>Ga0207652_10000237_pt1 | contig 57585 bp, 52 predicted proteins | sample KBSC63BmetaG_FD_184334 | JGI IMG/M metagenome (GOLD analysis project Ga0207652, IMG submission 184334) | Corn rhizosphere microbial communities from Kellogg Biological Station, Michigan, USA - KBS C6-3B metaG (SPAdes) (version 2) | ecosystem: Host-associated > Plants > Roots > Rhizosphere ... | reverse complement strand
GACGGCAGCGGGTCGTCGGTGCTGCCGAGCTGGATGCCCGACCCGGAGGTGTCCCAGATCTCGTTGCCGCGGATCACGTCGTCCTTCGCGCCGTACGAGAAGTCGACCGCCGCGGCACCGACGTGCGCGAAGCGGTTGCGCTCGAGCAGTACGCCGCGGGCAGCGGTGAACTCCACCGTCGCGGGCGGCTTGGTCCAGGCGGCGAAGGGGCAGGTCCCGCGCGGGGTCGTGTACTGGCAGGTGCCCTGCGGCGGCCGTCCCGACGACGGGTCCGAGCCGGACGCGTTGACGCCGGTGAGCGTCATGTTGGCCTGCATCTCGGCGAAGCCGTCGTCACCGCTCGGTTGCCGCCACGTCGTGTAACCGAACGTCAGGCCACGGATCGTCAGGTGCTCGATCGGCCGGTCGAGCGACCCGTGCGCGTCGATGAGGGTCTGCAGGACGGGCAGCTCGACGTCCTGGCGGTTGGGGTCGACGCCTGCGGGCGGGTGGTAGTAGAGCCGGCCCGCCGGCTGGTCGAGGTACCACTGGCCGGTGGTCAACGGCTGCCAGACGTTCTCGATCGCACTCGGCGGGTTGGCCGCCGACAGCCCCTCGAAGCCGCCCATCGCGTTGTCGTCGGGATCGGTGCCCGCGACGAGCGTGTCGGGGATGTGCAGGTTGGACCAGCACGGCTGGCGCACCCGGACGGCCGCCCCGCCCGGCACCGCCGCGACCGAGGCGACGTCGCAGCGTGGCTCGGTCCAGAAGCCGTTGCCCATGCTGAAGACCAGCTCGACGTCTGAGGGGTTGCGCCACGCGAGGACGCCGGTGTCGGCGGTCAGGTAGCCGTCGGAGGTCTGGACCCACGCGCTGGGACCAGAGGACGTCCTGGCCAGCCGTTGCCCGTCGGCGTACAGCTCGCGGCTGACGAGGTTCTTCGGCACCGGCGCCGACCAGGTGCCGGTGGACGCGTCGGGGACCCAGCCGGTGACCTGCCGGCCGCCGGACAGCAGGGGGGCGGCGCCAGGAGCGTTCTCGTAGACGACCTCGTGTCCGTCGCGTCCGCCGTCGCGGGCGTCCATGGCCAGCGGTGCGGTCAGCCGGTAGGTGCCGCCGGTCAGCTCCACGGTGACGTCGCGCGTGCCGTCGAGCGTGCGCGCGAGCCGCTGCGCCTGCAGCAGCGAGCAGGGAACCTGGGCGCTGCACGCAGCGCCGGCCCCGGTCGGCGCGACCGTCAGCACCGCGGGCACACCGCTGTCGGCCCAGCTCGCAGCGCCCGCCGTTCCGGTGACGGCCAGCGCGGCCCCGACCAGCCATACCCAACCGTGCCGACGCATGTCCGGAACCCCTAACCTGACGCGGGCTTCAGGTGAAGGTAGGGGAACCGTCACCATCGCGCCAGGGAGGTCATTTCGGCCGATGGCCGGCGACCGGCCCGCCGATCCGGCGTATGGTCCAATCAGTATCTGAGACCTACGTCACATACCTCGTGGAGGGCCGTGTGATCCCGCAGCAAAACGACAACCGGACGCCCGATTTCGACGCCGTGGTGGTGGGGGCAGGGTTCTCCGGGCTCTATCTCCTGCACCGGCTGCGCACGCTCGGCTTCTCGGTGCGGGTCTTCGACGGCGCGGGCGACGTGGGCGGCACGTGGTACTGGAACCGCTACCCCGGGGCTCGCTGCGACATCCCGACGACCGACTACACCTACAGCTTCGACCCGGAGCTCGAGGATGCCTGGCAGTGGTCGGAGAAGTACGCCACCCAGCCAGAGATCCTCCGCTACCTGGGCTTCGTCGCGGACCGCTACGACCTGCGCCGCGACATCCAGTTCAACACGCGCATCGAGTCGGCCACGTGGGACGACGCGGCATCGCTCTGGCGGCTCACGACCGACCAGGGCAAGCACGTCACCTGCCGCTTCTACGTCATGGCCACGGGCTGCCTGTCGCTGCCGAAGGAAGTCGACATCGAGGGTGCCCCGTCGTTCGCAGGCGAGGTCTACTACACCGGTCGATGGCCGCACGAGCCGGTCGACTTCACCGGCAAGCGGGTGGCCGTCATCGGCACCGGCTCCTCGGGCATCCAGTCGATCCCGCTCATCGCGCAGCAGGCCGCACAGCTGACGGTGTTCCAGCGCACCCCCAACTTCTCTGTCCCGGCGCACAACGGCCCACAGCCGGCCGACCGCGTCGCTCAGATCAAGGCCGACCGGGCCGCCTACCGCGACGCCGCGAAGTGGTCACGTGGAGGCATCCCGACCGAGATCAGCGAGGTCAGCGGCCTGACCGCGCCCGACGACGTGGCGCGGGCCCGTTTCGACGAGGCGATCGCGCGCGGGGAGCTGTTCGCGATCCTGGGCGTCTTCAACGACCAGGGCGTGCACCTGCAGTCCAACGAGCGGGTCGCCGAGATGATCCGCGAGCGCATCCGCTCGATCGTAAAGGACCCGGAGACGGCCGAGACGCTGTGTCCCAAGGACCACCCCTTCGGCACCAAGCGGCCGTGTCTCGACACCAACTACTTCGAGACCTACAACCTGCCGCACGTGCGGCTGGTCGATCTGCGCAAGCACCCGATCAGCAAGATCACCCCGACCGGCATCGACACCGTCGACGAGTCGTTGGAGTTCGACGCGATCGTCTACGCCACGGGCTTCGACGCGATGACCGGCCCGATCGTCGCGGTCGACATCACCGGGCGCGACGGCGTGACCCTCAAGGAGAAGTGGGCCGACGGCCCGTCGACCTACCTCGGCCTCACGACCGTCGGCTTCCCGAACTTCTTCGCCATCACGGGCCCCGGCAGCCCTTCGGTGCTGTCCAACATGGCGGTCTCGATCGAGCAGCACGTCGACTGGGTCTCCGACGCCATCGCCTACCTGCGCGACCACCAGTTCACGACGATCGAGCCGACGCCGGGTGCAGAGGCCGGGTGGAACCAGCACAACGCCGACTGCGCGGCGATCACGCTGCACCCGACCGCCAACTCCTGGTACATGGGCGCCAACGTCCCGGGCAAGCCGCGCGTCTTCTACCCCTACATCGGCGGGGTCGACGCCTACCGCGGGGCCTGCGACGAGGTCGCCGCCAAGGACTACCTCGGCTTCAAGCTCATCGGCCCCGCCGGTGAGCAGTGCCACGACGGCGTCGTCCGCCGCGTCCAGCCCGACGTGCAGCTCGTCCTCGACATGATGGGCATGCTCGGGCTGCCGCCGCTCGAGTCCCTTCCGGTGCCGGACGCCCGCGCGTTCATGGAGCAGACCAACGCGATGCGAATGCCCGGGCCCGAGGTCGGCGAGATCGTCGACGGCCAGCTGCCCGGCGCCGCCGGCCCGCTCGACTTCCGGCTGTTCCGGCCGCCGACCCCCGGCGCGCACCCGGTCGTCGTCTACTTCCACGGCGGTGGCTGGGTGCTCGGCGACCACGTCTCCGACGAGCCGCTGTGCCGCGACCTGTGCGTGCGCACGGGCGCGGTCGTGGTCTCGGTCAACTACCGGCACGCGCCCGAGGACCGCTTCCCGGCCGCGGCCGACGACGCCTTCGCGGCCGTGCGCTGGGTCGCCGACAACGCGGTCGAGCTGGGGGGCATCCCCGGGCAGCTCGTGGTCGCCGGCTGGAGCGCCGGGGGCAACGTCGCCGCGGTCGCCTGCCAGCGAGCACGCGACGAGGGCGGCCCGGAGATCCTCGGCCAGCTGCTGCTGACGCCGGTCACCGACGAGGACATGACGCGCCCGTCGTACGTCGAGAATGCCGACGGCTACGTCCTGACCGCACCGCTGATGCAGTGGTTCTGGGACCACTACGCCGACCCGGCCGATCGCGCCGACCCGGTCGCGTCGCCGCTGCACGGCAAGCTCGAGGGGCTGCCGCCGGCCGTCATCGTCACGGCCGACTTCGACCCGCTGCGCGACAGCGGTGAGGCCTACGCCCAGGCGCTGTCGGCGGCCGGTGTGCCGGTGCAGCGCATCAGGGCGCGCGGCCACACGCACACGTCGCTGACCATGGTCGACGTGGTGATCTCCGGGGCGCCGGTGCGCGCCGAGATCGCCGGGGCGCTGCGGTCGATGCTCAAGGCGCCGGTGCCGGCCTGACGGTCAGCCGGCGCCGGGGAGCACGCGGCGGTCGATGAGCACCTGCAGCCAGTGGCAGAAGCTCTGCTCGGTGTCGTAGGTCGCGCAGAACCCTGCCTGCTTGATCTTCACCGTGCTGACGAACGCCGGCGGTGGTGCCTGCTCGGCACCGTAGGCGAAGCAGAAGTCGGCGTAGTGGTGCGACTCACCGAGCAGGTCGGCCATCGGCACCGGTCGCAGGCCCCGATCGCGGACGATCTCGTCCCACACCTGCGCGTGTGCCGGAAGGAACTCCGCGAGGCGCACCGGGTCGTCGGGCCCGGCCTCGACGCCGAGCACCTCGGCCATGGCCGGCCACAGGTCGCGCCAGGCGAACACCTCGCCGTTGGTGAGGTTGAAGTGCTGACCGGCCGCAGCCGGCGTCGTCGCGGCCCAGCGGATGGCGTCGGCCACCAGCCGGGTGTCGACCGCCTCCCACACGTAGGGCACGCCGCCGGGGAACCCGAACGGCTTGCCCAGCCTGGTGCAGATCGCGGCGTAGGCCCCGATGACCGGAGGCAGGTTCATCACCACGCCGTAGTTGGGCCCGACGATGAGCTGGGGCCGCATGATCGTCCAGTCGTAGCCGGCGAGGGCGGATTGCTCGCGGACGAAGTCCTCCTGCAGCCAGTAGAAGTTCTCGTGCTGGTCGCGGGGAAGACGTTCTCGCGCCGGCACCGGCATCGGGTGCAGGTGGATGCCGTAGGCCTTGGTGCCCTGCAGCAGCGTCACGTGTCGCAGGTCGGCCGCGACCTCGGCGAGCGGCTCCATGAGGTTGCGCAGCATCGCCAGGTTGGTGTCCATCTGCTCGCGCTGGGTCCAGCCCGGCACCAGGCCTGGCAGCTCGTGCACGGCTGTGTAGACGACGTGCGTCACCGCGCCGAGGTCGGCGGCGGCCGCGCGGCACGACGCCGTGTCTCTCAGGTCGAGGGACAGGTGGCGGAAGGGCTGGTCGCTGAACACCTCGGGCGTACGTCGCGACACCGCCACGACGTCCCACCCGTCATCGAGGAAGGCGTCGACGCACGCCGTTCCCACCAGGCCGCTGGCCCCCGCGACGAGAACGGTGCCGGCCATGGCCGCTCCTTCAGAAGTTGAGCCGGAGTCCTGGGCACGACCACTCGGTCGCGTAGAGCTTTCCACGGCCGGACGACGTGATGTAGGCCGTGCGCAGGTCGTCACCGCCGAAGCAGATGTTCGTGACGAACACGTCGTACTCCGGGACCTTGACGACCTCCTTGACCTTGCCGTCCGGGGTGATCGCGGTGATGGCCCCGGTCAGCAGGGTGGCGACGCAGACGTTGCCCTCGCTGTCGACGGCGAGCGAGTCGAGCAGCTGGAACCCCTCGAACGAGTGCAGCAAGGTCGCGCCCGCCGGTGTGTAGAGCTGGGTGCCGGGCTTGAGCACCCCGGGCCCCTCGACCTCCCACTGCCAGACCCGCCCGGTCATGGTCTCCGCGACGTAGAGGCGGGTGCCGTCGGGGGACAGCCCTACGCCGTTGGGGTGGTCGAGCGGGAAGACGATCTCGCGAATCGACGAGCCGTCGGGCAGCGCGTAGTAGAGCGCGCCCCGGTCCACCTCGCGGTCGCGGGTCTTGCCCAGGTCGGTGAAGTAGAAGCCGCCCTCGGCGTCGAACACGATGTCGTTGGGCCCGCGCAGGCCGCGGCCGTCGCACTCGGTGTAGAGGTCCTCGACCGTGCCCGTAGCCGGGTCGACCTTCTGGATGCGCCCGCCGATGTAGTCGGGCGGCTGCGGCCCGGGTGCGGTGATGCCGTCCACCTCGAACCACACGAACCCGCCGTTGTTGCAGACGTAGATCGCGCCGTCGGGACCGACGGCCGCGCCGTTCGGCCCGCCGCCGCAGTCGGCGAACCGCTCGATGCTGCCGTCGGGCGAGACGCGGGCGAGAGTGCCGCCCTGGATCTCCACCACGACCACCGACCCGTCGGGCATGGCGATCGGTCCCTCCGGGAAGCGCAGCCCGGAAGTGACCTCGCGCAGCTCGGGCACGGATTTCTCCTTTCCACGGCGCGGATCCGGAGGCGTGGACCGGTCGTGACGGGTACCTCCGAAGACGGCGACCATCGCACTACTTGACGTTGACGTCAAATACAGGTTTGTTGGGAGATCGGGTCCGGGGCGGTGGTGTCGCGGCCACTGGCAGGAGGTGTCGCAGGACATGGTCGAGACGGTGGCGGCGGCGTTCGAGACGCTGATCCTCGACGTGGCCGACTCGATCGCGACGATCACGCTCAACCGGCCCGAGCGCATGAACGCCTACACGGCGTTGATGGGACGCGAGCTGGCGGCCGCCATGCGGCGGTGCGACGAGGACGACGAGGTGCGTGCCGTCGTCGTCACCGGCGCCGGCCGGGCGTTCTGCGCGGGGCTCGACCTCGACTCCGGCGGCGACGCGTTCTCGCCCGACTCGCTCAAGCAGCACGAGCAGGGCCGCGGTGAGGGGCGCTCGCCGATCGACGTGCGCAAGCCGGTCATCGCCGCGATGAACGGCCACGCGGTCGGCATCGGGCTCACCATCGCCATGCAGTGCGACATCCGCATCGCCGCTGAGGAGGGCAAGTACGGCTTCGTCTTCGTCTCCCGCGGGATCGTGCCGGAGAACAACTCCAACTGGATCCTGCCGCGGGTGGTCGGCAGCGCGGTCGCCGCGGAGCTCATGCTGACCGGCCGCATCTTCTCCGGCGCCGAGGCGGCGGCGCTCGGGGTCGCCGGTCGCGCGCTGCCGTCGGCCGAGGTGCTCCCGGCCGCGCGGGCACTCGCCGAGCAGATCCGCGACAACACCGCACCCGTGTCGGTCGCGCTGACCAAGCAGCTGCTGTGGCACGCGATGGAGAGCACCCGGCTGCAGAGCCTGGCCGCCGAGCGGGCCTTGCTGGGCTGGGTCGGTGCACAGCCCGACGCCACCGAAGGGGTGCTGTCTTTCGCCGAGAAGCGGCCACCGAAGTGGTCGTTGCGGGTGTCCACCGACATGCCGGACTGGCCCGCCACCTGAGCCGTCGGAGGACCCATGGCACGCACGCGAGACCAGCTCGTCCAGGAGCTCACCGCACCGGGCGGCCCGTTCGAGATCGTCGAGAAGCCGGTGCGCGGCGTCCCCCTGCGGGTCTACACGATGCCGCCGCGCACGCTGCGCGACGTCGTCATGTCGATGGAGCAGCACGCCGACCGCGACTACCTCGTCTACCGCGGTGAGCGCTGGACCTTCGGCGACGGGCTGCGGATCATCGCCGGCCTGGCCACCCACCTGCGCGAGCAGTACGGCGTACGGCGGGGCGACCGGGTCGCCATCGCGATGCGCAACTATCCCGAGTGGCCGTTCGCGTTCTGGGCCTGCCAGGTGCTCGGCGCGGTCGCCGTACCCCTCAACGCCTGGTGGACCGGACCGGAACTGGCCTACGCGCTGGGCGACTCCGGGGCCGTCGCGCTGTTCGCCGACGGGGAGCGGGTCGAGCGGCTGCAGCCCGAGCGCGCCGGTCTGCCACAGTTGCGCCACGTCGTCTGCGTCCGCGGTGACACGGCCCACAGCGACACCCACCCGTGGCAGGACGTGCTCGATGCGCTGGACCCGGGCGCGACGTTGCCCGACCCGGACATCGACACCGACGACGACGCCACGATCATGTACACCTCCGGCACGACCGGCGTGCCGAAGGGTGCCGTCGCCACCCACCGCAACCACTGCACCAACCTGCTCAACACCGCTTTGCTCGGCGCCGTGAACGCCGTGCTCGCCGCGCCCGACGGTGCCGCTCCGCAGGCGCCGGCGGCGCCGGCCCAGCCGGCGTCGCTGCAGACGTTCCCGCTGTTCCACATCGGCGGGCTGACGGGGCTCTACGTCAACACCGCGTTCGGCGGCAAGATCGTGCTGCAGTACAAGTGGGACACCGCGGAGGCGCTCGATCTCATCGAGCAGGAGGGCATCACCGGCCTCGCGCTGGTGCCGACCCTGCTGCGCCGGCTGCTGGAGTCACCGGAGATCGAGAAGCGTGACCTGTCGACGCTGGGCGGCATCTCGTCGGGCGGTGCACCGGTGCCCGCCGACCTGATCACCCGCATCGAGTCCGACTTCGAGCGCAAGGTCGCCCCCGCCAACGGCTACGGGCTCACCGAGACGACCTCGGCGGTCATCGTCAACGCGGCCGACATGTACTTCGCGCACCCCGACAGCATCGGGCGCCCGGTGCCCGGCACCGACGTCCGGGTCGTGGAGCCGGGCGGCGACGACGTGCCCACCGGCGAGGTGGGCGAGCTCTGGGTGCGCGGCCCCAACGTGGTGCGCGGCTACTGGAACAAGCCCGAGGCGACGGCCGAGGCCTTCACCGACGGGTGGTTCCACACCGGCGACCTGGGCTACGTCGACGCCGACGGCTTCGTCTACGTCGTCGACCGGCTCAAGGACGTCGTCCTGCGCGGCGGCGAGAACGTCTACTGCGCCGAGGTCGAGGCGGTGCTCTACCAGCACCCCGCGGTCTACGACGCCGCCGTCATCGGCGTGCCGCACCCGAGCCTCGGCGAGGAGGTCGCCGCGGTGGTGCAGCCGCGCCCGGGCAGCGACCTCGGCGCCGACGAGGTCCGGCGTTACGCGGCGCAGCACCTGGCGGCGTTCAAGGTGCCCGCGCACGTCTTCGTGCAGCGCGAGGACCTGCCTCGCAACGCCGCCGGCAAGGTGCTCAAGCGCGAGCTGCGGGAGCGGGTGACGCAGCCGGCGGGGCTGACGCCCGGCGCCTAGCCCGTCACCGGCCAGCAGACCTCGGTGGTGTGCGCGAGCAGGTCGTCCGGGTCGCCGGTCGGCAGGTAGTACTCCCGGATCGGCCCCGCCGCGCCGGTCGCCCGCTCGAGCACCCAGGTGCCGAGCGTGCCGTAGGTCCGGTCGAGATCGCCGAACGGCCCGTCGTGCACGAGCACCGCGACGTCGACGCCCGGCACCTCGGCGTACGTCACGCGCGGCGGCAGGGCCGACGCCGGCGCCGCGTCGACCGGGACGAACACGACCACGTCTCCCTCCTCGTCCTCGAAGAACTCGCGCGGGAACAATGCGCCGTCGGGACCGCTGCGCGTCGCCGCACTGCCGGCCAGAGTCCGGTGCAGCAGGGTGAACGCCTCCATCCACCACGCCACGGCCTGCTCCGCCGGCACGTGCTCGGCGACCATCAGCGCCGGGGTCGCCGGGAGGTGGCGCCGCTGCACCCGCTCGTCGTCGCGCGGCTGCTCCAGCAGCGAGCGCAGCGACGCGACGGTCTGCTGGGTCTCCTGCAGACGCTCCTCCATCCGGCGCAGGTGCGCGACGAGTGCGGCATCGCGCCGGGACGGGTCCGGCGCCTGCACGATCTCGCGCACGTCGTCGAGCGGCATGCCCAGGTCGCGCAGCCGCCGGATCATCTGGGCGGTGCCGACCTGGTCGGGCGTGTAGAACCGGTAGCCGGTCGACGCGTCGATCTCGGCCGGGTCGAGCACGCCGACGTCGTGGTAGTGCCGCAACGCCTTGACGCTGAGATAGGTCATCCGCGAGAAGTCGCCGATCGACAGCTTGGTCGTCATGGGCACACGGTGGACTCTCCCGTAGGGGGAGGGTCAAGTGCGCGCGACGCCGCGAGATTCGCTGCTTGACTCTCCCGTTGGGGGAGGCCCGACAACGGCTGCATGACAGACATCGCTCCCGTGGCCACCCGCGTCACCGCTCCCCGCACGGTTACCGGCAGGCTCGCCGACCTGCGCGCCAGCCGCTGGCTGCCGCTCCCGGTGCTGCTCGCCGGCACCTGCCTCATCGTCCTCGACTTCTTCATCGTCAACGTCGCGATGCCGGCGCTGCAGCGCGAGCTGCACGCGGGCACGTCCGCGCTCGAGTGGGTCGTCGCCGGCTACGGCCTGACATTCGCGGTGTTCCTGCTCGCCGCCGGTCGGCTCGGCGACCGCATCGGTCGCCGGCGGATGTTCGGTCTCGGCGTCGGGGTGTTCACCGCCGCGTCGCTGGCGTGCGGCCTGGCCCCGTCGGCCGAGGTGCTCGTGCTGGCCCGGCTGGTGCAGGGCCTCGGCGGCGCGATGATCTCGCCCACGGTCCTCGCCCTTCTCGGGACGTTGTACGACGGAGCCGATCGCGCCAAGGCGATCGGCGCCTACGCCACGGTCATGGGCGTCGCGGCCGCCGGCGGCCAGCTGGTCGGTGGCGTGCTGCTGCACGTCGACCTCGCCGGCCTCGGCTGGCGCACGGTATTCCTCATCAACGTGCCGGTCGGCGTGCTCGTGCTGGCGCTGCTGCGCAGCAGCGTGCCGGCCTCGCGGCCCACGGCGCGGGTGAGAGTCGACGTGGTCGGCCTGCTGCTCGCGACCCTGGCGCTGACCGCGCTGGTCTTTCCGCTCGTCGACGACCCGGCGCGCGGCTGGCCGGTCTGGTCGTTCGTCTCGCTCGCGGCGGCACCGCTGCTGGGCGCGGACTTCCTGCTCTGGCAGCGCCGGCTGGTGCGCCGCGGCGGGTCCCCGCTGCTGGTGCCGGCGTGGTTCCGCGAGCGGCACTTCAGCATCGGCATGGTCACGCAGTTCGCGTTCTGGTGCGGGCAGGCGTCGTACTTCCTCGTGCTCGCGCTCTACCTCCAGCTCGGCCGGGGGTTGACGGCGCTGCAGGCCGGTGCGGTCTTCTCGGTCCTGGCTGCGGCGTACCTCCTCGCCTCGATGCGGTCAGCCACGCTCGTCGCGCGGTTCGGTCGCGCGGTCGTCGTCGACGGCGCCCTGGCGCTGGCGCTGGGCCACGTCGCCACCGTGCTCGCCGTCGCCGAGGCCGGCGGCTCGGTGCTTGCGCTCGTGCCCGGCCTGCTGCTCGCCGGCGCCGGCATGGGCCTGTGCCTGGCGCCGATCACCACGATCGTGCTGACGAGCATCGACCCCGCCCGCGCCGGGGCGGTGGGCGGGCTGCTGTCGACGATGCAGCAGATCGGCAACGCCGTCGGCGTGGCCGTCATCGGCCTGGTGTTCTTCGGCAGCGCCGACCAGGGCTACCCGCACGCGTTCGCGCTCAGCACCGGCCTGCTCGCGATCCTGCTGTGCGGCGTCGCGGGTTGCGCGCGGCTGCTGCCCGGCGACCAGGGGCGCGACGGCGCGTGAGGTGCGCTAATACGGTTGCCGGCGCTCGGCAGGATGGCGGCATGAGCGATCCGTCGACCGTCCACATCCTGCGCGTCTTCACCGACGTCGACGGGCGCCACGGCAATGCGCTCGGCGTGGTGCTCGACACCGCGGGCATGCCCGACGACCGGTGTCAGGAGATCGCCCGAGATCTGGCGTTCAGCGAGACCGTCTTCGTCGACGACCCCGCCCGCGGGGCGTGCCGCATCTTCACGCCGGCCGTGCAGCTGCCGTTCGCCGGCCACCCGATGGTCGGCACCGCCTGGCTGCTCGCGCACGAGGGAGGCGGCCCCGACAATCTGCGTCCGCCGGCCGGCGCCGTGCGTTACGGCCACGACGGCGACGACTGGTGGGTGCAGGCGCAGGTCGCCTGGTGCCCGGCCTGGGGGTTGCGTCAGCTGGCTTCCGCGGCGGAGGTGCTCGCGGCCGCCGCCCCCACCGACCACGCTCACGACCTCGTGTGGGCGTGGGCCGACCGCGCCGAAGGCGCGGTGCGCGCCCGGGTCTTCGCCGCCGACCTCGGCGTGGTCGAGGACGAGGCCACCGGTTCCGCCGCCATCCCCCTCGCGGCGCACCTCGGGCGTCGCATCGTCATCACCCAGGGCGTGGGCTCGCGGCTGGTCGCCGAGCCGACCGGCGACGGATCGGCGCGGGTCGCCGGCCGCGTCGTGCTCGACGGCCAGCGGGTTCTCTGAGCCCGACGTCTACGCCGCCCCGACGTGGCCGCCGACGAACGCGGTCGGGAGACTGGCCGTCAGGTGGCTCGGCCGTGGGGGCCGGCCGGATCGGAGGCACCCGGTGAGCACTGTCCGCGTCGAGCGCGAGCGGCCCGAGATCGCGGTCGTCACCCTGGACCGACCCGACCGGCTCAACGCGATGAACCACGACCTGGTGTCGGACCTGCACGCGGCCCTCGACGAGCTCGCCGCGGACCTGACCTGCCGGGTGGTCATCCTCACCGGTGCCGGACGGGGGTTCTGCGCCGGGCTGGACCTGAAGGGGGCCGGGCAGGCACCGCACACCGAGGGGCTCGGCCGCGCCGCCGCCGGGATGCGCTCGCAGCAGCACATCGCGGCGCTCGTGCCGCGGCTGCGGTCGATGCCGCAACCGGTCATCGCCGCGGTCAACGGCGCGGCCGCCGGCGGCGGGCTGGCGCTCGCCCTCGCCTCCGACGTACGCATCGCGTCGGCCTCGGCGAAGTTCAACGTCGCCTTCGTGCGCATCGGGTTGTCCGGCTGCGACATCGGGGTCAGCTGGCTGCTGCCCCGGCTGATCGGGGCGACCCGCGCCTTCGAGCTCATGCTGACCGGGCGGATCATCGACGCGGCGGAGGCCGACCGGATCGGTCTGGTCGTCCGCGTCGTCGCCGACGACGAGCTGATGGGCGCGGCGATGCAGACCGCCGAGCTGATCTGCGCCAACTCGCCGTTCGGAATCTGGATGACCAAAGAGGTCATGTGGTCCAACCTGGAGACGCCCAGCCTGCACGCCGGCATCGACCTCGAGAACCGCACGCAGATCCTGTCGTCGTTCACCGAGGACATGCAGGAGGCGCTGGCGGCGTTCCGCGACAAGCGCCCACCCCGCTTCGGCGGGATGGGCTGAACCGGACAGGTCGGTGCCGCGGAATGGGGGCGCCGGGTCCGGAGTTGTCGGCGGGGAGCGATAGGGAGGGCCGGTGAGCCTGAGCGCACCGCAACGGCACGTCCCCGACGGGATGATCCTGGCGCTGGTCTGCGCCGCGCAGTTCATGGTCGTGCTCGACGTGTCGGTGGTCAACGTCGCGCTGCCCTCCATCGGGCGCGAGCTGCACTACACCGCCGGCGGCCTGCAGTGGGTCGTCAACGCCTATGTCCTGACATTCGCCGGTTTCCTGCTGCTCGGAGGCCGCATCGCCGACCTGTTCGGGCGCCGCCGCGTCTTCATCGGCGGCCTCGCGCTGTTCTCGATCGCGAGCCTGCTCGGCGGGCTGGCCCAGACGTCGACCGAGCTGACGATCGCCCGCGCCGTGCAGGGCGTCGGCGGTGCGGTGCTCTCGCCCGCCACCCTCACCGTGATCATGACGACGTTCGCCGAGGGCAAGGCCCGACACCGCGCGCTCGGCATGTGGAGCGCGGTGGCGGGCGCCGGCGGCGCGTTCGGCGGCATCATCGGCGGCGTCCTCACCAACTACCTCAGCTGGCGCTGGGTGCTGTTCGTCAACGTCCCGATCGGCGCCGCTGCGGTCGTCGCCGCGGTCGCCCTGCTCACCGAGACCCGCCGGAGGGAGGCGACGCGCGACATCGACGTCAGCGGTGCGGTCCTCGCGACCGTCGGCCTGGCCACCGTCGTCTACGCGATCGTCGGCACGACGACCCACCCGTGGGGCTCGGCGCGCACGATCGCGCTGCTGGCCGTCGGCATCGTGCTCCTCGGTGCCTTCCTGTTCAGCCAGGCCCGGCTGGCCAAGGCGCCGCTCATGCCACTGTCGCTGTTCCGCTCGCGGTCGGTGTCCGGCGCCAACGCGGTGATGCTGCTGTCGGGCATCGCGTTCTTCTCGATGTGGTACTTCCTGTCGCTCTACCTCCAGGACGTGCTCGGCTACGGCCCGCTGAAGGCCGGGCTGCTGTTCCTGCCGATGAGCGGCGCGATCATCATCGGCGCGCAGACCAGCGCGCGCCTCGTCACCCGAGTGGGAGTGCGCCCGGTGCTCACCACCGGCCTGCTACTGGCCACCGGCGGGTTCGTCTGGCTGGCCGAGCTCGGCGCCGCCAGCGGCTACGTCTCCGGCGTGCTGGGCGGCAGCCTGCTCACCAGCCTCGGCATGGGGCTGTCGTTCACCCCGCTCGCCACCGCCGCGACGGCCGGGGTGCCGATGCACCAGGCCGGACTGGCCTCCGGCGTCCTCAACACCTCGCGGCAGGTCGGCGGCTCGCTGGGCCTCGCGATCCTCGCCACCATCGCCACCGACCGCACGCACGCGCTGCTCAGCGGAGCGCACACCGGCACCGGGGCCGCGCTCACCGCCGGCTACGACCGGGCGTTCCTGGCTGCCGCGGTGGTCATGCTGGTGGCGGCCGCGGTGGCGGCGCTGGCGATCCCGGCCCTTCGGCGTACGCCGGAGGAGGAGGTCCGCACCGCGGTCGGCACCCCGACCCCGGTGCTCACCGACTGACCGAGGCCCGTCCTACGAGCCGAACCGCTGCTCGAGGTCGCGCACCTCGGTCATCCCGATGAAGTCGGCGAACTCCTGCAGCGAGGGCAGCCCGTCGAGCGCGCCCGCGGGGGTGCCGTCGGCGCGCAGGGTCGCCAGCAGGCGGCGCATGCCGGCCGTCGCCGCGAGCAGCGTCCCGACCGGGAAGATCACCAGTCGGTAGCCCAGCTCGGTCAGCCGCGCCAGCGGCACGGGAGGCGTGCGGCCGCCTTCGGCCCAGTTGAACAGCAGCGGCACGCCGCGCAGGGTCGCCGCGATCGCCTCGACCTCGGCCTCGTCCTGCGGTGCCTCGACGAACAGCATGTCGGCGCCCGCCTCGGCGTAGGCCGCGGCCCGGCGCAGCGCACTCTCGAGCCCCTCCGGCGCGCGCGCGTCGGTGCGGGCGATGAGCAGGAAGTCGGGGTTGGTGCGGGCCGCGACCGCCGCGCGGATCTTGGCGACCATGTCCTCCTGCGGCACCACGGCCTTGCCGGCGAGGTGCCCGCATCGCTTGGGCATCACCTGGTCCTCCAGGTGGATGCCGGCGACGCCCGCCTGCTCGTAGTCGCGGACCGTGCGGATGACGTTGATCGGGTTGCCGTAGCCGGTGTCCGCGTCGGCGACGACCGGTACGCCGACCGCACCGGCGATCGCGCGGGCGTTGTCGACCATCTCGCTTCCGGTGAGCAGGCCGATGTCCGGCCGGCCGAGCCGGGCGGCCGCGGTGCCGAACCCGGTCATGTAGACGCAGTCGAACCCGGCCGCCTCGACCAGCCGCGCCGACAGCGCGTCGTAGGCGCCGGGTGCGAGGACCGGCGACTCGGACGCGAGCAGCTCGCGGAGCCGGCCGGCGGGCGCCCGGGGCTGCAGCAGGGCGGACATCGCTGCAGACCGTAACCCGTCAGCGTCCCGGCCGGAGCCGCCGGTGCAGCCGGTAGCCCGCGAACGCCAGCACCGCCACCGCGATCGCGACCCCGACGTAGACCTCGTCGTGGCGGAACGACCGGTAAAGGCTGTCGATGTGGCTTCCCGCGACGTAGCCGACGGTGAGCCAGACCGCGACCCAGAGCACGGCGCCGATCACGTTGAAGACGATGAAGCGGCGCCAGTGCATCTTGGCGATGCCGGCCACGATGCCGTTGGCCTGCCGCAGCCCCTCGACGAACCGGGCGATCGTCACGACCTTGCCGCCGTGCCGGGTGAAGAACTGCTCGGCCTTGTCGAGTCGCTTCTCGGTGAGGAACACCCGCCGGCCCCACCGCAGGACGAGCTGGCGCCCGCCGAAGTGACCGATCGCGAAGCCGACGTTGTCGCCGGCGATCGCCGCGAGTGTGGCGACTACGCCGAGCACCACGATGTCGAGCCGGCCGGCGCCCGCGTAGACCGCCGCCGCGATGAGGATGGTCTCGCCCGGCACCGGGACGCCGAAGTCCTCGAGGAACAGGAACAGCGCCACCGCGCCGTAGCCGTAGTGGTTCAGCGTCGGGGCCAGGGAGGCGAAGACGCCGGGAAGATGTGGCGAGCCGGTCACCGCGGAAGACCAGGCCGGGGCACGCACACGGCGTTGGTCGTGCCCAGGCCCCGTGGGGCCATGCCCGAATGCTACGAGAAGGCGGGCGCGTGCGGCTTGGGCAGCAGCTCGATCCAGGTGCGGCCCGGGTGCAGGGGCAGCGGGTGACCCGCGGCATCGACGATGACCATCGGCCGTGCGACCGTCGGTCGCTGCCACGTGCCCTGCTGCACCTGGCCGTCGCGCAGCAGCCAGCAGGTGCCGCTGCCGATGACGACCGGCAGCGGGTCTTCGTTGCCGGCGGCGTCGGTGATGCCGGTGCCGGCGGTCGCGACCGAGAGGATCACGATGTTGTCGGCCGTTACGCGGCTGCCGTCGACGAGGACGTCGGGGGAGCCGTCCTGGGTGCGCAGCCAGTGCCCACCCGACCAGGTCCAGGCGGCGCTCGACATCGGTGAGAACGCCATCGTCACGTGACCGGCGGGCGTGCCGGCGCCGGGCGTCGCCGAGTAGCTGAACAGCCGTGGCGGGGCGGGCATCGTCGGGCGCTGCGCATGCCCGGCTGCCCACAGCGACGCGGTCGAGGTGAAGACGTTGTGTGGCGCGTAGCGGCCGTGCGCCCGGTAGTAGAGGCTCGGGTGGTCGTCGAAGCCCAGCAGCAGCGACGTCGAGTGGTCGATGACCGGTGCGATCTCGCCGGCCGCCGCGCCCGAGTAGCCGAAGTAGCCGCCGTTCAGCTCGCGCAGCAGGTCGGCGTCGACCGGCCGGGCGGAGCGCACGGGGCCGACCGCGGACGCACCGGTCGACTGGTAGGTCGCGAGCAGCCTCGTCAGCCCGCCCTCGACCAGCGCCTCGGTCACGATGTCGGCCTGGTTGACTCCCGCCTGCGGCAGCGCGGACGCGATGTTGTCGATCTTGATCGAGAGGGCGGGCCGGGCGATCGACGCAGGGTCGGCGGCGGGCAGCCCGGTCAGTGGTGAGACCGGCCGCGGGCTCGGCGTCGCCGACGGCGGCGCGGGCGGCGACGGGGTCTGCAGGGTGACCGTGTGCGCGGCGGGTTTGGTGCCACCTGCACAGCCGGCCAATGCGGCCACGCCGAGGGCGCCGACGGCGAGGAGCACGCTGGAGCGGCCGAGGGGTTTTGCTGCCACGAATCGCACGGTAGGCCGGTCCGTCCGGTTTCCGGCGTCGCCATGCCGACAGTCACCCGAACGGCCAGGGTCAACCCGCCGACGGGCCCTGGACGCGGCTCACGTTGTCGACCGCCGGGTGCTGCTCGCCGGCGGGTCCGGCCGCAAACGCCCGGAGCAGGTTGGCCGTGACGACCCGGATCACCACCTGTGCCCGCTTGTCGCCGCGCCCCTGGGTGCAGATGTCATCGAGCGCGCACACCCACGAGCTGGTGCCGCTGTCGAAGACGCCGGCGCCGCTGCCCGTCGTGTAGTAGGCCGACTCCTGCGCATCCGACTGTCCCCGGCACTGGACCGGCGAGTGGAAGAGCACCTCGATCGGTCGCGGCGTCTGCGGGCGGCTCAGGTCGACCCGGTCGTACTCCGAGCCGACGAGACCCGGCAGCTGCTCGCCGTCCCGCGCACCGGTCCCGGCGAACAGCCAGCTCGACGCGTCGGCCACGACCAGCGGGTCGTCGACCGGGTTGCACTGGTAGGTGACGCCGGTCAGCGACGTCTCCGGGTCGTCGAGCGGCGGCGCGCGCCAGTTGACCGTGACCTGCTTGTCGTCGACGCCGTCGAGCGGGTCCTCGCTGGCGGACTTGTAGTCGATGATCAGGCGGTCGGGCCCGAGCGGCCCGTCGCCGAACCGGATGTGCCGGTAGATCGCGTTGGCACCGAGGAACGCGACGTTCGTGCCCCGGTCGCGGGCCGCCGTGACCGACGCGCGCATCGCGCTGGACCAGTACTCGTCGTGCCCGAGTGACAGCACCGCGGCCGCCCCGTCGAGCAGCGTCGGGTCGCGGTCGAGGTCGATGCTGGTCGCGTAGGCGAGCGGCAGCCCCAGCTTCTCGGCCAGGGCGAGGGCGGGCAGCTCGTTGCCCAGGAAGTCGCCGGACCCGGCCCCTTCGGCGTACGGCCGGTCGAAGCTCACGATCCGCGCGCGGTCGGCGTAGCCCGACAGGCCGCTCCGGCCGTGGTAGAGGCTGTAGCCGCCCCAGGCGTTGTAGGCCTGCCACGTCGTCACCGCGTTCACGATCACGACCGCGTGGTCGGGCGGGTGCACCGCCCGGACCGTGAGCGGCACGAACCACTGCTTGCCGGAGTCGGCGTCGAGCCGCAGCAGGTAGTCGCCCGGCGGCCAGCCGTCCGTCGGCACCTGCATCGACGGCTGCCAGGGAGCGGTGACGGTGTGATTCATCGGGTCGACCCGGGCCGGCAGCTGGTGCACGCCGTGCTGGGGCGGCGATACCCAGACCTCGCGCGCCTCGTCGCCGGCGTACCACCCCATCCGGTACGCGCGTACGACGTAGCCGGTCGAGCTTGTCGACACGTAGAGCGTCACGGGGTGACCGGTGACCACGCTGGTGTGGTCGGCGTAGGCCTCGATCTCGTGGTCGGTGGCGGCATCGTGGATCTGCCAGTCGGCGGTGCCGGGCTTGGCGTTCTCGGTCGCGACGCTCCAGGGCGCCATGTCCGTCGGCGCGGTCGTCGACGGCGTCGCGGCCGGTGGCGTCGCTCGCGGGGTCGCCTGCACGGCGCAACCGCCGATCGCGGCTGCGGCGAGAACGGGAACGGCGGCGCGGCGCAGGGTCGACCACCCCGGTCGGACCCGCCCCGGGGAGGACGTCGTCACGGCGTCCCCAGCGTAGGCGGGGTCTTGCCGGATGCCTTAGGTTGCCTCCAGGTGACCAGGGGAGGGCAGCCGATGGCCGCGCGACGCGCGAGCGTGCGTCGGCAGGTGCGCATCGCGCGACCGGCGGACGACGTCTGGTCTCTGGTCGGCGATCCGCGGCGCATCACCGACTGGTTCCCGGGGATCGTCGCTGCCGACGTCGACGGCGAGACCCGCACGATCACCACGGGAGCCGGTCTGCCCATGCCGGAGCAGATCGTCACGTGCGACCGCCTGCAGCGGCGGTTCCAGTACCGCATCACCGCCCCGCTCTTCCAGGAGCACCTCTCGACGATCGACGTGATCGACCTGGGTGACGGGACGAGCCTGGTCGTCTACGGCGTCGACGCCGCCCCCGCGACGATGGCGCTGGTCATCGGCGGCGCGGCGGGCAACGCGCTCGAGCACCTCCGCGTCGTCATGGAAGGAACCGGCTGATGGGCCGCAAGATCCTCTTCGTCACGACCGACCAGCAGCGCTACGACACGCTCGGCTGCAACGGTGGCCTGCTCTCGCGCACCCCGGTCGCCGACCGGCTCGCCGCCGAGGGCATCCGCTACGAGCGGGCCGTCCCGCAGTCGGTCGTCTGCATGCCGTCGCGGTCGACGATGCTCACCGGCCAGCACCCCACGACGCACGGCGTCTGGATGAACGGCGTCCCGCTGCCCGTCGACGCTCCCTCGGTCGCCGGCTTGCTGCACGACGCCGGCTACCGCACCGCGCTGGTCGGCAAGGCGCACTTCGAGCCGTTCCTCGACCCGTTCCTGCGGTTCACCGAGAATGCGCTGTCGCGCACCGGCACCACCCCGCCGGGGGGCACCCACCGGGGGTTCGAGCACCTCGAGTTCGCGACCCACGGGGCGATCGGGCCGCTGCACTACGCCCGCTGGCTGCGTGAGCACCACCCCGAGGCCGTCGGCATGTTCTACGCCACGCTCGACGGCGAGCTCGAGGTCAACGCCGAGGGGGGTGGCGACAGCGGAGCGCCCCAGGTCAAGGCCAACGCCGTGCCGCGGGAGTGGTACCACACCGACTGGGTCGCGGACCGCACGATCTCCTGGTTGGAGTCGCTCGACACCGACGACGACTGGTTCTGCTGGATGAGCTTCCCCGACCCGCACCATCCGTGGGACCCGCCGCAGTCGGAGGTCGGACGGGTCGACTGGCGCGAGGTGCCGCTGCCCGCCGGCTACCCGCAGACCGCCGCCGAGCGGGAGGCGCTGCTCGACCGCAAGCCCCGGCACTGGCGGCTCTGGTACGACGGCACGCTGGTCTCCAACTACGAGGCGCCGGCCCATTGGGTGCCGGCCACGCTGACTGCCGACCAGGTGCGCGAGGTCAACGCGCGCAACGCCGTCGAGGTCGAGCTCATCGACGAGGCCCTGGGCCGGGTGCTGCGCTGCATCGAGCGGCGCGGCTGGGGGGCCGACGTCGACGTCGTCTTCACCACGGATCACGGCGAGCTTCAGGGCGACTTCGGCCTGCTGTTCAAGGGGCCGTACCACGTCGACTCGCTGATGCGGCTGCCGCTGATCTGGCGACCCGCCCCCCGCACGGGCGCCCGTCCGTCGGTCGTCACCAGGCCCGTCGGGCTGGTCGACCTCGCGCCGACGTTCTGCCGGATCGCCGGGCTCGAGCCCGCCCCGTGGATGCAGGGCCGGCCGCTGCCCGGTGACGACGAGTCGGTCGCAGTCGAACGGGTGCTGACCGAGTGGGACAGCGAGCTGTTCGGGGTCGACGTGCACCTGCGCACCGTCACCCGTGACCGCTGGGTCTGCACGGCGTACCTACCCGGGACCGTGCACGACGGGTCCGAAGGGGAGCTCTACGACCTCGTCGACGATCCGCTGCAGCGGGACAACCGCTGGAACGACCCCACCCAGCGTTCGCTGCGCGACGACCTGCTCGCCGACCTCTGGGACAACCAGCCCGCGGCACACCGGCCGCGGCTGCAGGTGGAGGCGCCGGTCTGACCGCTGCCCGATCGCTCCCTGGCAGGAGCGCGGGTCGCGGCGTTGAAGTCTGCCCGCATGCGTGGTCGTGGGTGGGTCTCCGCCGTCGCGGTCCTGGCCGTCGCCGTGCCGCTGGCCGTGACGGCGCAGGCCGGCGGTCCGGCCGCCGGCGCCGGCGGCCTGCTCGACGCCGCGCGCGACGCGGCTCCCGTCGTGCTCACCGGCGCGCAGATCCCCGCCTGGGCCGCACCCCCGGCCGAGGGGCTTGCGCAGCCTTACCCGTCGGGATCGCCGAAGGCCGACGGCGGTGACGGCGTGCGGACCGCGCACAACGGCACCCTCGAGGTGCCGCCGACGCCACCCACCGTCACCCAGGTCAACCCCGACACGATCGCGGCCTACGCCTGGACCGGCTCGGGCTGGCACGAGATCCCGGTCCAGGTCGACCAGCGGTTCCCCTACTTCCTGGCCAACGGCCGGTCGAGCTTCGGCGTCTACTCCGGCACCGACGAGGAGCTCACCTACGCGTGGGGCAGCGACGCACACGACCGGGGCGCGGAGGCGTGGAAGGCGATGTTCGGCCCCTGCCAGGCACAGTTCGCGACCGACACCGCCGAGGTCGAGGCCGCGAGCAAGGCCGGCTGGCTGTCGCTCGGCCCGCAGGAGACGCCGGCGTCCTACCTCGCGTCGATGACCGACCCCCAGCCACTGTTCGACGCCGACGACGAGCTGTCGTTCATGGCCGGTGATGCCGGCACGCAGGCGCCCAGCGGGCAGGCCCCGCCGGCGGATGCGACCAACGGCCAGCAGGTCACCATCACCGACCCGCTCGACCCCGCGACCGTCCGTTACGTCTACCTCTTCACGACCCCGCACGGATCGTCGTACGACGCCGACAACGGTTACGTCCGCATGAGCCGGGACGCCGACTCGCTCGACTGGCTCGACCGCTACTCGTTCTCCCCGGCCAGCTACGACAAGATCGGCACGTCCAACACCGGCTACGGGCCGAACCTGCCGGGCACCGTGTGCACCACGGCCGCCGACAACGACGCGCACCCGCAGATCACCGCGCCCGACGGCACCCCCCGCCCGTCGACCGATCGCCAGCCGCGCGACGACTTCACGATCACCACCCCGACCTACACGTTGCACACGACCGGTCGCTGGCTCGTGCAGAGCCTGCAGGTCGCCCGGCCCGCGACCGACGGCCCGCAGCCACCGGGCAAGGCGCTCGGCCTCGCCAAGCACGTGAAGCCGGTGACCTACGGGCCCAACGTCATCGCCCGCTGGAAGGGCCGGGCGTTCCAGCAGAGTCCCGACTCCTCGGTCTCGCTCGTCGGCTTCGAGGACGAGCAGGTCAACTGGGAGATGAACTCCGCCCTGCTGGGTTGGCGGGCCGGGCCGGTGCGGGCGATCCGCGAGGTCTGGGGCGCCGACTCGGGCACCAACGTGACGAAGACCGAGACCTACTACCGCGACGCCGACGTCTTCGCCTACCACGTGCGCGTCCACCCGATCCCGCCCGACGGGCTCTACACGGACTGGGACTACCGCCCCGGCGTCGCGACGACCTACTACAACCTGCGCAACCCCGCCGGTGTGCCGATCGACGGGGTGCCTGACAGCAGCGTCGGCGAGGTCGACCAGGTGCCGGTCACCGGGCAGAACGCCGAGGTCAACTCGTGCGACCCGACGTTCGCGATCTGCTCCGCCCTCGACAACCCGGAGGAGGTCGCGGGACCGGGCTTCGGTCTGGTCTACGAGTTCGAGCTCACCGGCCCCACGGCGCTGGCCGGCAACGTCGCGGTGGTGCCCTACTACCGCGACGACGCCTGCTTCGACGACGGCACCGGCGACGCGCCGGCTCCGCGTCCCTGGCCGGGGGAGCCCTCGACCGACTCGCGCGTGCGCGACGGCTACGTCGCCTACTGGCAGCACTACTGGGACACCCACCTCGCCGCGCAGCGCTTCCCGCGCCCGTCGTCGTACGCCGACCTGAAGTGCCGGCCGCAGCTCGCGGTGCACGGCGACCCCACCGCCAACCCCGGCGTGCCGCCGTGGCAGATCATGCCGTTCCAGGGCGCGATCGCCGAGCAGGGCGTGCACTTCTTCGTCTCGCAGGACAGCGACAACACGTTCCTGCCGAAGAACACCGACGAGATCGACGGCCGGCAGTGGCGGTTCGCGATCCCGATGGCGGCACCGACGAACGAGCTGCTGGCCTACGGCGCCAACGTGACGGCAAAGCTCGTGGCGGTGGCGGCGCCGCTTTCTCCCTGATCGTCCCTTCACACCCCGCGGGTCGGCCGGCGCGTTTGCCAGGTGGACGGCCGCGGGCACCAGAATGTCGATCGACCCGTCACGCGGGCGGGTCACGGCAGAAGGGCGCGGCGTGTTCGAGGCCGACAACATCCGTGAGTGGCGTGGTCACGACGTCGTCGACAGCTCGGGCGGCAAGATCGGCGAGCTCGAGGCGATCTACGTCGACACCGCCACTGACGAACCGTCGTTCGCCACGGTGAAGATCGGGTTCCCCGGCCGCCACCGGCTGGTGTTCGTGCCCCTCGACCGGGCCACCGTCGGCCCGGGCTACCTGAAGGTGGCCTACGACAAGAAGCTGGTGAAGGACGCGCCGGCCATCGACACCGACGGCGAGCTGCGGGCGGCCGACGAGCCCGAGGTCTTCAAGCACTACGAGCTTGACTACCAAACGGGTGCGAGCGGCGAGCGCCGGCTCGCCCGACGGTAAGGGGCAGCGTCGTGGCCGTGTTCTTCTTCCTGCTGCTGGTCGCCATCGTGCTCGGCATCATCGGCTGGGTCGTGAAGGGCCTGCTCTTCCTCTTCGCGATCGGCGTGCTGGTGTTCCTGCTGTCGTTCGTGCTCGTCGGGTGGCGCTGGCGCCGCCGCCGGCGACCCGCTCGCTGAGCGAGCCGGCCGCCGGCCTGCGGCTTCGGTCTGGTCAGGAGCCGCTGGTCAGGGCGGCGAGCTCCCGCTGCACCATCTCCTCGTGCTGCTGCGCGTCCTCGCGTGCCCTGCGCGGGCTCCAGCGCCCGGTCATCACGAAGACGAACGGGATGAACGCGACCTCGCAGCCGACGCACACCCAGAACCACTTCTGCCACTCGTGCGGGGCGTCCATGGCGGCCGTGGCGACCTTCGTGCCGTACTTCGCCAGCGTCTCCTTGGCGTTCGCCGGCAACTGCCCCACGGCGACCAGCCGTTGCAGCGCCTCGGTCGGCGCGATGCCTTCCGCCTTCGCGATCTCACCGACGGCCTTGGTGACCGCCGACTGGTCGGTCGGGTTCGTCTGCAGGATGCCCAGCGTCGCCGGGTCGACCTCGCCGATGGTCTTGACCTGCTGGGGGTACTTCGCCTGCACCGCCGCGACGTCGGCCCCGTGCTCCACGAGCGGCGTGACCGACGTGACGAGCAGCGGGATGGCGACTGCCGACAGGGCCACGATGACCCGGATGATCCAGCCCCACACCGCGAGACCCGTGGCCGTCAGCGCCGGGTTGCGGCGCTCGACCGTCTCGGTGAAGCTCGCCATCCAGGGTGCGTAGGTGATGGCGAGGAAGACCGCGAGCAGGCTCAGCATGAACACGAAGTCGTAGTAGCTCGTGCTCGGCCTCGTCGCGTGCATCAGGAAGTAGATCGTCATCGCGATCGATCCGAGGGCGCCGAAGACCATGAAGGGCTTGCGCACCTTGATCCAGTCGGAGAGCAGCCCGACGACGATCAGCGCTCCGGCGTCGAAGGCCCACAACCAGTTGCCGAGGCCGTTGGCCTGCGACTGGCTGAAGCCGAAGACCGTCGTGAAGTAGATGACCGAGAACCCGACCATCGTGTAATAGATCATCAGGAAGATGCTGATCGCGAAGGCCGAGCCCACGACGTCGAGATGGAGCATCTGCCGCCAGGGGTGCTGGAGGCTGGCCTCCACGTCGATGCCCTGGGCTCGGGCCTCGATCAACGCGCGGTCGCGCATGCTCACCATCAGCTGGTCGCGGAGCCGCGGCGACAGCTCGCGCAGGAAGAGCAGCGCGAGGACGAACACGATCATCCCGGCCCAGCCGGCGTAGCGGAACTGGTCGTTGAAGTCCGCGGTCTGGGAGAGCGTGTGGCTCGAGACCTCCGCCACGATCAGGCTGCCGATGACCGGACCGAGCGTCCAGAAGCCCATCGCCGAGGCGCGGCCCAGCTGCGGCGAGTAGTCGCGCACGAGTGCCGGCGTTGCGACCAGGATGATGCCCTCGACGAAGCTCACCGCGGCGAGCAGCCCCAGGTAGCCGTCCTTGCCCGGTGCGTTGGGCAGCCCGAACCACAGCAGGAACGCGACGACGCCCAGCCCGTAGGCGACGAGGTTCGCGCGCCCCCACCGGTCGGCGAGGCCGGCCAGCAGCGACGCGAACGCGCCGACGATGTTGCCGACCACCGAGATGTAGACGAAGAACGTGAACGACATCCCGTAGTGACGCATGATCGTCGGGGCGATCGCGCCCTGCACGTAGAGCTCGTAATAGAGGACGATCGTCGCGAGCACGACGATCGCCAGGTAGAACGTGCGCGGCGCGGTGTCGGGATACCGCTCGATGCGCCGGTCCCACAAGCCTCGAAGCAGCGAGGGATTGCCCGCCGGATGAGTGGCCACGGCTTGATGTGTGCCTGCCATGCGCTTCTCCCCTCAGTGACGACCTCGGTGATCCACGATGAAACCGAATATAGTTCGGATCACGAGGGATGTGGCGCAGGCCACAGCCGGCTCAGCCGCTCTTGGTGCCCGGCAGGAACTCCTGCAGCTTCTGCTTGATCCCGGTGCGGGTGACGCCCCAGACGTCCGGATCGCCTTTGAGCATCGCCTCGGCGGCGTCCTTGAGCTGCTCGAACGTCACGTGCGGCGGGATCGGCGGCACGTCGGGGTCGGTGTGCACGTCGAGCACCGCGGGGCGACCAGCCTCGAAGGCACGCTGCCAGGCAGGCCCGATGTCCTTGGCGCGCGTCACCGTCTCGCTGTGCAGCCCCAGCGAGGCCGCGAAGGCGGCGTAGTCGACGTCGGGCAGCGACTGGGACTCGACGAACTTCGGCGCGCCCTCCATCGCGCGCATCTCCCACGTCACCTGGTTGAGGTCGTTGTTGTGCAGGACGGCGACGACCAGTCGGGGGTCGGCCCACTCCTGCCAGTAGCGCGAGATCGTGATCAGCTCGGCCATGCCGTTCATCTGCATGGCGCCGTCGCCGACCAGCGCGATCGCCGGCCGGTCCGGATGGGCGAACTTCGCGCCGATCGCGTAGGGCACGCCCGGGCCCATCGTCGCGAGCGTTCCGGACAGCGACCCGCGCATCGTCCCGCGCATCTTCAGGTGCCGGGCGTACCAGTTCGCGGCCGAACCGGAGTCGGACGAGAGCATCGCGTCGTCGGGGATGTGGGCGTTGAGGTCCCACACCAGCCGCATCGGGTTGACGCACTCCGACTTGTCGCTGTCGGTCATCGCGCGCCGCTCGACGACCTCCCACCAGCGGCGGACGTGGCCCTCGAGCTCCTCCTGCCAGGACCGGTCGGACTTCTTCTGCAGCAAGGGGATCAGCGCCTGCAGCGCCCGCTTCGCGTCGGCCACGAGGTTGACCTCGTAGGGGTAGCGCATGCCGATGAACTTGCCGTCGATGTCGATCTGGATCGCCCGCGCCTGCCCGAGCGGCGGCAGGAACTGGATGTAGGGGAAGTTCGACCCGACGGTCAGCAGCGTGTCGCAGCCCATCATCAGCTCGTACGAGGGGCGCGTCCCGAGCAGCCCGATCGAGCCGGTGACGAAGGGCAGGTCGTCGGGGAGCACGTCCTTGCCCAGCAACGCCTTCGCCACCCCGGCGCCGAGCAGGTCGGCCACCTGCGCCACCTCGGTCGACGCGTCGCGGGCGCCCTGCCCGACGAGGATCGCCACCTTCTTGCCGGCGTTGAGGATGTCGGCGCTACGCCGAATCGCCTCGGTGTCGGGGTCGACCGAGGGCCACGAGATGCCGAGGCTCGACGGCACCTCCTTGAACGCGTGGCCCGGCGGTTCGTAGTCGAGCTCCTGCACGTCCGACGGGATGATGATGCAGGTCGGCGCCCGTTCGGCCAGCGCGACACGGATCGCGCGGTCGAGGACGTTGGGCAGCTGTTTCGGCACGGTGGCCGTCACGACGTAGTTGTGGCAGACGTCCTTGAACAGCGTCTGCAGATCGACCTCTTGCTGGTAGGAGCCGCCGATGCCGGAGCGTGCCGTCTGCCCGACGATGGCGACCACGGGCACGTGGTCGAGCAGCGCGTCGTACAGCCCGTTGAGCAGGTGGATGGCGCCCGGCCCGGACGTCGCCATGCAGACGCCGAACCGCCCGGAGAACTTCGCGTAGCCGACGGCCTCGAAAGCCGACATCTCCTCGTGCCGTGACTGCACGAACTTCGGCTGGTTCTTCGCCCGGCCGAACGCCGCGAGGATGGCGTTGATGCCGTCGCCGGGGAAGGCGAAGACCTCCTCGACGCCCCAGTCGCGCAACCGGTGCAGCAGGTAGTCGGCGACGGACTCGGCCATGTCGTCCTCCCAGCAATCGGCCCCCTGCCGCGAACTACCACGCCACCTCGGTCGCAAACGTCGCCGGCGAGGGCCCAACCGCCGAGACCCGCGTAGGAGTGGACGAAGCCGCTGTTGATGACCACGATGCAAGGTGTGTCCAGGGGGTCTGTACGCCGGCTGCTCGTCGCGCTGTCGTTGCCGACCCTGGGCTTGGCTTTCGCCCTCAGCCTGCTGACGACCTACGGCCCGGTGATTCTGGTCCGGATCACCGACTCACCGGCGCACGTGGGGGCGTTGATCGGCGGCGAGGGTGCGTTCGCCCTGGCGGTCCCGGTGCTCGCCGGAATGCTGTCCGACCGGATGCCCGCGACGCGGTTCGGGCGGCGGCTGCCCCTCGTGCTCGTCGGTGCGCCGCTGCTGACCCTCGGGCTGCTGCTGCTGCCCTTCGCGTCGACCTATGACGTCGCGGGCATGGCCGTGCTCGCGTTCTTCGTCGGCTACTACCTCTACTACCCGCCCTACCGCGCCATGTACGCCGACCTGCTGCCGATCGAGATGCTGCCGCGGGCGCAGTCGACGCAGGCGATCGCCCGTGGCGCGGGTCTCGGTGGGGCGCTGCTGGTCGGCGCGCTGTTGCTGGCGGTGTGGGCGCCGCTCCCGTTCATCGTCGGCGCTTTCGTGCTGGTGGCGGGCAGCTTCGGGCTGGTACCGGCGTTGGGCCGCGGCAGGGCGCGGACCGCGGGCGACGCGACGTCCCCCGACGCGGCCGCCCAGGCGGCGTCCGTGCGCGACCTGCTGCTGCGCCACCGCCCGATGCGCACGTTCGCGGCGGCCAACGCGTTGTGGGAGCTCAGCTTCACCGGGCTGCGCACGTTCATCGTGCTGTTCGTCGTGCGGGGGCTCGGCCACTCCGCGACGGTTGCCTCTGCGGTGATCGCGGTGGTCGCCGTCGCCTACGTCGCGGGCGCGCCGCTCGCCGCCCGGCTGGCCGACCGCTACGGCCTGGTGCCGACGATGACGTGGGCCGGGTTGATCTACGGCGTCGGGCTGTGCCTCGGCGCCTTCCCCACCACGCTCGCGCCGATGCTCGTGCTGCTGCCGTTCGTCGCGCTCGCGGGGGCCGTGCTCCTGACGCTGCCCGCGGCGCTGGCGTTCACCGTCTCGCCGCCCGGCGGGGCGGGCACCGCATCCGGGATCATCGACTTCTCGCGGGGCGTCGGCGTGGTGCTCGGCCCGCTGCTCGTCGGCGCGGCGATCAGTGGCCTGTCGGGCATCTTCTCCGCGACGCACGGCTACGCGGCGATGTGGCCGGTGATCGGTGTTCCCATCCTCGTCTCGCTGCCCCTGCTCCAGACGCTCGGTGCAGAGCTCCAGGGGTCGGCACAGCGGCCCACCGAGCTCGCCGGCGCCGGTCGCGTGTGAGCCCGCCCGCTGACCTGCTGGTCGTCGGCGCGGGCATCGTCGGGCTGGCGACCGCCCGCGCCTGGGCGCTCGCGCATCCCGGCGCCGAGGTCGTCGTCGTCGACAAGGAGCCGGCGCCGGCGACGCACCAGACCGGGCGCAACAGCGGGGTCGTTCATGCGGGTGTCTACTACCCGCCCGGGTCGCTCAAGGCGCGCCTGTGCACCGAAGGGCGGGCCAGGCTCGAGGCCTACGCCGCCGCGCGCGGGCTTCCGTACGAACGAGTCGGCAAGGTCGTGGTCGCGACGACGCCGGCCGAGGTCGAAGGCCTGCCCGAGCTCTTCCGGCGGGCCAGCACCAACGGGGTGCCGGGGGTGCGGCTGCTCACCGCCGACGAGCTGAGCGAGGTGGAGCCGCACGTGCGGGGGCTCGCGGCGCTGCACTCACCGGCCACCGCGATCACCGACTTTGCCGCCGTGGCGGCGGCGTACGCCGACGACCTCCGCGAATCCGGCGGCCGGGTCGTGCTGCGCTTCGAGGTCACGGCCATCGAGCAGCGGCACGACAGGGCCGTCGTGCGGGCGGCGGACGGGCGGACGGTGGCGGGGCACCGGGTGGTGCTCTGCGCAGGGCTGTGGTCGGACCGGCTGGCCCGGCTGGCGGGCGACGCCCGCGGGCCGGCGATCGTGCCGTTCCGGGGCGACTACTTCCGGCTGGCCGAGGACCGGCGCGAGCTCGTGCGCGGGCTCGTCTACCCGGTGCCCGACCCCCGCTACCCGTTCCTCGGCGTGCACCTGACCCGCACCGTGCACGGCGACGTGCTGGTCGGGCCCAACGCCGTGCTGGCGCCGGGGCGGGAGGGCTACCGGCTGGCCGCGGCGCGGCCGCGGGAGCTGCTCGGCGTGCTGCGCGAACCGGGCTTCCGGCGCCTCGCCCGCGTGCACTGGCGTACCGGCGCCCGAGAGCTGTGGCAGTCGATGTCACCCGCCGCCTTCGCTGCGGCTGCACGCAGGTTCGTGCCGGAGCTCACCGCCGCCGACCTGCAGAGGGCGCCCGCCGGCATCCGCGCCCAGGCGCTCGACGATGACGGCACGCTGGTCGACGACTTCCGCATCAGCCGGGTCGGGCGGGTCGTTGCGATCCGGAACGCGCCGTCGCCGGCCGCCACCTCGTCGATCGCGCTCGCCGACGAGATCGTCCGTCGGCTGTCCTCCTGACGGCACCGATCGAGGCACCTCACCCGGGGTCGTCCTTTCGGTCCACTTTCGGCCGACCCGCCCCTGCGTAGCGCTTCCACTACCTAGCGTTGGTGGCCGGAGGGGACGAGCCCGGTAATTCCAGTCCGAAGGACGCAACAGCCTCATGCGCAACCTGCGGCGACTCGCTGCTGCCCTGACCGTCTTGGCGACCACCATCGGGGGCGGCACGGGTCTGGCAGAGGCAGCCACCGGTCCAGACGTGTCCGCCTGGCAGCATCCGCACGACCAGCCGATCAACTGGGCTGCCGTGCGTAGTGCCGGCCACACGTTCGCCTTCATCAAGGGCACCGAGGGCACGGCCTACGTCAACCCCTGGCTGGCCCGCGACCGCGCCGGGGCAGCCTCGGCGGGGCTGGCCCGCGGGTCCTACCACTTCGCCAGCCCGTCTCGGCCGGTGCGGCAGAGCGCCCTGGCCCAGGCCCACTACTACGTCGACAACACGGGCAAGCACAACGCGCCGGGCGACCTGCCTCCGGTCCTCGACCTCGAGGTGACCGGTGGCCTGCCCGCCCCGCAGCTCGTGACCTGGGCCGCGACGTGGCTGCAGGAGGTGCGGCACCTCACCGGCCGGCAGCCGATCATCTACACCTACCCGGGCTTCTGGCAGCACCAGATGTGGAACAGCGCCGCGCTGCGCGGCTACCGCCTCTGGCTGGCCAGCTACACCGACCGCCACAAGGTCAAGATCCCCGGCAAGTGGGGCAAGTGGACGCTCTGGCAGTACACCGACCGCGGCCGCGTCCCCGGCATCCCGACGCCGGCGGACATCTCGGTCGGCAGCATCGACGGGCTCGCGGTGCCGACGCCGCCCGGGCCGCCGCCGGGGAGCCCGACGGGCAACATCGACAGCATCCATCGGGTGCCCGGCGGGCTGCAGGTCAGCGGCTGGGCCCTCGACCCCGACACCGACAAGCCGGTCGGGGTGCGCACCTACGTCGACGGCAGCCGGCAGGACCGCCTCACCGCCGACCAGCCGTCGCCCGACCTGACCAAGCGGTTCCCCGACAAGGGTGACAAGCACCGGTTCAGCACCCTCGTGCACGTCGCCGACGGCACCCACGTCGTCTGCGTCATGGCCGACAACGTCGGCCCCGGGCGCGACCAGGAGGTCGGTTGCCAGTCGGTCGACGCCAGCGCGGCGCCGTACGGCGAACTCGACGCCCTCCAGCAGCAGCCCGGCGGCGTGCAGGTCAGCGGGTGGGCGATCGACCCCGACTCCACCGAGCCGGTGCCGATCCACGTCTACGTCGACGGGCACCTGTTCTGGACCGCGACCGCCGACGACCCGCGCCCCGACGTGGCGTCGGCGCACCCGGCGTACGGCGGTGACCGCGGCTTCACGATCAACGTGCCGGTGGCGGCCGGCGCCACCCGCCGGGTCTGCGTCTACGCGATCAACGTCGGCCCGGGGCGGGGCAACCCGGCCCTCGACTGCAAGAAGATCACCTTGTCGACGAGGTCGGTCGGCCGTATCGACGGCGTCGCCAAGACTCCCGACGGGCTGTACGTGCGCGGCTGGTCGCTGGACAAGGACACCAACCTGCCGCAGTGGGTGCACGCGTACGTCGATGGCCGCCTCGTCGACGCGATGTGGGCCTACAAGGGCCGGCCCGACGTGGGCGACCTGCACGACGGCTACGGCGTCTTCCACGGTTTCGAGGCCGTGCTGCCCTGGCCGAAGGACGGCAAGGCGCACCGGCTCTGCCTCTACCCGATCAACGAGGGCGCGGGCGCGGGACACTCCTCGCTGGGCTGCCACACCTACTGAGCCCGCCGGAAGGCGCGGGAAGGGTTGCGGCGGCAGTAGCGTTGTAGTCGTTGCACTCGCAACTACTTGAGGAGCGCCCATGCCTGCCGTCACCGCCGACACCATGACCCTGCCGCGCCTCGCCGACCCCACGCTCGGCGACGTCGAGCGGCCGGTGCGCTCGGTCACCACCGCGCCCAAGGGCTACGAGGGCGAAGGCTTCCCCGTGCGCCGGGCCTTCGCCGGCGTCACCCTGGCCGACCTCGACCCCTTCGTCCACATGGACCAGATGGGCGAGGTCGACTACGCGCCGGGCGAGCCCAAGGGCACCTCCTGGCATCCGCACCGCGGCTTCGAGACCGTCACCTACATGATCGAGGGGACGTTCCAGCACCAGGACTCTCACGGCGGCGGCGGCGTCATCACCGACGGCGCCACCCAATGGATGACCGCCGGCCGGGGGATCCTGCACATCGAGACCCCGCCGGAGGAGCTGGTGGTCTCCGGTGGCCTGTTCCACGGCGTCCAGCTGTGGGTCAACCTGCCGGCCGCGGACAAGATGTCGGCGCCGCGCTACCAGAGCCTCGAGGGCGGCGAGGTCGCTCTCGTCTCCTCGCCGGACGGCGGTGCGCTGGTGCGGATCATCGCCGGCGACGTTGCGGGCCACCGCGGACCGGGCTCGACCCACACGCCGATCAGCGTCGTGCACGCGACCGTGGCGCCGGGTGCCCGGCTGTCGCTGCCCTGGCGGGCCGACTTCAACGCGCTCGTCTACGTGCTCGCCGGCACGGGCACGGTCGGCGTCAAGGGCCAACCGGTGCAGTCCGGTCAGCTCGCGGTCTACGGTGCCGGCGACTACCTCACGGTCGGCGGCACCGGCACCGAGCCGCTCGAGGTGCTCGTCCTCGGCGGCCGGCCGATCCGCGAGCCGGTTGCGGCCTACGGCCCGTTCGTCATGAACACCCGCGCCGAGCTCGTCCAGGCGGTCGAGGACTACCAGGCCGGGCGGCTCGGGGTGATCCCGCCCGACGCCCTGATGCCGCACACCGTCTGAGCGACCCCACTGCGTCGAGGGTGCCGGTGATCCGGCACCCTTGACGCCATGGGGGGCGCCGCGTGACCACCCTCGCCCGCTGGTGCCTCCGGCACCGGCTGATCATCGTCGTCAGCTGGTTCGTCGGAGTCGTCGTGCTGGCCGGGCTCGCGCGCGCGGTCGGGTCCGACTTCCGCAACAACGCCGGCCTGCCGGGCACCGACTCGCAGGCGGCGTTCGACCTGCTCCACCGCGCCTTCCCCAGCCAGGCCGGCGACACCGACACGATCGTGTGGCGGGCGACCGGCGCGCCGGTCACCTCGGCCGAGGTGCGCGGGGTCGTCGAGCCGATGCTCGACCGCATCGCCCACGCGCCGCACGTGGTCACGCTGGTCTCGCCGTACGCCGCCACGCTCGGGCCCCAGGTCTCCGCCGACGGCCACACGGCGTTCGCGACGCTGACGTTCGACGAGCGCGCGCCGCAGCTGCCGCCGCCGGTGGTGCGGCAGATCGTCGACACGGCGCGGGCGATCGACCGGCCGGGGCTGCAGGTCGAGCTGACCGGTGCGGCCATCTCCAGTATCGAGCGGACCGGCGGTCAGCTCAGCGAAGGCATCGGCCTGGTCGCGGCCGCCGTCATCCTGCTCCTGGCGTTCGGGTCGCTGTTCGGCATGCTGATGCCGATCATCGCGGCGGTCTTCGCGCTCGGCGCGGCGATCCCGACGATCACCCTGCTCTCGCACGTGATCGCCGTCGCCCAGTTCGCCCCGGAGCTCGGCGGGCTGATCGGCCTCGGTGTCGGCATCGACTACGCGCTGTTCATCCTCACGCGGCACCGACGCGGGCTGCAGTCCGGTCACGACGTCGAGTCGTCGGTCGCGACCGCGATGAACACCTCCGGCCGCGCGGTGCTCTTCGCCGGCGGCACGGTCTGCATCGCGATGCTCGGCATGTTCGTGCTCGGGGTCAGCTTCCTGTACGGCGTGGCCGTGGCCGCCTCCCTCACGGTGGTGTTCACGATGGCCGCGTCGGTCACGCTGCTGCCCGCGCTGCTGGGCTTCCTCGGGCCGCGGGTGTTGTCGCGGCGCGAACGCCGCCGGCTGGCCGCCGAGGGGCCCGTGGACGAGGAGCTGTCCGGAGCCTGGCTGCGCTGGGCGCGGTGGGTCGACCGCCACCCCGCGGTGCTGACGGCCGTCGCGCTGGCGGTGATGGCCACCCTCATGACGCCGTACTTCTTCATGCGGCTCGGCTCGGCCGACCAGGGCAACGAGCCCACCTCGCACACCAGCCGCCGGGCCTACGACTTGCTCGCGGCCGGCTTCGGTCCCGGCTTCAACGGCCCGCTGCTGCTGGCCGCCGACCTGCGCGACGGGTCCGCGCTCGGCCGCTTCGACACGCTGGTCACCGAGGCCCGAGGCGCACCGGGGGTCGCGGCCGTCAGCCCCGTGCTGCCCGCGCCCGGCGGCCACGCCGCGATCGCGCTCGTCTACCCGACGACGAGCCCGCAGTCGGTGCAGACCGCGGATCTGCTCCACCGGCTGCGCGGCCGCTACGTCCCGGTGGCCGAGCGCGGCGGGCACGTCCTCGTGCACATCGGCGGCACGACCGCGGTCTACGCCGACTTCGCCACCGTGCTGTCCGGCAAGATCCCGATCTTCGTCGGCGTGGTCGTCGCGCTGTCCGTCGTACTCCTCGTCGTCGCGTTCCGCAGCCTGGCCGTGCCACTCACCGGCGCGCTCATGAACCTGCTGTCCGCAGCCGCCGGCTTCGGGATCATGACCGCGGTGTTCCAGTTCGGCTGGGGTGCCTCGCTGTTCGGGGTCGACCGCACCGGTCCGATCGAACCGTTCCTGCCGGTCATGCTGTTCGCGATCCTGTTCGGGCTCTCGATGGACTACCAGGTCTTCCTGGTCAGCCGGATGCACGAGGAGTGGCGGCACACCGGCGACAACCAGGCGGCCATCACCCGCGGGCAGGCCGAGACCGGCCGGGTCATCACCGCCGCTGCGATGATCATGGTCGCGGTGTTCGTCGCGTTCATCTCCGGCGGCGAGCGGGTCATCGAGGAGATCGGCCTCGGCCTCGCGACCGCGATCGCCCTCGATGCCCTGGTGATCCGCACCGTGCTGGTGCCGGCCGCTATGCACCTGTTCGGCCGGTGGAACTGGTGGCTGCCGCGGTGGCTCGACCGGATCGTGCCGCACGTCGCCATCGACCCGCCCGAAGACGACGAAGCCGGCGCAGTAGGTTGCCGCCATGTCAGCAGAGCAGCCGTCGGTTCTGGTCAGCCGTGACGCGGGCGTCGTCACCGTCACGCTCAACCGGCCGCACAAGAAGAACGCGATCGACGGCGTCACCTGGGGCCTGCTGCAGCAGACGTTCGACGAGGTCGAGCGCAGCCGCGACGACCGGGTCCTCGTCATCACCGGCGCGGGCGGGGACTTCTGCTCCGGGGCGGACCTGACGTCACTGTCGGACGACGACCACGGGTTGCGCCGGATGCGGCGCATCGGCGACGTCGCGCTGACGCTGCACCGGCTGACCAAGCCCACGATCGCGCGGATCGACGGGGTCGCCGCGGGCGCCGGCATGAACCTTGCGCTCGGCTGTGACCTCATCGTCGCCTCCGACCGCTCCCGGTTCGCGGAGATCTTCGCTAAGCGCGGGCTCTCGGTCGACTTCGGTGGGTCGTGGCTGCTGCCGAGGCTGATCGGCCTGCACAGGGCCAAGGAGCTGTGCCTGCTCGCGGACATCATCAGCGCTCAGCAGGCCGCCGACATGGGTCTGGTCAACCGGGTGGTCCCGGTCGACCAGCTCGACGAGGTGGTGGGCGACTGGGCGAGCCGGCTCGCCTCCGGCCCACCGATCGCGCTTATGTCGACGAAGCGCCTGCTGAACAACGCGTTCGAGGTGACGATGGAGCAGGCGCTCGACGACGAGGCCCGCACGCAGACCGCCAACTTCGGCACCGAGGACACCGTCGAGGCGTTCGCCGCGTTCGCGGCCAAGCGAGAGCCGACGTTCACCGGAAAGCCGATCACCGCGCGCTGAGGAGCCGCCGACATGCAGTGGAACTTCGCCGACACCTGGGACGCCGTCGCCGCCGCGGTACCCGACCGGGCCGCCGTCGTGCACGGGGAGCGCCGGGTCAGCTGGGCCGAATTCGAGCGTCGCTCGGCCGCCCTCGCCGCCGCGCTGCTGGACGCCGGGCTCGGCCGGCAGGCGAAGGTCGGCACCTACCTCTACTCCCGGCCGGAGTACCTCGAGACCTACTACGCGGCGTTCAAAGCCTCCCTGGTGCCGTTCAACGTCAACTACCGCTACAAGGCCGACGAGGTCCTCTACATCTTCGACAACGCCGACGCCGAAGCCGTCGTCTTCGGCGCGTCGTTCACACCCCTGCTGGAGGAGATCCGCGACCGGCTTCCCGCCGTACGCCTCTGGATCTGCGTGCCGGAAGCCGGTCACGACGTGCCGTCCTGGGCGACCTCGTACGACGACGTGGCGTCGAGCGGCCGGCGGCCCGAGCAGGCGGTCGAGCGCGGCGGCGACGACATCTTCTTCCTCTACACCGGCGGCACTACCGGGATGCCGAAGGCCGTCATGTGGCGCCAGGACGATGTGGCGCAGCTCATGGGCGGGGGCGGCAACGCCTTCCTCGGCGAGACGCCCGCCGAGTCCCTCGACGAGGTGCGCGAACGGGTGCGCGGTCGCGAGGTGCCCCAGGTCCACGTGCCGGCCTGCCCGCTCATGCACGGCACCGGGCTGTTTACCTGCTACCAGACGTTCCTGCTCGGCGGCACGGTCGCGCTGCTGACGTCGACGTCGTTCAAGGCGCAGGAGCTGCTCGACGTGACGCAGCGGGAGCGGGCCACGTCATGGGCGATCGTCGGCGACCCGTTCGCGCGGCCGGTCCTCGAGGCGCTCGACGCGCAGCCGGGCCACTGGGACATCTCCTCGTTGCTGGTCGTCGGCTCGTCGGGTGCGATGTGGAGCGAGCCGATCAAGCGCGGGCTGCTCAAGCACCACCCGGGCATGATCCTCGTCGACGCGTTCTCCTCGTCCGAGGCGGTCAGCATGGGCGCCTCGATCAGCACCGGCGGCGACGCGGCACAGACCGCGAAGTTCACCGCCAACCCGCGCACCCGCGTGCTGCGGCCCGACGGCACCCCGGTCGAGCCGGGGTCGGGCGAGGTCGGTGTGGTCGCGGTCGACTCGTTCCTGCCGCTCGGCTACTACAAGGACCCGGAGAAGACCGGCCGCACGATCGTGCAGTACGGCGACAAGCGCTACGTGCTCTCCGGCGACATGGCGACCGTCGACGCCGAGGGCCAGATCAACGTGCTGGGCCGCGGCTCGGTCTGCATCAACACCGGCGGCGAGAAGGTCTTCCCCGAGGAGGTCGAGGAGGTCCTCAAGGAGGTCCCCGGCGTCCGCGACGCGCTGTGCATCGGCGTGCCGGACCAGCGCTGGGGCGAGGCCGTCACCGCAGTCGTCGAGGCGGAGGGCGACGTCGACCCGGCCGAGGTCATCGCGCACGTGAAGAGCCGGCTGGCCGACTACAAGGCGCCCAAGCACGTGCTGCTCGGTCCGGTCGGGCGCAGCCCGTCGGGCAAGGCCGACTACGCGGCGACCAAGAAGTGGGCGGTCGACCAGCTGTCGACCTCCTCCTGACCCGCGATGGCGGAGGTACGACGGGAGTGGGTCTCGCTGCCGTCCCCGACCTCGGCCCGGGCCGGGCACGGCAGCAACCCCTGCCAGGGGCTCTACCACTCGGTCGCTGACCGGCCCGCGGTCGCCTTCATCGCCACGCACTACAACGTCGACTTCGCCGAGCACTACCTGGCCGACTACCTCGCGGCCCGCGGCCACGGGTTCCTCGGCTGGAACACGCGGTTCCGGGGCAACGAGGCCTTCTTCCGGCTGGAGCCGGCGCTGGTCGACATCGGAGTCGGGGTGCGGTGGCTGCGCGAGGTCGCCGGCGCCTCCCGGGTCGTGATCCTCGGCAACTCCGGGGGCGGTTCGCTGATGGCGGCCTACCAGGCACAGGCGGCCGACTCCGGGATGCCGGCGGCCGACCTCTACGTCTCGCTGAACTCGCACCCCGGGCGCCCGCAGGTGCTGACGTCGTGGCTCGACCCGTCGGTGGTCGAGGAGAACGACCCGCTGTCGGTCGACCCCTCGCTGGACATGTTCGACCCCTCGCACGGGCCGCCCTACGCGCCGGACTTCGTCGACGGCTACCGCGCGGCCCAGGCGGAGCGCAACCACCGGATCACCGCCTGGGCGCTGGCCGAGCTCGACCGGCTGGCGGCCGGCGGAGCCTGGGACCGGATGTTCTGCGTGCCGCGGACCTGGGCGGACCTGCGGTTCGCCGACCTGTCGCTGGACCCGTCGGACCGCCGGCCCGGCTGCTACGGCGGCGACCCGCGGACGGTCAACTACAGCCCCTTCGGCCTGGCGCACGTCTGTTCGCTGCGGTCGTGGCTGGCGATGTGGAGCCTGGCCGAGTCGGAGTGCGGTGGCGCGCCGCACCTGCGCCGGATCGGCGTACCTGCCCTCGTCGTGCAGTCGACCGCCGACCGCGGCGTCTACCCCTCCGACGCGCGCGAGATCCACGCCTCACTCGGGTCCGTGGACAAGTCCTTGGAGTTCCTGCCGGGGGAGCACTACTTCGAGGACGGCGGCCGGGACGAGGTCGCCGATCTCATCGCCGCCTGGGTGGCTGACAGGGGCTGATCGCCGGTTTCGACGGCGCCTGACGCGAATGTCAGCTAGGTCCTTGCAGCGCCATCGGTGCGTGGGTAGCGTCGGCCCATGGCCGATGACCGGAACCCTGAGTTCGAGCTCCGCGGGATCAACCACCTGGCGCTCGTCTGCCGGGACATGAAGCGCACCGTCGACTTCTACACCGGCGTGCTCGGGATGCCGCTCACGAAGACGATCGAGCTGCCGTTCGGAATGGGGCAGCACTTCTTCTTCGACATCGGCAACGGTGACTCGCTGGCGTTCTTCTGGTTCCCCAACGCGCCCGAGCCGGCGCCGGGCGTCGCCGCTCCGTCGGCGCTCCCGGGGGCGGGCGAGCTGGCAACGGCGATCGGCTCGATGAACCACGTCGCTTTCGACGTGCCGCCGGAGCGCATCGACGACTACCTCGTCAAGCTCCGCGAGAAGGGCATCGTGGCCGCCGACATCATGAACCACGACGACAGCGAGCTCGGGGTCAGCGCCCAGCCGCACGAGGGCACCTTCGTCCGGTCGATCTACTTCTTCGACCCGGACGGGATCCTGTTGGAGTTCGCGGCGTGGACCCGGGCCCTGGGTCCGCAGGACGTCCGGCACGAGCCGGCCTCCGCCGCCGACCGCCAGGTCGTCGCCGCTACGTCTTGACCTGCTTGGTCGCGCACGTGATGCAGGTGCGGGCGACCGGACGCGCCTCGAGCCGGGCGGGTGCGATCGGCTTGCCGCAGCTCTCGCAGACGCCGTAGCCACTGCTGTCGATCCTCGCCAGCGCCTCGTCTATGTCCGCGAGGTGCGTGCGTGCCTGGTCCAGCAGCGCCGCGGTCGCGGCCCGCTCGAACGCGATCGTCGCGCCCTCCGGATCGTGTTCGTCGTCCGTGGCCACACCGGCCGTTGCCTGCACGATCGTGTCGAAGTCGTGGGTGAGCGCCTCGATCCGCTGCCGCGTCGTTGCGCGGTCTTCGAGCAGCAGCAGGCGCAGCTGCGCATGGTCGGCCACGTCTGCGTGAACGGCCGCCTACCCGCATCCGGTTCCAGCACCGCGGTTGCCGGGGCTCGGTCATGAGTCCGAGCGGACGTCCAGACCCAGTGCCGTGGCGATCACGACCGCTTGCTGCCACGTGATGATCGCGTCGTGCAGCTCGACCGTGGTCGGGTCGACCGCGGCCAGGTCCGAGCCGCGCAGGTCGCAGCCCTGCAGGTTGGCCTTGTTCAGCACCGAGCCCGACAGGTCGGTGCTGGTCAGCGTGGCACCGTCGAGGCGGGCGCCGGTCAGCTCTGCCTCGCGCATCCGCACCCCGTCGATCGAGGCGGTGTGCAGGTCTGCCCGGGTCAGGTCCACGAACGACCAGTCGCCGCCGCCGACCTTCAGCTGCGCAAAGCTGCAGTGCTCGAAAGAGCTGCCGACCAGCTTGCAGTCCCTGAACGTCGTGTCGAAGAAGTTGCAGCCGGTGAACCGGCAGTTGAGGAACGCCGAGCCGCGGTGGCTCGACACGTTGAGCCGCACGTTGCGGAACGTGCACTCCTCGAAGACCGCGCCCTCGGAGGTGATCTCGGTCATGTCGACGTCGAGGTAGGCGACGTTCTCCGCCCGCTCGCCGACAACGGCGCGACCCTCCCAGTCCTCGTCACGGACGGTGGTGAGGACCGGGAGCGGAGCGCGCGCCATCTACGCCCTGCGCAGCACGAGCCGCACGCCGTCGTTGTCCTCCGGCGCCAGCTCCCAGACGCCGGGCGAGACCTCCTTCGCGGCGGGCACGTCGTCGGGGTCGTCCAGGGAGAACGCGATGTGGTGCACGGCCCCGACCCGCGACCCGAGCCACGCGCGTACCGGTGAGCCGGCGGCCGGGCTGACCAGCCGCACCCGCCCCGGGCCCGGCCAGCCGACCAGCACGTAGCGGCCGATCTCGTCGGTGCCCTCGTCGAGCACGCCGCCCGACAGCAGGTCGCAGAACAGCCGCGTGCCGTCGGTCAGGTCGCCGACCACGTGCGTCACGTGCTCCAGGACCGCGGGGCGCGCGCGGCGGGAGGTAGGCAGGTCGGCCGGCGGCGGGCTCGACCAGTCGCCGGCCGCCTGGGCCAGCTGGATCACCACGCCCGGCGCATCCTTCGGGTGCAGGAACGCTTCCTTCCAGTGGTCCGACGACAGGTCGACGCTCACCGGGCGGTAGCCGGCGAGCTCTGCCTGGCCGAGCGCCGAGACGAGGTCGCGGACCTTGTAGGTGAGGTGGTGCGGGCCCGGGCCGTTGCGGTCGAGGAACCGCTGCAGGAAGTCGTTGTGCTCGACCAGGTTCGGTTCGAGCACCTCGAGCCGCATGCCGTTGCCGAACGCGACCTGCGCGGCCGTGAACCCGACCGACTCGCCGCGCGAGATCCATCGCCCGCCGAGGTCGCCGGCGTAGCGCGGCCACGCGCCGTCCTGGTCGTAGGTCGCGACGGCGACGTGGTCGAGCTGGATTCCCTGGATTCCCGAGCCGGTGGTCACGGGGTGCCAGCGTACCTAGTGGTCCGGCCCGCGACCGACCGTGGAGCGACGACCAGCCACGCGGCGATGACCGCGCCGATCGCGCCCGAGACCAGCAGCGGCACCTGCCCGTCACCGCCCCAGGCGAGGCCCGCCCACACGCCGGCGAGCAGCACGGCCGCCCCGATCGCGCCCTGGAAGACGCCCTGCGCACTGCCCTGCCGGCCGTCCGGGACCAGCGTCGAGATCCACGCCTTGCCCACGCCGTCGGTGAAGGCCGTGAACGCGCCGTAGACCGTCAGCAGCACCCACGCGGCGGCGTGGTCGCGCGTCGCGCCGAGTCCGACGTACGCCGTGGCGAAGAACAGCAACCCGGCACCGAAGACCCGCGCCCGCGGCCAGCGGTCCGACAGCGCGCCGGCCGGGTAGGACAGCGCGGCGTAGACCGCGTTGTAGGTGATGTAGGCGCCGATGATGGTGGCGAGACCGAAGCCGATGTCGTGCAGCCGCAGCAGCAGCAGCGCGTCGGGAAAGTTGACCAGGCTGAACGCCGTCAGCACCAGGACCACCCGCCAGAACGACGGCGACAGCTGCTCCACCGCGGCGGCCGATGGTGCGCCCACGGGCGGCGTCTCGCCGGCGGTCTTGGCGGTGCCCACGCGACGTGCCGCGACCGGCGGGCCATTCTCGCGGACCGCCGCGACGAGCAGGACGCTGAGTACGGCGGGAGCTATGGCGATCAGCAACAGCGGGCGGATGTGGTGGTCGAGCAGCTCGTAGACCGCGAGCCCGAGGCCCGGCCCTACGACCGCGCCCATCGTGTCGGCCATCCGGTGGAAGCCGATCGCGCGCCCCCGGGCCTCCCGCGGGATGCCGACGACCAGCAGGGCGTCGCGTGGCGTGCCCCGCACCCCCTTCCCGAACCGGTCGACGACTCGGCCGGCCAGCACGACCGGCCAGACCGTGGCGACCGCGACCAGCACCTTGCCCAGCGCGGCCAGCCCGTAGCCGGCGCCGATCAACGGCCGGCGGCGCACCCGGTCGGCGACCCGGCCGGCGACGAGCTTGGTGACGGCGGCGACGCCCTCCGCCATTCCTTCGATCGCACCCACGACGGCCGCGGGCGCGCCCAGCGTGACGGTCAGGAAGATCGGCAGCACCGGGTAGACGAGCTCGCTCGCGGCGTCCTGCAGGAAGCTCACGCCGGACAGCACGACGAGGTTGCGGGTCAGCCACGGACGGCGCTCGGTCACGAGGCGACAGCCTGGCACCGGCCACAATGGATCCGTGCAGCGCGTCGACGATCCTGCCGATCCGCGTGTCGCCGACTACGTGTCGCTGACCGACGTCGCGCTGCGGCGCCGCCTCGAGCCGGCCGAGGGGTTGTTCATCGCCGAGGGCGTGCAGGTCGTCGAGCGCGCACTGCGCGCGAGCTACCGGTTGCGGTCGGCGCTCGTCAGCAGCAAGGCGGTCGACCTGCTGCGCCCGCTGCTCGCCGGCGCGGACGTGCCGGTCTTCGTGGCCGACCCCGACGTGATCCGCCTGGTGGCCGGCTTCCACGTCCACCGTGGCGTGCTGGCGTCGTTCGCCCGCAAGCCGCTGCTTTCGGTCGACCAGGTCCTGAGCAGTGCGCGGCGGGTCGTGGTGCTCGAGGACACGAACAACCCGACGAACCTCGGCGCGGTGGCCCGCAGCGCTGCTGCACTCGGGATGGACGCATTGCTGCTCAGCCCGGAGTGCGCCGACCCGCTCTACCGCCGGGCGGTCCGGGTGTCGATGGGCGAGGTCTTCGCCCTGCGCTACGCCCGCGTCGACGTCTGGCCGGAGGGGCTCGCGGCCCTGCGCGACCACGGCTTCCGGCTGCTCGCGCTCACCCCCGACCCGCAGGCGGCACCGATCGGTGCGGTCGAGCTCGGTGACCGCGTCGCCGTCCTCCTGGGGGCCGAGGGGCCGGGGTTGTCCGCCGGGGCCATGGCGCGCTGCGACGAGCGCGTGCGCATCCCGATGGCGCCGGGCGTCGACTCGCTCAACGTCGCGGCGGCGGCCGCCATCGCGTTCCACGTCGTCGGTCGTGGGGAGGAGCCCCGCCATGAGTGAGATCACCGTGCTCCCGCAGCTCGGCCCCGTGGCCCCGACCGGGCGGCAGTACGCCCTGCGCCACGGCGACCTCCGGGCGACCGTCGTCGAGGTCGGCGGGGCGCTGCGGGAGCTCACCGTCGGCGGCCGCCCGCGTCTGGACGGCTACGCCGAGCACGAGCCGGTCATCGGCGCCCGCGGCCAGTCGCTCATCCCGTGGCCCAACCGGCTGCGCGACGGCACCTACGAGTGGGACGGCGACCGGCACCAGGTGCCGCTGACCGAGCCCGACACGCACAACGCGATCCACGGCCTCGTGCGCTGGGCCGGCTGGACCGCGAGCGAGCACAGCGACACCGCCGTGACCATGCGGCACCGGCTCTACCCCCAGCCGGGCTGGCCGTTCGCGCTCGACCTGGAGATCGCTTACACACTGGACGACGCCGGGATCACCGTCACCACGTCCGCGCGCAACCTCGGGACCGTCGCCTGCCCCTACGGCACCGGCGCCCATCCCTACCTCAGCGTCGGCGAGAGCCACGTCGACGGTTGCCGCCTGCGGGTGGCCGCCGACCGCTACATCCCGACCGACGATCGCGGCCTCCCGGTCGGGGTCGAGCCGGTCGAGGGCACGGCCTACGACTTCCGCGAGCCGCGGCTGATCGGCGACACCTCGGTCGACGTCGCCTTCACCGGCGTACGCCGCGACGCCGACGGCCGGCTGCGCACGCGGCTCGTCGCGCCCGACGGCACCACCGCGACCTTGTGGCAGGACGAGAGCTACCCCTACGTCGAGATCTTCACCGGCGACACGCTGCCCGCGAGCAAGCGGCGCACCGGTGTCGGGGTCGAGCCGATGACGATGCCGCCCAACGGGCTCGGCAGCGGCACCGACGTCATCCGGCTCGAGCCCGGCGCGACCCATCGCGCGCAGTGGGGGATCGAGCCCTAACCCCTAACCCCTTGGCACATAACGGACGAACCACCACTGAAACGCAGTGCCGAGGAGGTACCGGACGCGACAATCGGGCTCGCGGAGCGACCGGTTGGCTGGGCCGGGAGAGTGAACGTCGTATCTTTCACTGCGTGCATGCGGAGACGTCGCTGCCCTGCGACCCGTCCAGTGTGCGCGTCGCACGCCAGTTCGTCACCGCCGAGCTCGCCGAAGCGGGTTTCCCTGACACCGCCTTCGCGGCCACGCTCCTGGTCAGCGAGCTGATCACCAACGCCGTCCTGCACGCCGGCACCGAGATCAGGCTGGTCATCGACGGCGGCGGCGACCACATCCGCATCGCCGTCCACGACGGCAGCGACCGCGCTGTCCGGCGCCGGCGGCACAGCCTCGACGCGGCCACCGGCCGCGGGCTGATGATGGTCGACCAGCTGGCCGTCGACTGGGGCGTCGAGAAGACCCCGCCCGGCAAGGCGGTGTGGTTCACGCTGCCGACGAGTGGCGAGGCGATCGCCGGCGCGGAGCCCGACCTCGACATGTTCCTCGCGTTCGACGAGTCGCTCGGCTGAGCCGGACCCCGACGGATAGCAGCCCGGTCACGCGGGCACCATCGCAGCCGTGCCGGAGATCCCGACCGCCGAACTCGCGCCCTTGCTGCGGGTCGCCCAGGCCGGCCGGCTGCTGACCGCGGCCGGTCTGGTGGCGCCGGTGCGCCCCGACCGGTTGCTGCGCATGGGCCTGGCACTGGCCCACTGGGGGCTGACCCCGGCGGCCGCCTACGCCGCGGCGGCCGCCCGCTGCCCCGACCGGGTCGCCATCGTCGACGACCGCGGCAGCCTGACCTTCGCCGAGGTGCACCGGCGCAGCAACGCGGTCGCGCACGGCCTGGCCGGCTTGGGCATCCGCAGCGGTGACGCCGTCGCGATCCTCGCCCGCAACTCCGCGCAGCTCGTCCTCGCGCAGGTGGCGGCCGCCAAGCTCGGCGCCGACGTGGTCTACCTCAACACCGGATTCGGCGCCCCCCAGCTCGCCGCCGTGCTGCGCGAGGAGCACGTCGCGCTGGTCATCGCCGACGAGGAGTTCCACGACCTGGTCGGCGAGGCCGCTCCGGCGCGTCCCCTCGTGCACGCCTGGCGCGACGGAGGCCGTCGCCCGGATGCCCCGTTGGGGCTCGACGACCTCGCGCGCGGCGACGACAGCGACCCGCCGCCGCCGCGCCGTACCGGCCGGCACGTGCTGCTGACCAGCGGTACGACGGGCACGCCGAAGGGCGCCGCCCGGGACCTGCCGGCCAGTGCCGCGGCGCTCGAGCCGCTCGTCGCGCTGCTGTCGGCGATCCCGCTGCGGGCGCGCGAGACGACGGTGGTCGCCTCGCCGATGTTTCACGCCTGGGGCTTCGCGCACCTGGCGTTCGGCCAGCTGCTCGAGTCGACGCTGGTGACCAGCCGCCGCTTCGACCCGGAGCGGACCCTCGCCCTCGTCGAGGAGCACCGGGCGGAGGTCCTGGCCGCCGTCCCGGTGATGCTGGCGCGGATGCTCGCGCTGCCGCCGGAGCAGCGTCACGACCTCTCGTCGCTGCGGGTGGTTGCGCTCTCCGGCTCGGCGCTCCCGGTCGAGCTCGGCCGCCGCTGGATCGAGACCTATGGCGCGAACCTCTACGACCTCTACGGGTCCACAGAGGTCGCCTACGCCAGCGTGGCGACGCCGCAGGACATGCGAGAGGCACCCGGATCGGTCGGCCGCCCGCTCGCCGGCGTGCAGGTGCGGATCGTCGACGACGGGGGGCGCGACGTCCCACCGGGCGAGACGGGTCGCATCTTCGTCGGCAACGCCCTCTCGTTCTCCGGCTACACCGGCGGGACGGACAAGCAGCGGCTCGACGGCCTGGTCGCCTCCGGTGACGTCGGCCGCATCGACGCCGACGGGCGGCTGTGGATCGAGGGCCGCGACGACGACATGATCGTCTCCGGCGGCGAGAACGTCTTTCCCGGCGAGGTCGAAGAGCTGCTGCGCACCCACCCCGCCGTCGCCGACGTCGCCGTCGTCGGCGTGCCGGACGAGGAGTTCGGCCAGCGCCTCGTCGCGCACGTCGTACGCCGGGACGACGTCACCGTCGATGCGCTGCGTGCGCACGTGAAGGCGTCGCTGGCCAACTACAAGGTGCCGCGCGAGGTCCGGTTCCTCGACGAGCTGCCGCGCAACGAGACCGGCAAGGTGCTCAAGCGGGTGCTTCGGGAGAGCTGACGTGCTCGAACTCCGCCGCCAGCGCCGGGTCTCCCGGTGACAGCTTGAGCGCCTCGTCGGGCAGCTCCCGGCGCACCCGCGCCCAGTGCTCGCGCGCCTCGACCACGCTCGCCACCTCGAGCACGTCGCCGTCGCGCACCAGCGGCACGTGCAGCGGGCGCTCGTCGCGGCGCGCCCCGGGTGCGGCGCCGACGTAGACCACCTCACCGACCGCTCGGCCGTTGGGGTCGAGGCGGCGCGCGGCCCACTTCCGCCCGCCCACCGACGCCTTGCCGACCGACTTCTTCGCCACCGGCTCGCACGGGCCATCGGGGGTCAGCGACCGCGCGACCAGCTTGTAGACGAACCCCGCCGTCGGCACACCGGCGCCGGTCACCACCGAAGTACCGACGCCGTAGGAGTCGACCGGCGCGGCGGCCAGCGCGGCGATCGCATGCTCGTCGAGGTCACTGGTCACGACGATCTTCGTCTCGTGGGCGCCGAGCGAGTCGAGCAGCTCGCGGGCCCGCCTGGCCTCGGCGAGCAGGTCGCCGCTGTCCAGCCGGATCGCGCCGAGCCCCGGCCCGGCGACCTCCACCGCGGTGCGGATGCCCTGCTCCACGTCGAAGGTGTCGACGAGCAGCGTGGTGCCGGCCCCCAGGGTCTCGACCTGGGCGGTGAACGCCGCTCGCTCGTCGGCGTGCACCAGCGTGAACGCGTGCGCGCTGGTGCCGGTCGTCGGGACACCGAAGCGCGCACCCGCCGCGAGGTTCGACGTGGCGGTGAACCCGGCGACGTACGCCGCCCGCGCGGCCGCCACCGCCGCCTGCTCGTGCGTGCGGCGGGAGCCCATCTCGATGCACGTGCGCCCGCCCGCGGCGCAGACCATCCGGGCGGCCGCCGACGCGATCGCGCTGTCGGCGTTGAGCACCGACAGCACCAGCGTCTCGAGCAGCACCGCCTCGCCGAAGGTGCCCTCCACCACCAGCACCGGAGAGCCCGGGAAGTAGGCCTCGCCCTCGGCGTAGCAGTCGATCGAGCCGGTGAACCGGTAACGCGCGAGCCACTCGCAGGTCGGGCCGTCGACGACTCCGGCCGAGCGCAGGAAGTCGAGTGCGTCGTCGTCGAAGCGGAACCGCGCCAGGTCCTCGGCGAGCCGTCCGATCCCGGCCAGCACCCCGTAGCGGCGCCGGCCCGGCAGCGAGCGGGCGAAGACCTCGAACACCGCACGGTGGTCGGCCACGCCGCTGCGCAGTGCCGCGGCCAGCATCGTCAGCTCGTAGTGGTCGGTCAGCAGCGCGGTCGACGGGGGCGGGCCGGTCACGTGGGCCAGCGTACGAGGCCGCGACGCCGCCCCCGACGCGTGCGAGCATGGGGATCCGTGGCAGGCATGGGTCAGGGCGGCACCATCGCCCCCGAGCGCGTCGACGCACCCGACGAGGTCGTCGAGCGGGACCGGCCGTGGCTGACGATCGTGTGGAACGACCCGATCAACCTCATGTCCTACGTGACCTGGGTGTTCCAGCAGGTGTTCGGCTACAGCCGGGAGAAAGCGACCAAGCTCATGCTCGACGTGCACCACAAAGGCAAGGCGGTGGTCTCCTCCGGCACCCGCGAGCAGATGGAGGCGGACGTGGCCCGGCTGCACGCGCACGGCCTCTGGGCGACGCTGCAGCAAGACAAGTGAGCGCCGGCGTGGCCGGATCCGTCGTGGGGCTGCGGGCGGGGTGGTGCACGTGAGCAACCGCTTCCGGCGCACCCGCGCCGGCATCGAGGCGAAGTTCGGCGCGGCAGAGGCGGCGGCGCTGCGCCGCCTGTTCACCGAGCTCGTGGACCTGCTCGACGACGGCGACCCCGCTTCCGCCAGCGCCGACCCGCTGGAGCGGCTGTTCGCCGAGAGCAAGGAGCGCAGCCGGCCCGACGACCCGGTGCTGGCCCGGCTGCTGCCCGACGCCTACGCCGACGACGAGGCGGCGTCGAGCGAGTACCGCCGGCTGACCGAGGGCGACCTGCGGGCCGGCAAGGTCGCCGCCGCCAGCGCGGCCCTGGCCAGCCTGCAGCTCGCCGACGACGGTCGGGTCCGCCTCGACGGCGAGGGCGCGCAGGCCTGGCTCTCGGCGCTCAACGACCTGCGACTGTCGCTCGGCACGCGGTTCGAGGTCACCGAGGACCTGCACGAGGAGGTCGAGCGGATGCCGTCCGACGACCCGCGGCTGCCCGGCCTGTCGGCGTACCTCTGGCTCGGCTGGTTGCAGGAGACGCTCGTGCAGGCGGTCGCCGGCTGGTAGTCGTTCCGTAGGCTGGCCGGGTGCTGGTGATCTCCCGCGGCATCTACGACGCGATCGTCGCGCATGCCCGCCGCGACCATCCCGACGAGGCGTGCGGCGTGGTCGCCGGCCCGGCGGGCAGCGACCGTCCGGTCCGGTTCGTGGAGATGCTCAACGCGGAGCGGTCGCCGACGTTCTACCGCTTCGACCCGCAGGAGCAGCTGCGGGTCTGGCGCGAGATGGACGACCGCGACGAGGAGCCGGTCGTCATCTACCACTCGCACACCGCGACCGAGCCCTACCCGTCGCGCACCGACATCTCCTACGCCGCCGAGCCGGGCGTCCACTGGGTGCTCGTCTCGACCCGCGACCCCGACCGGGAGGAGCTCCGGTCCTTCCGCATCGTCGACGGGCAGGTCACCGAGGAGGACGTGCAGGTCGTCCCCGCCTACGACGGCACACCGGAATCAGCGACCGCCTGACGCGGTTGCCACAATCAGCAGACGTCCGCACCGCCACCCAGGAGAACCCGGCCATGGCCATCGAGGTCCGCATCCCGACGATCCTTCGCACCTACACCGGCGGAGAGAAGACCGTCGAGGCGAAGGGCGACACGTTGGGCGCCCTCATCGACGACCTCGACGCGCGCCACGACGGCATCAAGGGCCGGCTGATCGGCGATGACGGCAAGCTCAACCGGTTCGTCAACATCTACCTGAACGACGAGGACGTCCGCTTCCTCGGTGGGCTCGAAACCGCGCTGTCCGACGGCGACTCGGTGACGATCCTCCCGGCGGTGGCCGGCGGCTGAGCCGCCGACACAGACGATGGCCCGCTACGACTCGCTGCTCGACGCGCTCGGGAACACACCGCTCGTCGGCCTGCCCAACCTCTCGCCGTCGGCCGACGTCCGGCTGTGGGCCAAGCTCGAGGACCGCAACCCGACCGGCTCGATCAAGGACCGGCCGGCGTTCTACATGGTCGAGCAGGCCGAGAAGGAGGGCCGGCTCACCCCCGGCTGCACGGTGCTCGAGCCCACCTCGGGCAACACCGGCATCTCGCTGGCGATGGTCTGCAAGCTCAAGGGCTACCGGCTGATCTGCGTCATGCCGGAGAACACCTCGATCGAGCGCCGGCAGCTGCTCGAGATGTACGGCGTGGAGATCATCTCCTCGCCCGCCGCGGGTGGCTCCAACGAGGCCGTCGCCGTCGCCAAGCGGCTCGCCGAGGAGCAGCCCGACTGGGTGATGCTCTACCAGTACGGCAACCCCGCCAACGCTCAGGCGCACTACGAGACGACCGGCCCCGAGATCCTCGCCGACCTGCCGACGATCACGCACTTCGTCGGCGGGCTCGGCACGTCGGGCACGCTGATGGGGGTCGGGCGCTACCTGAAGGAGCACGCGCCGGGCTGCCGGATCGTCGCCGCCGAGCCCCGTTACGGCGACCTGGTCTACGGGCTGCGCAACGTCGACGAGGGGTTCGTCCCCGAGCTCTACGACGCGAGCGTGCTCGACACCCGCTACTCCGTCGAGTCGGGCGACGCGTTGCGCCGCACCCGCGAGCTGGTCGAGAAGGAGGGCATCTTCGCGGGCATCTCGACCGGCGCGATCCTGCACGCCGCGATCGGTCAGGCCGAGCGGGCGGTGCGCGACGGGGTGCGGGCCGACGTCGCGTTCACCGTCTGCGACGGCGGGTGGAAGTACCTCTCGACCGGGGCCTACAGCGGAACACTCGAGCAAGCCACGGAACGTCTCGAAGGTCAACTGTGGGCCTGACCACACCGATCGGCGCGAGCTAGGCGGTTACGCTGCACGGGTGGATGCGCCGATCGGGATCTTCGACTCCGGCGTCGGCGGCCTGACCGTCGCGCGGGCGATCCTCGACCAGCTTCCGCACGAGCCGGTCGTCTACGTCGGCGACAACGCCCGCGGCCCCTACGGCCCGCGGCCGCTCGCGCAGGTGCGGCAGTTCGCACTCGAGGTGATGGACGGCCTCGTCGACCAGGGCGTGAAGATGCTGGTCATCGCGTGCAACTCGGCGTCGAGCGCCTCGCTGCGCGACGCGCGGGAGCGTTACGACATCCCGGTGGTCGAGGTCATCTACCCCGCCGTACGCCGGGCCGTCGCGGCCACCCGCAACGGCAAGGTCGGCGTCATCGGCACGGTCGCCACCATCACCAGCCGCTCCTACGACGACGCGTTCGCCGCCGCACCGCAGGTCGAGCTGACCAGCGTCCCGTGCCCGCGTTTCGTCGAGTTCGTCGAGCGCGGCGACACGTGGAACGACGAGCTGCTCTCGGTCGCCGAGGGTTACCTCGGGCCGATCGTCGATGCGGGCTGCGACACGCTCGTGCTCGGCTGCACCCACTACCCGCTGCTCACCGGCGTCATCGCCTACGTCGTCGGCGACACGGTCAGCCTGGTCTCCAGCGCCGAGGAGACCGCCAAGGACGTCTACCGGGAGCTGGCCCGCGCGGGTCTCTTTCGCGACGAGAAGCTGCCACCTCCCGTGCACCGGTTCCTCGCCACCGGCGACCCGGAGGGCTTCGCCCGCCTGGGGCGGCGCTTCCTCGGCCCGGAGATCGGCGCCGTCGACCGCACCGCGCCGCTGCTCGCCGTCGCCGAGGGCTCCGTCGCCGTGGGGCGTAGCTGACGTGCAGCTGACCATCCTCGGCTGCTCCGGCACCTTTCCGGGTCCGACCTCGCCCTGTTCGTCGTACCTGTTCGAGGCCGAGGGCTACCGGCTGCTCGTCGACGTCGGCAACGGCGCCACCGGGTCCCTGCAGGCCTGCTGCGACCTGCTCGACATCGACGCGATCGTGGTCAGCCACCTGCACGGCGACCACTACCTCGACCTGATCAACTACACCTACGTCCGCCGCTACCACCCGCGGGGAACGCCGCCGCCGCTGCCGGTCTACGGCCCGCCCGGCATCCGGCACCACATCGACAGCGCGTTCGGCGGGGGCGCCGACGACCTGCTCGACACGGCCTACGCGTTCACCGAGCTGCACGACCACCGCACCGAGCTCGGCCCGTTCACCGTCGACTTCCTGCAGATGGAGCACCCGGTCGAGACCTACGGGATGCGCATCACCGACGGCGGCGGCCTGATCGCCTACTCCGCCGACACCGGCGCGACCGACCGGCTGGTCGACGTGGCCCGCGACGCCGACCTGTTCCTCTGCGAGGCCAGCTACCTCGACGGTGACGACAACCCGCCGGGTGTCCACCTCACCGGCCGCGAGGCCGGCACCTACGCGGCCCGCGCCGACGCGCGGCGGCTCTTGCTGACCCACCTGGTGCCGTGGGGCGACGTCTCGCGCACCATGGGGGAGGCGCATGCGGCCTACGACGGTGACGTCACGCTCGCCACGACCCACGCGATGTTCCAGATCTAGAGGAGCCCGGATGCCGCGTCCGGACGACCGCCGTCCCGACAGCCTGCGCGAGGTGGGCATCACCCGCGACTGGCTCGACCACGCCGAAGGCTCGGTGCTGGTGGAGTTCGGCCGCACCCGGGTGCTGTGCGCCGCGAGCGTCACCGAGGGCGTGCCGCGCTGGCGCAAGGGCAGCGGCCTCGGCTGGATCACCGCGGAGTACGCGATGCTGCCGCGGTCCACCCACACCCGCAGCGACCGCGAGTCGGTGCGGGGCAAGATCGGCGGCCGCACCCACGAGATCTCCCGGCTGGTCGGCCGCAGCCTGCGCGCCTGCCTCGACCTCAAGGCGCTCGGCGAGAACACGATCATGCTCGACTGCGACGTGCTGCAGGCCGACGGCGGCACCCGCACCGCGGCGATCACGGGTGCCTACGTCGCGCTCGCCGACGCGGTCGACTGGCTGCGCGGCCGGGGCCGGCTGACGGCCGACCCGCTGACGGCGTCCGTGGCCGCCGTCAGCGTCGGCATCGTCGACGGCGAGCCGCGTCTCGACCTCTGCTACGAGGAGGACGTGCGCGCCGAGACCGACATGAACGTCGTCTGCACCGGCGACGGCCGGTTCGTCGAGGTGCAGGGCACTGCCGAGGGCGAGCCGTTCACCCGCCGGCTGTTCGGCGAGCTGCTCGACCTGGCCGTCGCCGGCTGCGAGGAGCTGACCCGGCTGCAGGCCGACGCGTTGGCGCTGCCGCGGCGGCACGGCCGCCCCCAGCCGACCGGCATGTGATGCGCGTCGTCCTGGCGACGCGCAACCCCGGGAAGATCACCGAGCTGCAGCGCATCCTCGCGGCCTACGGCATCGACCTGGTCGGGCTGCCCGACGACGCCCCGGAGGTGGCCGAGACCGGCGCGACGTTCGCCGACAACGCGCTGCTCAAGGCGCGCGCGGCGGCCGACCGCACCGGGTGCCCGGCGGTCGCCGACGACTCCGGCCTGTGCGTCGACGCGCTCAACGGCATGCCGGGCATCTTCTCCGCGCGCTGGGCCGGCCGGCACGGCGACGACGCGGCCAACCTGCGGCTGCTGCTCGGCCAGCTCGAGGACGTGCCCGACGCGCGGCGCGGCGCGGCGTTCGTCTGCGCCGCCGCCCTGGTGACGCCGGAGGGGCGCGAACAGGTGGTCGAGGGCCGCGTCGACGGCGTACTGATCCACGAGCCGCGGGGGAGCGGCGGCTTCGGCTACGACCCGATCTTCGTGCCGGTGGGCGAGCGCCGGACGACCGCCGAGATGAGCGCCGCGGAGAAGGACGCGATCAGCCATCGGGGCAAGGCATTTCGGGCGCTCGCGCCCCACGTGGCCGCGGTCGCCCGTGCTGCAATGGAGCACCGGGGGTCGTAGCCCAACGGCAGAGGCACGTGCCTTAGGAGCACGCCAGTGCGGGTTCGAGTCCCGCCGACCCCACGAACGATCACGCCCGGCCGGGATTCATGACCTGCGGTGTAACGTTCGCCCGCGACGCCCCGATGGACCCGGCGGCGGATGACGGCGACGTGCAGGAGGCCTTCGCAAAGGGCGCGTGGCCGTCACCCGCCGATTCCGATTATCGGCCCGTTTCCTCGATTGCTGAACGTGTTTGGCCGGACTCGGTCGGCGCGACGAGCCGCAGCGGCTGCTGGGCGTCGGGGTCGACCCCCGCGGCGGCGTAGAGGCCGGCGAACCCGCCCCAGATCAGCGTCGTCAGGTAGTCGGTCAGGCTCGTCCGGCTCATCGGCTGGCGGTCCAGCCACCAGTCACCCGCCGCCTGCACCAGGCCGACGATGCCGTGCCCCCAGGGCTCCGCACCGCCCGAGTCGAGACCGCCCAGCCGTAGCGCGCCGCCCATCGTCCGGGCCAGCTGCGCCGCCACCTGCCCGCTGTACTCGCTCACCGGGTCGTTGCCCGCGGACTCCGCGAAGCGGCGGCGTACGACGAACCGGTAGAGCTCCGGCTCCTCCTCGAGCACCCGCAGGTAGGTGTCGATGACCGCCGCCACGTGCTCGCGGGGGTGCAGCGTGCGGTCGAGCGCGACCGCGATGCCCGCCACGACGTCCTCCGCCACCCGCCGGCCGACCGCGTCGTGCAGGTCGGCCTTGTCGTCGAAGTAGCGGTAGAGCACGGTCTTGCTGGTGCCGGCCTCCGCCGCGATCTCGTCCATGCCGACGCCGGCACCGTGCGCGTGCACGGCCCGGATCGCCGCGTCGACGAGCTCGGTCCGGCGGGTCGTCCGGTGCTCGCGCCACCGGGTGCGTCGGCCGTCCTCGGCCGCCCGGTTCGTGGTGCCTTGACGTTTACGCGTCACGGTACTTATGGTACCAGTAACTCGTAGTACCCAGTAAAGTTGCGCCAGCAACGGAGGTCGTCACGGTGACTGCCACGCTTTCCGAGGACGCTCGTCCCACCGGCCGCGCCCAGGTCGACCCCTCGACCCGGATCGAGCGGCTCGCCGATGCGGCGGGCAAGCGGGTGATCGACCCCGACCGCGACATCCCGGGCGCCCTCGGCGACGGGCAGATCCTCCCCGACGACCTGCTCAGCCTGTGCGACCTCGGCCTCGACCTCACCGCCGAGCAGAAGGCGAAGCTCTCCCGCGAGGAGGTCGCCTCGATGCTCGACATGGGGGCTCGGATGGAGTCGATCCTCAACACCGGGTTCTCGATGATGATCGCCCAGGCCCCCGACCTCACCGACCCGCGGGTGCGCTTCCTGCTGCACGAGATCGGCGAGGAGACCCGCCACCAGCGGATGTTCATCCGGCTGATCGACCAGATCCGCCCCACCGCTGCCGACCCGATGCGCGGCGGGGCGATGATGCGGCGGATCGAGCGGCTGTTCATCAACCGGCAGATCGCCAAGCCCGCGTTCTTCCACGTCCTGGTGCTCGCCGGCGAGGAGATCCCCGACCTGCTCCAGCGGCGCGCGGTCGAGCACGAGGGCACCGACCCGTTCCTGCGCGAGGTCAACCGCTACCACCGCTCGGAGGAGGCGCGGCACCTGTCCTACGCGCGCACGGTGTTCCCCGAGCTGTGGCTCTCGGCCGGCCCGGTCGAGCGGCAGTGGGTGCGCCACGTCGGCCCGCGGGTGATCTCGCAGATGTTCTCCTTCTTCGTGCACCCCGGCGTCTACGCGTCCATCGGACTGCCGGCCTGGCCGACCTGGAAGCAGGTCAACGCGTCCCCGACCCGGCTGCAGATGCGCTACGAGGCGACCCGGCCGATCCTGCAGGTCCTGCTCGACGCCGACGTCTTCGACGGCAAGGCAGTGCCGAGCGGCTGGCGCGAGCTCTGCCACGTCGACGAGGCCGGTCGCCCGCTCGCCTGAGGCGCCCCCGCCGCGCGCGGCTAGCATCGCGCGCATGACGTTGACCTCAGAATCGACTCCGGCCATGTCGCTCGACGACGTGGTCGCCACGCTCACCGCGCCCGGCCAGACCTTCGAGATGGTCGACGAGGACATCCGCGGGGTCCGGCTGCGCACGTGGAAGAACGCCCCGGCCAACCTGCGCCAGCTGCTCGAGCTGTCGCGGCTGCACGGCGACGCGACGTTCCTCGTCTACGAGGACGAGCGGACGACGTTCGAGGAGCACTTCCGCCAGGTGGCGACGATGGCGCACCGGCTGGTCGACCGCTACGGCGTGCGCAAGGGCGACCGGGTCGCGATCGTGATGCGCAACTTCCCGGAGTGGTCCGTCGCATTCTGGGCGGCCGCCGCCGTGGGCGCTGTCGTCGTCCCGCTCAACGCGTGGTGGACCGCACCCGAGCTGGTCTACGGCCTGCGCGACTCGGGCTCGAAGGTGGTCTTCCTCGACGGCGAGCGGACGGAACGCCTGCGCGACGAGCTGCCCGGGCTGGGACTGACCGCGGCCATCGTCGTACGTCCCGAAGGTCCGGTCCCCGACGGCGTCGAGCGCTACGACGACGTGCTGGGCGAGGTCGTGGCCGACGCGACGCTGCCCGACGTGGAGCTCGCGCCAGAGGACGACTCGACGATCTTCTACACGTCGGGGACGACCGGCGAGCCGAAGGGCGCGCTCGGCACCCACCGCAACATCTGCGGCAACCTCATCAGCCTGGCCTACGGCGCGACCGCGGGCGCGCTGCGGCTGGGCAGCGACCCGGCGGCCGCTCCGTCCGACGGGTCGCAGCGGGCCTACCTGCTGTCGGTGCCGTTCTTCCACGCGACCGGCTGCCACTCGATCCTCGTCGCCAACCTGGCCAGCGGCGGCAAGCTCGTGATCATGTACAAGTGGAATGCCGAGCGGGCGCTCGAGCTGATCGAGCGCGAGCGCGTCACGACGTTCGGCGGGGTGCCGACGATGGTGTGGCAGGTGCTCCAGTCGCCCGACTTCGGCTCCCGTGACATCTCCAGCGTGCAGAGCGTCGGCTACGGCGGCGCCCCGGCCCCGCCGGAGCTCGTCCGGCGGATCGAGGAGCTGCTCCCCGGCCGGGTGCCGTCCAACGGCTACGGCCTCACCGAGACCTCGTCGGTCACCACGATGAACTCCGGCATCGACTACCTGCGCAAGCCCGACAGCGTCGGCCGCGCGGTGCCGGTCGTCGACTGCAAGGTGGTCGACCCGTCCGGTGAGGAGCTGCCACTGGGCGAGGTCGGCGAGCTCTGGATCAAGGGGCCCAACGTCGTCAAGGGCTACTGGAACAAGCCGGAGGCCACCGCGGCCGCGATCACCGACGGCTGGCTGCACTCGGGTGACCTGGCGCGGATGGACGACGAGGGCTTCGTCTACATCGTCGACCGGGCGAAGGACATGCTGATCCGCGGCGGCGAGAACATCTACTGCGCCGAGGTCGAGGCCGCGTTGTTCGAGCATCCCGCCGTCTATGACGCTGCTGTCATCGGGATCCCGCACCAGGTGCTCGGCGAGGAGGTCGGCGCGGTGGTGCGGCTCGCCCCCGGTGCGACAGCGACCCAGATGGATCTGCAGCAGCACGTCGCCGAGCGGCTCGCGGCGTTCAAGGTGCCGGTGCAGGTCTGGTTCTTCGACGAGGAGCTGCCGCGCAACCCGGCGGGCAAGGTGCTCAAGCGCGAGCTGCGCGAGCAGGTGCTCGGCGCCTGAGCCTCACAGGTAGTGGCCGAAGCCCGGCGGCTGCTCCTGCTGCTCGCTCTGCGCGGTCGGGAGGCCGGGCGGCGGTTGCAGCCGCTGCAGCTGCAGCGAGGTCTGTACGCCGTTGAACAACCCGGTCAGCCAGCCGACGAGCTGGGCGTGCGCGATCCGCAGCTCCTCGGTCGACGGCGTGGTGCTGTCGTCGGCGAGCGGGAGCTCGAGCCGCGCCAGCTCCTGCTGCAGGGGCGGCTCGACCGCATCGCAGATCTCCTTCAGTGCGCGCTGCCGGGTCGCCCGCAGGCGCTCCCGCGACTCCTCGTCGAGCGGAAGCTCGCGCATCTCGTCGAGAAGCCCGCGCAGCATGCCGGCGATGCGCACCAGCCGGGCCGGATCGTCGGTCGTGCTCGCGATCGGGCTCGGCGCCGCCGGTTGGTCGCTCATGCCGAACCCCTGCCCGCTCCCTCTCCGGGCAAGCGCATCAGGTGGCCGGGGTCCACTGGGCGGGCAGGTGCTTGATGCCGTTGATGAACGACGAGCGCAGCCGGTCGGGCTCACCGGCCGCGTGGATGTCGGGCATCCGGCGGAACAGCTCGCGGAACATCACCGTGATCTCACGACGCGCCAGGTGGGCCCCCAGGCAGAAGTGCGGGCCGGGCCCGCCGAAGCCGACGTGGGGGTTCGGGT
>Ga0207652_10000236_pt1 | contig 57800 bp, 38 predicted proteins | sample KBSC63BmetaG_FD_184334 | JGI IMG/M metagenome (GOLD analysis project Ga0207652, IMG submission 184334) | Corn rhizosphere microbial communities from Kellogg Biological Station, Michigan, USA - KBS C6-3B metaG (SPAdes) (version 2) | ecosystem: Host-associated > Plants > Roots > Rhizosphere ... | reverse complement strand
TGCGGAAAGCTGGCCGCAAAGCATTGATGATTCTGTAGCCAAAGATGATTGGGGTTGGAAACCCAAATACGATCTTGCTACCATGACTACTGATATGATTGAAAATCTCAAAAGTGAAATGTCTGTAGCTGGATCCTAAAAAAATGTCATAGGATTGTTTTGTTTAAAAATAATTGTTGATATTTGCAGCTCATTTTTTAAAACAAAACAAAACACCCACAATGAGAAACTTTCTATTGGCAATTGCTGCCGTTGCCTTTTCAGCAGCGTCCACACAAGCACAAACAACTTCTTTCGGTTTAAAAGGCGGCATGACGGCCTCAAATATGAAGATGTCGAGCAGCGGAATATCTATTTCTTTAACAACAAAAATCGGCTTTTATGCCGGTGCCTTTGCAGAAGTTGGCGTTTCAGAAAAATTTGCAATTCAACCGGAATTATTTTATTCATCTATGGGAGCTAAAATGAAAGCCAGCGACAGTGGAATGACTGCTTCTGCATCGGAAAATCTTGGGTATATCAATTTGCCCATTTTGGCTAAATATAAATCTGAAGGCTTTTCAATTTTCGCAGGACCACAGGTAAGCTATTTGCTTTCAGCAAAATCAAAAAGTTCACAGAGCAGCGAAACTGTCAATGATAAAGACGAATATAAACCGATTGAAGTTTCAGGTGTATTAGGAGCAGGTTATACTTTGGCGAACGGATTTGGTATTGATGCCCGTTACCAGATTGGTTTGACAAATTTGATAAAGGATACTCAGGGTACTGATGCCACTGCTAAGAACAGTGCTTTCATGGTTGGCATTCATTACTTTTTCAACAAGTAATTTAAGCGTTAAAATTTTATTATAAAAAAGGTGTTTCAATTTTTTGGAACACTTTTTTTATGCCTGGTTGTTTAGGTAAAAAATAATTTTTTTTAGAAAATACTCATAAAGATTTAAGATGTAAATCAAAATATTATAGATATTTGCTTTTTAAATGTACCTAATTTAAACCCATTTGTAAAACAAAAAAACAAAAAAAATGAAAAAGTTACTTTTAGTATTCGCTGTTGTTGCATTTACAACAATTGGCGCACAGGCGCAGGATGCTACAAAAAGCACCAACCTAAGCATTGGAGTGAATATCGGCTTACCTACATCCTCTCCATCAATTTATTCACTTGCGTATGGAGCTGATCTGCAGGCAGATTTTGCTGTAGCACCTACAACGAAAATCACAGGAAGTGTAGGATATGAAAATTATTCCATAAAATCTAAGTATGGCGGTGGAAGCAATTATTTTGTTCCATTGTTAGCAGGAGCGAAATTCTTTTTTGGACAGGAAAACAAGGTGTATGGACATGCTCAATTGGGTTATGGATTTGCAAAAGGCGGAAGTGGTGCTTTTGCTTATGCCCCAAGCCTCGGGTATTATTTTAGTCCAAACTTTGATGGTTCGATAAAGTACCTGGCTTTTAGCAAAAACTCAAGTACTTTAGGCTCTTTAAATTTACGCCTGGCCTATAATTTCTAATTAAAGTTTTTTTTTTAACTTAAAAGCCTTCATTCTTTGAAGGCTTTTTCATTGAATGTATCGAAAATTTCGGTCTTGCTATTTACCCTTTAACCGGCTATGCGATAAGCGAAAAAATTGTATTAGAGCCGAAGGAATAAGTTGGGAGATATGAATGAGATTTAGGAAGATAAAGTATTTCCTTTTTAGTTGATATTTTTTTGAAAAAGTTATTTCTTGTTTTTTATCAGCCAACCGATGTGTGTAATTATTACACATTAAAATTGGAAAAACAATATATTTCTTACTTTTTACGTTTATATTGCGCCCTCAATTAAAATACTTTTGGTTATTATGAGTTTTGAAAATTACGTGATACCGTATGAAATCAATGAACGGTATCAGAAAAAAGTGGCTTATTTTTCTATGGAATATGCAATTGATCAGCCACTAAAAATATACAGCGGAGGACTTGGTTTTTTGTCCGGATCACATTTGAGAAGTGCTTATGAATTACGACAAAATCTTATCGGTATCGGAATTTTATGGAAAGAAGGATATTACGACCAGGCAAGAAACCAGGATCAGACCTTAAAAGTTGTTTGGATTGAAAAGATCTACAATTTTCTAGAGGAAACCGGTATCCGGTTTCAAATTGACATACACGATCATCCTGTTTGGGTAAAGGTTCTGTACCTTAATCCTAAAACCTTTAATACAGCACCTCTGTTTTTATTGAGCACAAACGACCCGGAAAATGATTATGTCTCACAAACAATTTCGCACAGGCTTTATGACGGAAATGCAGCCACGAAAATGGCTCAATTTATCTTATTGGGAATAGGAGGCGCGAAACTTCTGGACATCATGAATTACAGCCCGGATCTGTATCATTTAAATGAAGCGCATGCGGTAAGTTCTGCATTTTATTTGTATAAAAAGTTTGGAAATATTGAAGATGTAAAAAAGCGTATGGTTTTTACAACTCATACTCCTGAGGAAGCCGGCAATGAAAAGCATGATATTTACCTCTGCGAAAAAATGAGTTATTTCTGCGGAATGCCTTTGGAAAAAGTTCGCGAATTAACCGGGATGACGGATGATCTTTTTAATCATTCTCTTGCAGCATTGCGTTTTGCACATCTTGCAAATGGTGTGTCACAGTTGCATGGCGAAGTAAGCCGGCAAATATGGAATAAATATGATGGTATTTGTGAAATAAAAGCGATTACAAACGCGCAAAACTGGCGTTATTGGGCCGATAAACAATTGTATCGTGCAAGCCTGGAAAATAATGATGATTGGTTTGATGATCGTAAAAGACATTTAAAACTTCGTGGCTTGGCGATTGTTGCCGATCAGACAGGAAAGTTAATGGATCCAAACGTTCTCACCATTGTATGGGCACGGAGATTTGCAGGATATAAGAGAGCGGAATTAATTACGAGGGATCACAACCGGTTTGAAGCGTTATTGAACAATCCAAAATACCCGGTGCAGATCATTTGGGCCGGAAAGCCATACCCGCTTGATTATCCGGCAATAAGTGACTTTAATCACCTCGTGAGCTTGAGCAAACAATATAAAAATGTCGCAGTTTGTACCGGATATGAACTGGCTTTGAGTAAACGGTTAAAGCAATCAGCCGATGTTTGGTTAAACAACCCAAGAGTGCCGCGTGAAGCAAGCGGTACCAGCGGAATGACCGCTGCTATGAATGGCGCAGTAAATTTAAGCACCAATGACGGTTGGATTTGTGAATTCGTAAATAATGGTAATAATGGTTTTGTAGTTCCTCCGGCAGATTACATGAATATGCATGTCGAAGAACAGGATAATTATGATCTCAATAAAATTTACGAGATTCTTGAGAATGAGATATTGCCTTTATATTACAATGATAAAGATACCTGGCGCCAGATTGTAAAAAATGGAATGAGAGATGTTCAGTTTGCGTTTGATAGCAACAGGATGGTGGATGAATATTATGAGATCCTGTATAAATAATTAGCCCAAATAAGTTTGAAAATCCATTTCATTTTAAAAGATGAAATGGATTTTTTTGTGCCTTTACTGCAACGGTTTTCGCAAAATATAAAAAGCATTTTTTTCTTGTTTTACGGAAACCGATTCAATCGTATCTTCATTTTCTATTTACAAGTATGATCATCACACGCGCTTTTTCTCTTTATAAAAAAGCTTATGGCGGCCTAACGTCCGGCACATGGTGGCTTTCGCTTGTGATGCTGGTAAACAGGATGGGTACGATGGTGGTACCATTCATGACGATGTATCTTACACAACAGTTTGGAGTTTCAATCGGCAAGGCTGGTTTCGTAATGAGTGTTTTTGGTTTGGGTGCAATTACCGGGGCATTGATTGGTGGAAAACTGGTGGATACCACTGGATATTATTATGTACAATTAACTGCGCTTTTAGGCGGCGGCGTTATGTTTATCGTTTTAGGACAAATGAATTCATACAATTCAATCTGTGTTACTACTTTTTTTCTTGCGATGCTTAATGAATCTTTCCGGCCGGCAAATACGGTTGCAATTGCACACTACAGCAAAGAGGAAAACAGAACCCGTTCCTATTCTTTAAATCGTCTTTCCATTAACGTCGGATGGGCTGTAGGAGGCGCTTTGGGAGGATTGCTGGCAAGTTTTAATTATCACTTGTTATTTTGGGTAGATGGTATTTCAAACATTGCAGCGGCGATTTTATTGTATATAACGTTGTCGCCGGGGAGAAATCCATCCACAGAAAAAATCAGTAAAGAAAAAAATACAATTGTGGATTCTGCATACAAAGACCGCACATACGTTGCTTTTATTTTGCTCACTTTTATTTTCGCTTTTTGTTTCTTTCAGATGTTTACAACAATACCTGTTTTTTTCAAAGAAAAATTTCACCTCAGTGTTTTTTTTATTGGTATTATAATGGCGTTGAATGGAATTATCATCGCTGTTTTTGAAATGATCACCATATTTACTTTAGAAGGAAAAAGGCCTTCACTTCATTTTATTTCCAGCGGAATGTTGCTTGTGTCTGTTTCATTTTTACTGCTGAACCTCGGTCATCTAAACAATGCAACGATTGCTCTTATTGCAATGGTATTTCTCACTTTTGGAGAAATATTTTCCATGCCGTTTATGAATGCCTGGTGGATTGGACGCGCACAAAAAAATAACCGTGGTCAATATGCTGCCTTATTCACAGTTGCGTGGGCTTCTGCGCAGGCCGTTGGTCCTTTCGCCGGTTCTTTGATAGCTGAATATTATAGTTTCAGAATCCTTTGGTATCTGCTTGCAGTTATTTGTATTTTATTGGCATTTTTTTATCGCAGGTTGCACAAGCCAGTTGCCCTATCTGTTTAAAAAATCCTGGTAAGAAAACTGCATATATGCCTTGCCATATTTTATTTCGGAAGTATCAAAACCACGCGATGTATAAATCGGTTTTTTTGAAACATTATCGATTGTTTCAGTACCCTTTGGAGTCACGAACCCAAAGCCATTATTGAAACAATAAAAAGCAAATGGTTTGGCGGAAGAATCCAGCAGGTCTTTTCCCCATTTAAATTTATCAGTTGGTAAATTGAGCTGGTCTAAGATAGTTGTGGCAATATCCGTTTGTGAACCAATGGTGTTTATTTTTCCTTTCATCGTTAATGCTCCGCCGGAAAAAATTAATGGAATATGAAACTTCGAAGGACGATCGTTGGGATCATGTCCCGGCAGTGGATGACCATGATCCGCGACAAAAACGATCAAGGTGTTTTTCCATAAAGGATCGTTTTTAAAAGTCCGCATAAAATGACCAACGATGCTGTCGGTATAATAAACGGAATTTTTAAAAAGAGTCGTTTCATCTTTTCCGGAGAACTTTGCCATCATCGGAACATCGTACGGTTCATGGCTGCTGAGCGTAAACATCGCAGCAAAAAATGGCTGCTGCTCTTTTTGAATGTCATGGTAAAAACGGTTGAAAACATATTGATCATGAACGCCCCAGGAAGTTGTTCTTTCTGTCACCGGGAATGAATATTTATCGACCAGTTTATCGATTCCGATATTGATGAGATAAGATTTAATATTTGCAAATTCAAGTTCACCGCCATAGGTATAACTTGAATGATAACCCAGCGGTTCAAGTGCCTGATTCATAGAGGGGAGATGCCGCGTTTTTGTAGGTGTCTTAATAATAGAAGTGATGGCCTGGTTTGGATAGCCGCTCAAAACAGCGACCTGTCCTTTTTCACTTCTGTCGCCTGCTGCATAAATATCTGTAAACAACAATCCATCGGCTGCAATGGTATCCAGGTTTGGTGTTACGCCAGGAACTCCGCCAAGACAGCCAACCCATTTTGCAGTATAACTTTCTAAAATTATAATAATGATATTGGGATTTTTTACAGATAAAATGGAAGGGATTTTCTTTGGCCCCGTGCTGTATAATTCTGCAACTAATCTTTCTGCTTTTTCTTCGGGGAGATAATCAAAAGGGTTTTCTTTATTATGCATGTTTAAAATTGAAAACATGATATTCCATGGCAAGTTAATGGCTGCATGATCCGCAAATATTTTTTCAGAAAAATAAACATCACTGATGTTCATGGGTATTTTTTGAATGCCGCCACGAATCGGAATAAAGAGCACTGCGATTAGAAACAGAGAAATAAAAACATCATACAGGTGAAATACTTTTTGATTTCTTTCGATAAAAAAATTAAAATATTTTTTATAAATGAAAATAGACAGCGCAACGAGAAAAATAAAAATCAGCAATAAAAGAAAGACTGGTGCTGAAGAAATGGTAGCGCCCATTTCCTTCGGCGATTTAAAATATTGGAGCGGAGTGGCATCCATCCTGTAACCCCAGGCATTATACAATTCGAGATCGGCAGTAATTAAAAAAGAAATAATGACGATTAAAACAATTGTATAGATTTTGATAATTTTATTTACCGGAAAATTTTTTGCAATTGATTTTATAAAAAATAAAATAAAAGGAAATATGCAGATATACCCTGTGAAAGACGCATCCATCCTCAATCCATAAAGAAATATTTTGAAACTTTCCGCAGTGGTTAATGTTTTTGCAACATGTAAATGATACAGTAAAAATGCAATTTTAGCAACGACAAAAACGATCAGCCAGTATAAGAAATATAAAAAGTAGCCCCGATATTTTTTCACTGCGCGAAAATAATAATTATAAGAGAATGCCGGTATTTGCTTTTATCAAAATGGAATGTGGTAAAGAAGATATTTACCGTTAATTTAGGCACTTAATTTTTTCTATGTCGCAGGTACGGAAGCAAAGTATTATTTCAACCATTTTTGTGTATGCAGGATTCGTGATCGGGTTTGTAAATACCTATCTCTTTACACGACAGGGCTCGGTATTCACGCCAGCAGAATATGGTCTCACAAATGTTTTTATTGCTGTTGGAAACCTGATGTTTGCTTTTGCAAATCTCGGAATGGTTTCAGTTGTTTATAAATTTTATCCTTATTACAATGATAATTTGCCGAAGAAAAAAAATGATCTCCTGACCTGGAGTTTATTAGTAAGTATTATAGGCTTTTGTTTTGTAATCCTTGTTGGAATAGTCTTTAAAGATTTTGTGATCCGCAAGTTCAGTGGAAATTCTCCTGAGTTTATTCAATACTATTATTGGGTTTTTCCCTTTGGTTTTTCGATCCTGTTGTTTTCTATGTTTGAAGTATTTGCCTGGAACATTCGCAAATCGATTTTTACTACTTTTCTTCGTGAGTTGTTATTCCGGTTGCTTACGCTCATTCTTATCTTTTTTCTAAGTTTCAAACTCATCCACACATTTGATACTTTCATAAAAATCTATGCCTTTACTTATGGAGGTGTGGCGCTTGTACTCTTGTTTTATCTCGCATGGAAAAAAGAGTTTTATATCACCTTCAGCATCAGTCGTGTTACCAAAAAGTTTTATAGAAAAATGTTGTCTATGGCGTCGCTCATTTATGTCGGGAGTACCATTTATACGATTGCCACATTTATTGACAGCATTATTATCATGTCGCTCTGGGGAATGGCAGCCACTGGAATTTTTTATCTCGGGTTTGTAGTGTCCGGATTGATACAGGCTCCGCAAAGAGGCGCCGTTGCTGCATCTATTCCGGTTTTGTCCAAAGCCTGGAAAGATAAAGATTATGATAAGATCAATTTAATTTACCAGCGATCGGGAATTAATTTACTGATCGCTTCTCTTGGAATTTTTTTACTTGTGTGGTTAAATTATACAGATGCTGTCACTACTTTTAAACTCAAGCCAGCGTATCTTGAATCCAAATGGATATTTTTCTTTTTGGGATTAGCGAAAGTGGTAGATATGGGTACCGGAGTTAATTCGCAGATCATTGGAACTTCTACTTTCTGGCGCTTTGAATTTGTGAGCGGAATGGTTTTATTATCGCTTGCTGTTCCGTTAAATTATGTCCTTGTAAAGCATTTTGGAATTATTGGCGCCGGTTATTCAACACTTATTTCTTACTCGGTTTATAACGTCATCCGTATTATTTTTCTAAAAAGAAAATTCAACATGCATCCTTTCAGCATGAAAACCGTTTATGCAATTATTCTTGCTTTCCTCGCTTATTTTATTTGCTATTATACATTCGACTCTTTTCATGGATTTTTCGGCATTCTGCTGAAAACTTCCGTCTTTACTGCGTTATATGGCGGCGCCATTGTTTATTTTGATCTGTCACCGGATGTTTTACCCATCTGGGATAATATAAAAAGTAAAACTTACCGAAGAAAAAAAGGTTAGAATAAAACTTGTCTTCAGCAAAAGAAGAAATAATTAGGATTTTGGTTTACCATCTCAGAAAGAAATAATAAAGATTAAAACTTAGGACATCTAACTGCATCCCTGGAAGAATTATCTCTGTTAATAAAATTCTGATAAGAGACAGAAAGCTCAAAGCCGCCGCGCGATTGGCTGGATGCTTTCAGCGCAGAAATATTTACATCATAACTTAAACCAAAAGTAAGAGGAGCTGTTTCTAATTTTACCATCGGAACAATCGCATCATTCCATCTTAAAAAGGCGCCGCCTGAAATTACAAAATGAGGGTCTTCAGGATATTCATCTAATTTCTTGCTGTACAACATTCCGCCAATGATTTCTGAATATGGCCCCTGGGCAGAATAGTCACCATAAAATGTAATGTAAGTATAATTATCAAGTGCAGTTCTCAAACCTGCTGAGTAAACCCATTTTGGATTCAGCGGTGTTTTCTCATTTGAATAAAATGACATGTTAGCATTCGGATTAAAATGATGATAAGCGATTCCCGCATAAAAATTGTTGTCCGCACTTTGGCCTATTTGCGAGTTAAAACTAAGTCCGGCGCTTCCGTCAAAATACATGAAATTGCTGTTCGCTAAATTTTCTCCGGTTAGTAAAGTAGCATCATAATCGGTTCCGTTATATTGACTGTTTGTCGTCATTTTAGAAAGATCAAATTTGCGCTGAACCATACCTGCTGAAAAGCCGGCCGACAGATACATATTTCTTACATCGCTCAAAGATTTGTGGTAATTCAAAACAGGAAGTACACTGGTGGATGTAAGTGAAATCGTTCCGGCCTTGTCATAAAGGATGGCGCCTCCGATAGTAAGAAAATCATCGCCATGGCCAACCGGCAATTTATATTCACCATTTAATGAAGAAGTTTGAAACGGAACGGTTACAGAACTCCATTGATTTCTAAAAACAGCCTGTACACGCACGTCTCCACTGAATAGTCCGGCAAGCGCGGGATTACGAAGAAGTGGTGTTTCAGAAAATTGTGAAAAATGTATGTCCTGTGCTGCGCATTTATTTTGAAATAAACAAGCGCTGGAAATGATAAAAACAATTGTAAGGATAGCGGTTTTCATTAGGGATTATTTATGTTTTTTTAACGGGCAGAACCGGTTATTTATTATTTAATTAAAGCGATATTTCCTTTGAAAGTAAGCGCCGTGTTGTTGTCGCAAACCACCTGCAGGATATAGACAAAAACGTCGGGTGGGAGCGGTTTTCCTTTGAATGTTCCATCCCATCCTGCCGAAGCATCATTCGGATTGAAATTCGATTTTTCAAAAACAACTTCACCCCAGCGGTTAAACACTTTTATGTTTTGAATTTTGAAAACACCGCTGCCTCTCGGAAAAAAAACGTCATTAGAGCCATCGCCATTTGGAGAAAAAGTATTGGGGACAAAAACATTCGCATTGTTGCACAATACATAGACCGATACTTTGTCACGTGCGGTACAACCTCCCTCGTTTTTTACTTCAATAGAATATTCAAGAGATTGCAGTGGCTTTACGGTGATTGATGCATTATTTTTCGAAACAATTCCTGTGGATGGCGTCCATAAAACACTGGTTACGTCGCTTGAAATCTCAGGAATAATTTCCACTTCTCTTCCTACATTAATATGTTTTTCTCCGCCGGCATTTACTGTCGGGATCGGATAAACTTTTACAGGAATATAACCGGTATCTTTGAAACAACCTTTGGAGTCTGAACCAATAACCTGGTAAGTGGTGGTAGAATTTGGAGTGACAGTTGGCGTTGCGATCGATGAATTATTCAATCCGGCTGCCGGACTCCATGAATATTTTTCTGTTCCGGAAGCTTTCAATTGAACTGATTGTCCAAAGCATAAAGTATCTGCTTTGCCGACTGAAAGTTTGAAAGGCGATTTAACAACTAAAGAAACAGAATCAATAGAAACACAACCCTTATCGCTTGTTCCTTTTACCTGGTACTTTATTGCAGAAGCTGGCTTTGATACAGGGTTTGCGCAATTCGTGCAGGAAAGATAATTAGCCGGAGACCATGAATAACTTTGTGCACCGGTAACGTTCAAGGTTTGCGATGAACCAGAGCACACAACTGTATCTGCAGAGATGGATAAATTAGGTAACGGATAAATTTCTACTGTTTTAGTGGCTGTATCATTACAACCATTGCTGCTGTAGCCAATTGCTTTTATAGTAAAATTTCCTGCAGATAAATAATTTTGTCCTGTTGGTTTTTGTTGAGTAGAAGTATTGCCATTTCCAAAATCCCATTTCCATGAAACTTTTGACGTGTCAGGATTGGAAATAATTCCTGTAAAATTCATAACAGCAGGAACGCAGGCTCCGGCGCTTGCGGAAATCGAAATTTGTGGACTGCGGTTAACTTTTACTGCCTGTGGATTTTGAACAGAATCCGTGCAACCTCTCTGCGTTGTTACTTGAAGTGAAGTAATGTATGAACCTGCCTGATGATAAGAATGCAAAGGAAGCGCGTCTGTAGAAGTAGTGCCGTCGCCAAAAGTCCAAACAAATTTTACAATTGCATCGTTGGTAACACTTGTATTGGTAAAGCTTACAGGAGTTGAATCACACACCAAAGCGCCTTCGTGTTTAAAAGATGCGCTAACACCCAACACTGTAATAGAATCGGATCCTTTAATTCCAACCTGGCATCCTTTAGCGTCCTGTAAGATCATTTTTGGTAAATATTTTCCGGGAGTATTATAAGAATGAACTACGTTAGAATCTTTTGTAGAAATGGTGGTGCCATCATTAAAATCCCAAACAAAAGAAGTATTCTTTTTTGTCTGTGCCTTAAACGCGGATTGTAAAGGTGTACAGCCAATCATATTGTTATAAGAAAATGTTCCTGATGGTCCATCCACTTTTATTTGTCTTGTTTTTTGAGAAATACAACCTCCCGGGCCGGTAATGGTAAGCACTGCATTAAAAACTCCTGCTACTGAATAGAAATGAGAAGGATTGCGTTCTGAAGAGGTTGTTCCATCACCAAAATCCCAGGACCATTTTGTATAATTGTCCGAGGTATTAATAAAATTAACTACCAATGGGGGACAGGTTCCAACAGAATCACTCAATGTGAAGCTGGCAGCAGGATTGGCGATCGTTACATAATTTGTTTTTGACGTAGAACTGGTACAGCCATATTGATCTTTTATAGAAAGGTTAATGGTATAGTTTCCTTCCGCAGTATACAGATGAACCGGATTGATTTGACTGGATGTGGTGCCATCTCCGAAATCCCAGTTATAAATTAATCCGGGGCCGGAAGAAGAATTGGTAATATTTATTGGTTTGCTGGTGCAGGAAAGTGAATCGGTCGTAAATGCGGCAATTGGTTTTGAAACGACGATTGCACTTGGTTTTTTGATCGTGTCAGCGCAACCTTTGCTGTCAGTTGCAATCAATGAAACTGCATAAATTCCAGGAGCAGAGTAGGTATGATTAAACGGCCCACCGTTTAAATTATCTGTTTTCCCATCGCCCCAGTTCCACTGCCATTGTTGAATCGGATGCGTTCCATCACTGTAGGAACTGTCAAAAAAGTTTACAGAGCTATTCAAACAAGTACCCGGAATAGAAGAGTGGAAAACTGCGGTTGGGCCATTTACCTGAACTGCTAATGGCTTTGTGATAGAATCAATGCAGCCATTGATGTCCTTGATAAATAACGTTACATTATAACTGGATGCTTTTGTGTATTGATGCGTGATTGTATTGGCTGAATCCGAAACTGAAATGCCATCCCCAAATTTCCAGGTATATAGATCGATGTTGCCGGAATTGATATTTGATGTGGAAAATGTTACTGTTGCATTTCTGCAAATTACTGCATCACTTGCAGTAAAAGCTGCTATTTCCCTGATCACTTTTATTGTTTGTGTCTTTGTTTCTGAGCATCCGGTAGATTGATTTGTGACGGTCAATGAAACGGTATAGTTACCAGGCGTAAGATAGGTATGTGTTGGATTTTTTTCAACAGATGTGGTACCATCCCCAAAATTCCAGTTCCAATAATCTGCGCCGATTGATGCATCTGTAAAGGCAACTTGTCTTGGTACGGTGCACATTTTTACAAAAGAAAAATTTGCAACCGGAGGGTTTACATGAATCTTTTTCGGAATGGTAAGCGTATCACCGCAACCATTATTCAGAGATATTAAAGTGACTGAAAAGTATCCGGTGTCATTATATTGATATACAGGATTTTGTTTGGCGGAACTGCCTCCATCTCCAAAAAACCAAATCCATTGATCCGGATTTCCAACAGACTGATCAGTAAAGTTTATTTTTTCAACAGCGCAAACATTCGTCTGATCGACTAGGAATTTTGTTTGCGGTTTCGAACCTACAATAATTCCATTTTGTACAGTTACACTTGCTGAGCAACCACCTTCCGTTGTATAAGTAAGCGTGATTGAGTACTTTCCCGGGGTGTTATAAATATGCGTAGGGGTGATAGAATCTGATGAACTTCCATCACCAAAATCCCAATGATAGCCGGTGATTGAATCTACTGAATTCCCCGTAGAAGTGAATTTATGAACTAGCGGCCCACAGCCACGTTGCGGCAGATTATTAATGCTCACAACTGGTTTTTTTATGCGGATGTAATTCCTTTTTATAAGACTGTCTGTACAACCACCCTCGTTAGTAACGAACAATTTTACCGTATAACTGCCTTCCGCGGAATAAGTATGCGATGGGCTTTCGCCGGTGGAATTGCTGCCATCGCCAAAATCCCAGTAATAAGTATTTGTTGAAGTTGAAGTTCCGGTTTTACGGCTTGTAACTCCTGAAGAAGTATTTTTAAAATTTACGTTTATTGGGATGCTGCAGGAAAAACTGTCGGATGCCGAAAAAGATATAACGGGTTTTGCAACTACGTTAATGTTTTTTGTTATCGAATCTTTACACGCGCCATTGTTGCTGACCATCGTAATTTCATATTTTCCTGCTTTACTGAAAACTTTAATTGCATTTACCGCATCAGAAAAGGTGCCATCACTAAAGGACCAATTTGCAGCCGAAGGAATGGGATTACTGGTGTTTTTCAAAAATATCGGCGCACCTTCACAAACGATATCCGGTATAGAAAAGTCTGCATTTGTAGAGCCGATGATAATCAAATTCTTTTTAATTAAGGTATCAGAACATCCTGTAGTATTTGTAACAATCAAACTGACAGTATAACTTCCGGAGGAATTGTACGTATGAGAAGGATTAGCCGCTATGGATGTGCTGTCGTCCCCAAAGTTCCAAAAATAATTTAAAGCACCCGTGCCGGTTGAATTATTTGTAAAATTAATGGTAGCAGGAGCGTTACACGTTTTAGTTGTGGAATTTGAAAAATCCGCTTTTACTCCGGTACTGATCTGGATAAAGGAAGTAATTGTTTTTGAAGTGACACATCCAAAATTATTAACTGCACGCAGAGAAACATTAAAATTGCCGGTAGCAGTATAAATATGCTGTGGGTTCTCTTCGTCAGAAAAGTTTCCATCTCCGAAATCCCATTTCCAGCTATTGAGCATGCCGCTTCCTGGGAGGCTCAAATCAGAAAATTGAGTTTTTAATGGAAAACAACCTGTCAATGCAGAAGCATTAAAATTAATTACAGGTGCAGAGTAAACGGTAATATATTGAACTTTGGTAATTGAATCAGTACCAAAAGAATTTCGAATAACGAGTTTAACGGTATAGGTTCCCGGATCAAAATAAACAACCGATGGGTTTTGTAAAATAGAGGTGGTCCCATTGCCCAGATCCCACTTCCATGAAGTTGGATTTCCTGCAGATGAATCCGCATATTTCACAACAAGAGGCGCACAACCGGCAGAGCTTGAAGAATTAAAATCTGCCTTTATTTGTGCTTTTGCTGCAAATGCACATAAAAGAAAAAGGGAAAATAAAGCCGGATATTTTGACTGAATCAAAAATACCGGAAAGAATGTAAGGTTCTTCAAGGTTTTGAATTTGGATAGTTAAAAACTATTTTAAATACAACGGTTAGGGGGCTGTATTTATAAATTAACGAACGTCAACAAAGCATGTTTTATTGTGAAGACATGTAAGAAAAAAAATAAGTTTTTTTGAAGCGAATCTTTAAATACACATAATCAAATATTTATGAAAATGTGCAAATAACATCTCCGTTTGTAATTCATCCGTGTAAAATTGATTTTACCATTCAAAACGTGCTTTATAATTGGTGTGCAATTTGAGATAGAGAAATATCATCAGGAAAAAATATGCAATCCAAAGAAAGTGTAGAAAAAAAGAAGAGACCGGTATTAATTACTCTTGCCAAGATAGTTATGTGGATTCTTGCCTCAGTTGTTTTCTTAATTATTCTTGTTCTAATCCTCATCCAAACTGCATTTGTCCAAAATTTTGCCCGAAAAAAAGTAGTTTCTTATTTGGAACATAAGCTGAAGACGAAGGTTGAAATCGGCAAACTGGATGTAAAATTTCCAACAGCTGTCTCTTTGCAGAATGTTTTTTTTGAAGATCAGACAAAAGATACTTTGCTGTATGGCAAAGAAATAAAAGTGAACATCAATATGTTCAAACTCCTCAGGCATGATATTGAGATCAAAGAAATTACTTTAAACAACCTTGTAGTAGAAGTGAAAAGATTGCCACCGGATTCTGTTTTTAATTTTCAATTTATTGTCAATGCCTTTAGCAGTGAACAAAAATCAACCCCTACAAAAGACACCACTTCTCTGAAAATGAACATCGATCAGATCCTTGTAAACAAAACAAGAATCGTGTATAAAGATGCGTTTACCGGCAATGATATGGATTTGACATTCGGGTACCTTGATACAAAAATTTCTAAGTTTGATCCGTCGCATTTGTTATTCGATATTCCTTCCATTACGCTTAAAGGATTAACCGGATATTTTTATCAGTTGGAACCATTAAAAAAATCGATACAAAAAGCTGTAGCCGAAGCTGCCGCGCCTCCGGAGCATTATTTACAGTTGCAAAATAAAGAAATCAATTTATCAGGCATTGATGTAGCTTATAAAAGCGAACCATCACACACAAATTCATCGCTTGTAATTGGCAGCGCTGTTGTTCATCCAAAAACGATCGACCTGAAAAACAGCATCATTACCTTAAACAATATTTCGCTGGATAACTCCAATATTGTGTTTGAAACCAATTCAAAGGCGGTAAAGAAAAAGCCTATTGATACCACAGTAACTGCTCCAACACCTTCCATGAAGCTGATTTCGGGAGACATAAACGTAAAAAATGTCAACTTGAAATATGATGACAGTTCCGCTCCGAAAGCGCCCTCAGGAATGGATTTCTCCCATCTCGATATTAAAAACTTTGCTTTGAATATCAGCAGCCTTAATTACAGTTCTGATAGCATTTTGGCTTCCGTTAAATCAGCTTCTATGCAGGAAAAGAGCGGGTTTATATTAAACGATTTCACTACGGATTTCAGCATGGTTCCTTCAGGAGTTGCGTTGCAAAATTTACTGATTCAAACGCCAGGTTCTGAAATAAAAAAATCAATCGAAATCTCTTATCCGTCGTTGGATGCCATCAAAAAAAATATGGGACTCCTAGGCCTTGATATTGATTTGGAAAACACGAAAGTTGCAGTAAAAGACATTGAGACATTTATGCCTTCGATGAAAAGTAAAATGTCTTCTTTGCCACCGAATTCGTCCTTGTATGTTGATACCCGGATTACCGGAAAAGTAAGTGATCTGAATTTGCAAAAATTAATTTTAAGAGGATTAACTGCAACAGATATTAATGTAAGCGGCAGGATCACCGGCTTGCCTGATTCGAAAAAATTAAATACAGATCTACGGATCAACAAATTACAGACTTCCAAACAAGACATTCTTGCTTTTGTGCCGCAAAAGAGTTTGCCGAAAAGCATATCATTGCCTGAAAGGCTTGCTGCAAGTGGAAAAGTTAGCGGTGGTATAAATGATTTGTATATGAACGTGGCGATCAATACTTCATCAGGAAATGCTAAGGTAAACGGGACATTGAAAAATATTACCAATAAATATAAAGCCAATTATGATGTGGTTTTAAATGCAACGGGTTTACAACTGGGAACGATTATGAAAAATCCAAAACTTGGGGTGCTTACAGGTAATTTTATTGTAAAAGGAAATGGCTATGATCCTAAAACGGCCAACGCAACGTTCAATGCGGTAATTCCTGTTGTAACTTATAATAATTATACCTATCACGGCCTGAAAGCTGCTGGAAGTATTGCAAATCAACTATACAAAATTAATGCGTCATCGGCCGATCCAAATCTTCACCTGGCTCTCACTGCTAACGGAAGTTTTTCGGGAAAATATCCTACCGCAAATTTTGCTGCTACAATAGACAGCATTAAAACATTACCGCTGCATTTTACCACCACCAAGATGATTTATCACGGCGATATTGCGGGAAATTTTACGAACTTCAATCCCGATAGTCTTGCCGGAAATCTGGTAGTTACTCATTCGATCCTGGTAAATGATAGTCAACGGATAACTTTAGATTCTGCACAAATCATTGCGCGTAATTCGCCCAATCAAAGTCTTTCTGTAAAAACCGACTTTCTTTCCGCATCAATAACTGGTACTTATAAACTTACTCAATTGGCTGATGTTTTTAAACAAGCAATCAATCCATATTTTTCTTTAGGCAGTAAAAAAGATACGGTAAAAGTAGATCCTTATCATTTTTCTATAACCGCAGGAGTGATTGATAATCCGGCATTACACGCTTTCATGCCATCAATAACAAACATGAAGCCCATCAACCTTGCCGGCAACTTTGCGAGCGACAGTGGTTGGAATTTAAGTATAAAATCACCCCATATCGTGTATGGAACAATGATCATTGATTCAATGAATCTTATTGCAGGCACTAAAAACGGAGCTCTTGGTTTTAATACTTCATTAATGCGTTTTGAAAGTGGCAAAACACTGAATATCTATGCAACAACGCTGGATGGAACACTTCAAAATAATAAGCTTGATTTTACTTTAACGGTAAAAGACAAGAGTGCAAAAAATAAATACAGATTGAGCGGCATTCTGAATCAGCCTTCGTTAAATAAATATGTTTTCAGTTTGAAGCCGGACAGCCTTCTTTTAAATTATCAGAAATGGAGCGTAAATGCTGATAATTACATTCAATATTTTAATAAAGATATCAATGCCCACAATTTCGTTTTAACCCAGGGAAACCAGCACATGGGAATTAACAGCACGGGTGCACAACCGAATTCACCGATGCAGGTTAGCTTTCAAAATTTTAAAATTTCGACGCTTACAGCTTTTGTAGAAAGTGATTCTTTGATGGTAAATGGTTTATTAAATGGAAATGCTACCGTAAAAAATATTCAAACGCAACCAACTTTTATCACTGATCTTACTATCGACAGCCTTAGCATTTTTAATGACACAATCGGACGCCTTACTGCGAAAGTGAATAACAATGTAGCGAATACCTATCATGCTGATGTAAGTCTTAATGGACGCGGAAATGAAGTAAATATCAATGGCGATTATGTGGTAAAACCGGTGAACAGCAGTTACAATTTTGTTGTTGATATTGTAACACTTCAGATGAAAGCGCTGGAAGGATTTACGAAAGGCAATTTGAAAGATGCCACCGGAAATATGTATGGCAAAATAGCCTTAAACGGAAGCCTGAAAAGCCCAAATATTAATGGCAGGCTTCAGTTTAATAATACGGCGTTTAATGTAACCAAACTGAATAATGTTTTTAAAATTGATAAATCGGCGATAGCTATTATCAATAATAAAGGAATAGAACTGAATAAATTTACCATTCGCGATGAAGCGAACAATGCCATTGTAATAGATGGCGCAGTGAATACTCCTGATTTTCTCAATTATACTTTCAATTTACAAATAAATGCGCAAAACTTCCAGGCAATTAATTCTACCAATAAAGACAACAAGCTTTTTTATGGGAAAATGGTTTTTTCCACCAGGCTTACCGTAAAAGGAACGCCTACTCATCCGGTTGTTGATGGCGATTTGACCATTAATGATAAAACTGACTTCACAGTAGTACTCCCGCAGCAGGAGCCAGGCGTTGAAAAACGGGAAGGTATTGTACGTTTTGTGGATATGAGCGCCACTGCAGAAGATTCTTTGTTTATGGCTCCCTACGATTCCCTAAAAACTTCTCCACTCGTTGGCTACGACGTTTCACTCAATATTAACATCGACAAAAATGCCATGTTCAATATGATTGTCGATGCTGCCAATGGCGACTTTTTAAAACTGAAAGGAACCGGCCAATTAACAGCCGGAATAGATGCCAGTGGAAAAATTACGCTGGTTGGTTCTTATGAAATTGATGAAGGAACTTACAACCTATCATTCAACTTTTTGAAAAGAAAATTTAATATTCAGAAAGGAAGCACTATTGTGTGGACGGGGGAACCTACCACTGCCCAGCTTAATGTAACCGCCATTTATATTGCAAACACTGCGCCCATAGATTTGGTGCAGGATCAATTGGCGGGTACAAATACTGTTGTTTACAAACAGAAATTGCCTTTTGAGGTCCATCTTATATTACAGGGAGAGCTTTTAAAACCGAGCATCTCGTTTGATATCGTATTGCCGGAAGACAAAAATTATAATGTTTCAAAAGACGTAGTGACTACAGTGGAAACGAAGCTGACACAACTGCGACAGGAAAACGGAGAAATGAATAAGCAGGTGTTTGCTTTATTGTTATTGGGCCGGTTTGTAGGCGAAGATCCTTTTAGCAGCAGTGGTGGTTCGATGAACGCCGGCACCTTTGCTATGCAAAGTGTAAGCCGCCTGCTTTCTGAGCAACTGAATGACCTCGCTTCCAATCTAATCCAGGGAGTCGATATCAATTTTGATTTGGCAACCAAGCAGGATTATACCACAGGAACTGAGCAAAACAGGACCGATCTGAATGTCGGTATTACTAAAAATCTGTTAAGTGACCGCCTCTCCGTCACTGTCGGTAGTGATTTTGAATTGCAGGGGCCAATGCAAACCAATCAGCAGGCAAGTAACCTGGCGGGAAATATTTCTGTAAATTATAAATTGAGCAAAGATGGCCGTTATATGCTGAGAGCATTTCGTAAAAACGATTATACCGAAGAAATAGAAGGCTATGTAATAGAAACAGGACTTTCCTTTGTAATCTCTGCCGATTTTAATAAGTTGAAAGATTTATTTACTACAAAAGAACAGCGTAGAAAGAAAAGGCAAATCAAGCAGCATAATAAGGAAATAAAAAAAGAAGATAACACAAGATTGGTGAAGGAGAAAGAAGAAATTACTCCCCCATCCAAAGCAAAGGAAAATGACAAATAAGACAAGCATATTATTTTTAGCCATTACTTTCGTCCTGATCGCTTCATGCAATACCACGAAACTGGTACCGAAAGGTGATGCATTATATACCGGCGCAACCATTAAAGTAAAAGACAGCACTCTTTCAAAAAAAGAAAAGAAGAAGGTCATTGATCAGACAAAAGGACTGCCAAGGCCCTTGCCGAACAGCAAATTTCTCGGTATTCCTTTTAAGCTGATTTTATACAATATGGCCGGTGATACTTCAAAACATGGGTTTATCAGAAAATTTCTGAGAAAAATAGGCCAGCCGCCTGTGCTGTTGAGTAGTGTGAACCTGGATTACAATATAAAAATCCTGCAAAATTTTCTACAGAATATCGGCTACTTCCAGGCAGAAGCTTCCGGCGATACCATTGTAAAAAAGAGAAAAGGCCATGCCTATTATACTTTGACTCCCGGACCTCAATATACGATAAAAGGTGTCATATTTGATACCGACAGTACCGCTATCGGGCAGGCAATACAGGATACAAAAGCAAAGTCTTTTCTGCATCCCGGCGATGCGTTTAATCTCGAAATAATTAAAGGGGAGCGGGAGCGGATTGACGGGCTTTTAAAAGAAGAAGGATATTATTATTTCAGTCCTGAGCTCTTGATTGTTGATGCCGATAGCACCATAGGAAATCACCAGGTAAATATGTACCTGAAGGTAAAAAACACCACCCCACAGCAGGCCAAAAAACCTTACGTCATTGACAACGTCTATATTTATCCCAATTATCACCTGAACGGAAACCGTATAGACACCGCGCATGAAAACCAGTATTTGTATGATGGTTATTATATAGTAGATCCCCGCAAAAAGTTCAAACCGAAGTTGTTTCCGGAAATCATGCGTTTTGATTCAGGAGATGTTTACAACCGTGCCGATCACAATCTTACTTTGAGCAGGTTGATCAATCTGGGAGTTTTTAAATTTGTGAAAAACCGGTTTGAGCTTGAGCCAAATGAAAGCAAAGGAGATACCGGCAGGCTCAATACCTATTATTACCTGACGCCACTCCCCAAAAAGCGAATACAGGGCGAAGTATCGGGAAGTACGAAATCCAACAACTATGTCGGCTCATCAGTGACGTTTACCTTTGGCAACAGGAATACGTTTAAAGGAGCGGAGCAACTGTCCGTTCATGCGAATGTCGGAAGCGAAGTGCAGTACAGTGGTTTCCAGGGTGGATTTAATACCTATCGTCTCGGGGGTGGAATTACATTTACCATTCCCAAATTTGTTGTTCCTTTTTTCCATTTTAATACTAGCAATGCGTATGTTCCAAAAACAAAAATTGATTTAGGATACGACGTCCTGAACCGCAGAAAATTATATACCCTCAATTCTTTCAATGCTCAGTTGGGGTATGAATGGAAACCGAGTATCTATGTCACTCAGGATCTTAATCCAATCGCTATCAATTATGTAAAAGCGCTGAACGTAACGCAATTATACAAAGACAGTCTTGGTAGTAATCCTATTTTAAAACATGCGATAGATACACAATTCGTAGTTGGATCTAATTACAGCTATACCCGCGATCCTTTCGTAAATAACCCTTATGGAACCGGCTTGTACTTTAGCGGATTGGCCGACCTTTCCGGAAATGTTGCCGGTTTGTTTGTGCCTGAAGATCCCGTTACAAAAAAGAAAAGACTCTTTCACGCCCCCATTTCGCAATACATAAAAGCGCAATCAGATGTACGGTATTACTGGGAAATAGATCCAAAAATGAGGTTGGCAAACCGGCTCCTGATGGGCTTTGGTTATCCTTATGGAAATTCGCAGCAATTGCCGTATATCAAACAGTTTTTCATGGGCGGAAACAACAGTATTCGGGCATTCCGAAGCCGTTCGGTAGGGCCGGGGACTTACAGGCCTCCAAGGGCTGATAGTATCAATTTTTTTCCGGATGAATCAGGTGACATATCCCTCGAAATGAATACAGAACTGCGGTATAAATTTAATAAGATCATTGAAGGCGCTGTCTTTTTTGATGCCGGAAATATCTGGCTGTACCGGAAAGACACTTTACAACCGGGAGGAGAGTTCAATAAAAATTTTATGAGTCAACTGGCAGTAGGTACGGGTATTGGTTTGAGACTTAATCTCACGATATTGCTATTGCGTATCGACCTCGGCATGCCGCTCCGCGAACCGTGGTTGCCAGCAGGTCAAAGGTGGGTGATCAATCAGATCGATTTTGGAAGCAGGGACTGGCGCAGGAAGAACCTGGTGTTAAACCTGGCAATCGGATATCCTTTCTAAATATTTTTACCTAATTTCCGGTTTATGCAAAAAATAAAATTAACGTCGGTCATCGTTATCTTATGTCTCATTTTTGGTTGCAATTCTGGTGACAATAAAAAAGAAGAAACGGTTCATGAAACTGTTACTGATACCGTAACTGCCAGCGCTTCATCCGACACAGCAAAAACAATTGTAAATCATACCATGATCTGGAGTGTGCAGCCTGAAGGGGCCAATAATGAAAAACTTGAGGCGCCGCAAAATGTAAAACTCGATACGTTGTCTTCGACCAAACTGGTTGAATTGATCAATAATAATTTTCCCGACATTCACCTGGATTTGGTAAAAATTTCACATGATACTATTTATGTAAAAATACCGGACAGTAAAAAATTAGCCAACGAAATCGGCGATACCGGCGCTGAAAACTACCTGGCGTCTGCCACCTTTACATTAACGGAATTAAAGAATATCAAATTTGTGAACATTGCTATGCAGCCAGGAGATCATGCAGAGCCCGGAGTTTACAGCAGGAATGATTTTAAAAGATTGAGATAGGATCGGGAAGGATCTTGTTTTTCAACAGACAAATAAATATTCGTTTTTCCTGTTTTCCGAATGAGGCATTTCTTCAAAAACCAAAGTATGTAAAAAAGCATTGGTAGTAAACAAACAAAAAAGCCATTTTTTTGTTTTATTCAAGAACAGTGGTTTTTAAAGCGCCTCCGCGAAATACATATCCATTTCTCCTTTGTTTTTCGCTTCTATTTTTCCGCGATAAATCAGGTGAAATTTGTCTTTCACTAGCTTTTGGGTTACTTCTGAAATATTTACCCTTGACGGTTCTGAATTTTGCTCCATTCTTGCCGCAATATTTACCGTATCGCCCCAGATATCATATTGAAGTTTTTTGGAACCGACGACGCCTGCAATGACGACGCCTGTGTGAATTCCAATGCGCAATTGAACCTGTTCTTTGTCACTTTCTTTTAAATGTTTTTTGGAAAACTCCTGCATCTCAAGCGCAGCCTGCACCATTTTTTCAGCTCCATTGTTTAAGGTTTTTCCGATACCTCCAATAGCCATATATGCATCGCCGATGGTTTTGATTTTTTCCAAACCATATTTCCCGATTATCTCATCAAAGGCTCGAAAATAATTATCGATCATCGTGATTAGTTCTTCAGGGTTCAGTCTTTCCGAAATGTTCGTAAATCCTTTGATGTCAGCCATCATTACCGTTACATTTTTCAATTCCTGTGGAGTAACTTTCCCAGTCGTTTTCAATTCTTCAATCGCTTCCTTAGGGAAGATATTTTCAAGCAAACCGGATATTTGATTCTTTTCAGTTTCCAAAGCAAAAGTTCTTTCCTTCACTTGGCTCTCCATATTTTTATTCAGAAACGCATTGTCCAGCAACATCGCAACCTGTGAAGAAATGAGGTTCAGCGTTCCAATTCTTTTCGAATCAAATATTCCTTCCGTCAGATAATTTTCAAGATACAATAATCCATAAAGTTCACCTTGTTTCAGGATTGGATAAATCAACACGGAAAGCGGCTGATGCGCTACAAAATAGGGGAGTTCACAGTATTCGGGTTGCCGTGCAGGATTATTGATCACCAATAATTCTTTCACCCTTCCTACATACCGGATCACACTTAAAGGCAGCACATTTACATCTGGGTATTCTGAAACAGATTTCGCTCCTTCTTCTACCGTAAAGGATGCTTTTATCAACAAGTCCGCGCGGTTCCTGGTTAAAATATAACCGGTATCTGCACCGGAATTTTGAATGACCGTTTGCATCAGACTTTCAATCATTCTGTCAATGTCTTTGGTGTTGTTGATCGTATTCGATGTTTGCAAAAGAAGATTCATGTCTGCATTTTGCCATCCGTCTGCTGTTGATGTAGTTTCTTTTATTTCCTGGAGAATGCTATTTCCAAATACATTTTCAAATTCCTTTTCGAGGAATTTTACTTTTCGCAATGCGCCCCATTGCAGGTAAGCGCGGCGTGCATTATCGAGATATGTTTTTGCAATGATCACATTTCCGGAATCAAAATGAAACCTTCCCGCCAGTTCATTGGCCAGTGCTTTAATGTTGGTAAATAAGTATTTGTCGGCGCTTTGAATGGCTTTCTCATAAAGTGTTGCGGTATTGGCTGCTTTAGAGGAAACCCTGGATGATTCAGCTTGTAAAAGAAGGTACAACGGTTCAAAATTTTCAGGGCAATTTCCTGCCCACAATTTCAATTTTTGCAAATGGCCTTTCAGCTTCTTCAGGTACGGTTTTGCCGGAGATAATTTTTTTTCAAAAGCTTTTATACATATCAATGCTCCATAAAAATTATATTCTGCAAACTCATACCGATGGTAAATGAACTCCACATATTTGCCTGCCTCAACATATCGCTGCCATGCTTCCTGGTAATATTGAAACTGGTAAAGAATGTTCATGTAAGCAATGTAGGTATCAGCGGCAACCGAGAAGGAGGAAGATGCTACTATTTGCTCCAGTCTTTCCGGCACATTAAAAGACTGTCCGAGCAACAGAATATTTTCATCCACTCCGCGAAGGCACCGCACTGCATGATAATATCCTTCGAGGAAATGACGCGTTTCTTTATCGCCCCGCAGATCTACACCGTGCAAATAATTTTCAATCGACTGTTGCACTTCTGCCAGGGGAAAACCCAAAAGGAATTTTTTCTGGTGATAATGAAAAATACCATAGCCGGCATAGATCGGGTCGCCATTTGAAATACAACCATTGATCAGTTCCTGCATGTTATCAAATTCAGGTCTCACGGGCATTGTCCAGTGTTGTACAAAATTATTATACACGATGCCCAGCTTCCATTTCAAAACAGAATAACCCAATTGTTTATTGATCACAATAGATATATCCGCCAGTTTTTTGCCTGCTTTATAATCAGCAAATCCCTGGGCGAGGATCATTCCATATCCAACATAACCAAATGAGGCGACGCCATTATTTCCATAGCGCAAAGAATAACTCACCATCTTCATTACATCCCACGCAAACAGATTTTGATCATATTGGTAAATGGGAGGAGAAACAGCCAGTGCGAATTCCAAAAAGCGTTTTTGCTCTGCATCGGTCATTACCTTTCTTTGCGGCAGAAGATCCAGATTTTTTCCTCTTAAAATCCATTTGGCTTTGATGATATCTTTGAACACGATCATCATGGTGAGGGATTTACTTTTGGGCATTCGCAACCCATACAAACGAAATCCTGCTCCGCCCGATTCAACAGCTTTTTCTTTTTCTTCATTGGAAGTGTACATATAAACTTTCAGGATCAGTACTTCGAGTTTATCAATCCTTGACTGTGATTTCTGGTACAATTCATTAAGATCCTGTTCAGCTTCTTCGTATTTCCCCGTTTGATATTTACACGCCGCTCCCTGGAGGTAAAATTCATAAAGCTGCCGGTAGTGATCATTGAAGTTCAGAAACTCTTTCCCTTTTTTAAAATACTCAATTGCCGAATCATAAGCAGTGGAATCCATCGCTTTTTTTCCGGCCCTCATGTTCACATCCACCAAACTTTCAATATCTTCTTTTTCCTTTATGAACCGGCTGCCCAGGTTGAGGTGATTCGCAATCACAAAAATCTCTTCTTCTACCTGCGAAGGAGTATAGTTTCTTAATTTGAATTGACCTGCTTTGAAGTTGATCAATGCCATTTCCTCTTCATCTACCATCGACAGGCATGCCTGGCGGATACGATCATGCGAAAATTGAAACCGGACATTGCCGATCCTGTTCAGGTCTTCATTGGTGATGTTTTGTGAAGACCGGCTGTAATGATCCAGGTTTTCATCCCGTGTAAAAAGATAGCCCATATTGATGACAGCCGACAATTCATTTGCTATTGTGTACAAGCGCTCACCGGTAAGATTTGCGGTTGTGAGCAAATCAAAACTGTCGCCCACACAGGCTCCGGTTCGCAGGATTTTTTTCTGAAGTTCATCAAGGTTATTGATCTTTTTAACCAATAATTCAATCACGTTTTCTGCGAAATCATATTCCTCCAAAGCTTTTTTGTCCCATTTCCACAACCCCTGCTGGTCTTTATACAAAAGCCCGGCGTCATTGAGCGACGTGATCAGTTGAATGGTATAAAAAATATTTCCCTGTGTTTTATGAAATATCTTTTCGATCAGTTCATCCGGATTTTCAACCTCATGTTTTAATGTTTCGAGGATAAACTGGCCGGTAATTTCCTTTTCTAGGGGATACAGTTTTATTTCTTTGATATCCGCTTTTTTCTCTTGTTTCTGAAACGAAATCACCAGTGGATGTGTGGGATCAACTTCATTATCGCGATAAGAACCCAGGAAAAGAAAATTGCTGATACTGTTGTCATAAATCATCAATTCAATCAGCTTCACAGAGGCAAGATCGGCCCATTGAAGATCGTCCAGGAAAAGGATCAGTGAATAATCACCTGAAGAAAACGCAGAAATGAAGTTTATAAATGTTTGTTGAAAGCGATTTTGCGATTCATCCGGTGAAAGTTCAACCACAGGAGGTTGCTTACCAATTACAATTTCAAGTTCCGGAACTACATTGATAATAATTTGTCCATTGTCGTGCAAAAAAGAAAGCAGCCTTTCCTTCCAGAAATTCAGTTTGGTTTCGTCTTCCCTTAATAAATTTCTGATCAAGGATCGAATCGCATGTATCAATGCAGAATAAGGAGAATTTCGTTGTAAGGTGTCGAATTTTGCTTTTGAAATAAATGAAGAAGCATTTACTTTTTTCAGAATAAATTCTTCCACGAGGCGCGACTTACCAACACCTGAATATCCTCCGATATACAACGCCTGTTTTATGCCTCTTAATGAAAGTTGATATGCATCATTGATCGTGGCAAGTTCCGCATCTCTTCCCATCAGCGTTGCAGAAATGGTAATATGACTAATGAAATCCTTTTGGCCGATCTTAAAAGACTCAAGATAAAAATCATCCTGGAAATAACGGATGCACTCTTCCAGGTCAAATAACAATCCACTTAAAGTTTGATACCGGTCCTCGGGATTCTTATTGAGCAATTTCATCACGATATCATTCAAAACCTGCGGCAGGTAAGGGTCAAGTGCTTTCAACTGATCCGGCTGCTTTGCGATATGGGCGTACAACAATTCCGCTGCACTGTTACTTACAAAAGGCCGCCTTCCAGCCAGCATTTCATAAAAAATAATTCCAAGGGTATAATAATCAGACCGATAATCAATAAGCTGGTTGGTACGCCCGGTTTGTTCCGGGCTGATATAATCCAGGTCACCGGCACCGGAAAAGTTATAAGAAGTTTCTGTTTGTTTTTTAAAAACCCTCGAGGCTTTCTCCAGATCAGCAACTCTGCACACTTCTTTTTCCGCATCAATCAGGATGTATTCCGGCCGGATGTTGCCGATGATCCAGCCATTGGAATGAAAGGAAGAAAGCATCTTGCATAAACTAATGGCAACAGGAACAAAACTGGATGGTAATATTTTACCGTGCTCCAAAAGAAATTTCCGTAAGGTGCAGCCGGCAGCATTTTTAAATATAATAGCCACTGCATCTTTTTCAAGAAGGTAACTAATGGGCTGTAATACGTCGCTCCATTCTTCTTCTTTTACCAGGTTTACAATATTTTTTACAGACTGAACCTGCTTTTCAGTCGGGCTTCGATATACTTTGGCAATAAAATTTTCATGATGCAGGTTGTCCTGAACACGCAGCAGGCTAAACTGTGGCGTTTCCACAATTGTTTCAAAAGGTTGGTATCCGGTTAAGCTGAGCATCTGGTTTTTTTACAGGTCTTTTTCGCCCGGAATCACAATGTTTTCACCCGATATTGCCCTTGCAGTTTGCAGTCCCGACATTACAGTCGCCTCGATACAACCTGCATTAAAACCGTTATCGATCCAGTCTCCGGTAATATACAGGTTTCCAAATGAACCGGTCTGATCTGTTTTCAACCTGAATGCCGAACTTCCGGTAAACGACATCACATACAATTCGGTAGGATCAATATTTGCCCTGAAAAACTGGTCGTTGAACCTTGCAATTCCCTGGCCGTTATTGATGTCAATCAATTTGCTGAAGTCAAAACTATTCTGTCCCTGCGAAATGCCCGGCCAGATATGTGCAGATAATTGTTGCAGATAATCCAGGGCAAATTGCTGTGCCATGTTTGTTTGCGTCTGTGGAAATGTGGTATCACTAAAATCAGATTGCTGCGCATTTTTTAAAATTTGATTGGCATTTGGTTGAGGTGTTGGTCCACAGAAATAGGCAATATTTTGAGGCGTATAACCTTGTGGCCAATTTTCCCTTCCTATGAGGTCACTCATATCTGCCCAGGTATCATAAGGTTCCTGGTAAGAGCCTAAAAGCGCCAGCCCGTCAGCAATGTAAGCCCATTGCATTTCCTGGATTGAGCTATTGAGCCACAGCTGAAAAGCAATCGTACTTACCGGGATCACATTTTTTACCATATTCTGCCAATCTGTATTTTTTGCGATCAGTTCTTTGGCAACCGTTGGCAAGGCGCCAATGGAAATGCCGAGAATTACCAGGTCAAAATCAGTTCCTTTGTGAAGTGTCGGCTGTGACACAGGTTTCCAGTCGGAGTAGTAGGATTCCAGGTTCACATTTCCTGAAAGAATTTCATTCCCTTGTGCCAGGTATTGTGTGTTGGGAAAATTGGGCCATGAAGGCAATTCATTTACCGGTACAAAGGGCTCATAATTAGGAACACCATTGGCAAGGGTAGCCTGGATGTCCATGGAAATGGTTTCGATGCTGTTATCTGCACCAAGACCAAGATTGGTGACCTTACTAAAGAACTGGAACTTCACACCTCTTTGTTGCAACACCTGGTAGATTGGCGCGAAAATAACATCGCCCATGCCGGCCATCATGCGGTAATATACATGTCCTTTGTAGGTCAGCCCAAGCCTCAGCAATCCACGCAAAGCAGTGCCGGCTTCAAAAGTATATTGTTCTTTTCCGCCAAAAACCAAACCGTACACCGCCTGTACGATTGCAGAATTGATCGTAATCGCACAAGCGCCATTCTTTTGCAGCCATTCACGGTAATCGTAATTATTAATTGCATCAAATCCTTTTTCAATAACGTTGTCGTCGATCATTCCCTTAACGGTAACCGCTGCCAGGTCAGCCGCGATGAAAAACCTTCGCAAATTGGTTTCCGCGTTTTGAACATCTCCTGCAATTTTTTTGATCCATGCGATCAGATCATCAAGAAGATTCTTAAGCAACGAATAACTCCTGTTATTTGCTGCTATGGACGCGGAAGAAGTCAGCAATTTTCCGGCATCAGAATATTCTGCATTGGCGGCAACTATCAACGGACTGTATTTCTGTTTCAGAAGAGCCGTGCTCACAGTATCCGCCTTTATTTTTTCCTTCACTTCCGGTGTTGTTTCTACACTAAACTCTTTTTCTTTCTGGCTGATCCAATCCACAATGCGGATGATGTAAGCTTCTATGGAAGGAGGGGGAGTGGAAGTGCCGGGCGTAAGGTCATTCGACCATAATTTAAATGGCCAATGCAGCCATTGCCCGTTAATTTGTTCTTCGAGACAAATAAAATCATATCCGGTAAATGCTTCCTGCCAGGTTGCTAATGGAGTTCCAGGTTGCCGGTTATTGGCTTCGTAAACCTGCTGGATCATGTTGAAAGCATTATCATAAAAGCCAAACCACAAATGAAGCCCGTGTTCTTCAATTCTTTCTCCTGCAGCGCAGTTTCTGCCACTGGCGCCTTTTCCGCCAAGCCTCCAACCAATCTGGTAAACGGTTATATCATATTTTGTTTGCCATGAAGGATCAGAGGTGAGTTGAAAAACGGAAGTCAATGATCCCATTCCTCCACCTAAAACTGCTATTTTCTGGATTGCCATTTTTAATTTATTAGAATTTAATGAATTCAATGTAAGAAAGCTTCCAATTGTAATCCATCTGAAAGGAGCCGAGCGGATTTTCGGTGATAGCTGGCGAAGTGATCAGTCCGGATGGCATATACTCGCATGTTGAATTACTTACGGCAATTGCTGCAGGCGCTATATCAATATTTTGGAAAAAGATCTTATAAATAGAACTAACATATCCATAAGATCCATGTTCAATTACCGGCAACTCTAGTATCGGTGCAATGGTTTGGAAATTTGGAATTGAAGTATTTGGTTGCAGCACTCCCATTATTGGTGTTGAACCTGAAAGGATGTCGTTGCCCGCTGTTTCTGCGGTCACAGAAAATAGCAATGGCTTTACTGAAAATCCGGCCATCTGTTTATTGAATTCCCAGAAAATTCTTCCACCTAAAACGGCCAATACACTGTTTAAATACAGAACCGGCAAATAACAATAGGGCCCTTTGCCATTATACTGCGGTTCCCTGAACTGTACATACGGCAGCATCACGATAAATTCATAATAGTGAAGATTCATTATAGAATCGGATGCCACTGCAATTCTTTGCAGGTTTGGGTTTGACTTCAGCCAGGTATCGTTAAACATCAGCAAAAGAGGATGCTGTCCTGCCGGCGTAAATTTCTGCGGGGCCAAAACAAGATCATCGGGTAAAAGCGATTGTAAAAAACCGGAAGCAGCGCTAAAGAAGGCAAATCTGCCATGGCAATGGCCTTCTAAAGGATATTTTTGAAGGAGTTTCAATCTCTGTTGATCCTCAATATTGGCACGCATGCAGAAGTGATTTGTAAATTTTTAAAATTATTTGAGGGGAGATTTCACAGGAGGAGAAGTCAGGGGATATCAGATCGCAACCAAATGTACAAATAAATTGATTTGGTAATAAATATAATTGTGATGATTTATAACCAGGGAAACAGGCAATAACGGAAATGACAAAAACATGATATTTATTGCTTTGCCAGAAGAAAAGGTTCAATGCTCGGGAATGAGGTTTGAAAGCCCGGAATTCCTGCTTTGAGTTGGGTTAATAATCTTAGACCTTCAACTTTCACACTTCAAGGTTATACCCCAGAACGTTTTGTTTCAAATATATAGCGTCGGTATAGCGGTTTTATACCGGTTATTATTCGCTTCTATTGACCGAATTACAACCGAATTACAACCGAATAAGAAGCGAATAAGAAGCGAATTACAACATGATGTCTTATACTGAAAAAACTTTACAGGTTAGGATGATAATACTGCATGCACTTTACGATTCTTAAACACTTGGTTAAAGTCCCACCTTCTGTTTTAAAATACCACTTACCCTTCAGCAATGGCATTAGCATAAGGGCTTCCGGTTTGTCATAGTGGATATTTATAATTTCGAGAATCTATAAAAGACGGCATAAATGAAGTGCGCGATGGAAAGGAATCAGGAAAAAAGTTGCAAACTTTGAAAGATTTTTTGCGTGAAAGTCGTCAGTATATATTTCATTAATAATCAGATTGAACACACTTTCGCATTCAGCCCTAAGATTGCCGCATTCACACTGTAATCACTATAAAGGTTTTTACGAGATTTGAGCTTTACAAATAGCAATCATGAGAAAATTAATATTAGGAATGACCGTCACTGCTGATGGTTTTGTTTGCGGGCTAAATCACGAACTGGACTGGTTCATGCGCACGAGGGATCAATCAGTAAAGGACTGGATTGAAAAATCGCTTTGGAAAGCCGGGGTTCACATCATGGGCCGTCGCACATTTGAAGAAATGGCTCCCTATTGGGTTATTTCATCCGACCAGCTTGCAGAACCGATGAACCAGATTCCAAAAGTTGTTTTTTCCAAAAGTGGCTTTGTTCCTAAAGCAAGTTATGGTGACGCCACCAAAGTTATTTCTCCGTACGCATCAACGTGGACAAATGCTGGTGTTGCCATCGACCTTGTTACTGATATTACTAAATTGAAACAGCAGGAAGGAAAACCAATTTTGGCTCACGGCGGCGCAAGCTTTGCACAGGAACTCGCTAAGAGCGGCCTGGTTGACGAATACAGATTTTCAATTCACCCTGTTGTAATCGGAAAAGGAATTTCGATGTTTGCTACCATTCCACATTTAATAGACTTGCAACTGATCAGTTCCACGCCCTTTCCATCAGGAGCAATCATCAATGTTTACGCTGCCAGGAAATAAATACTTTTCCAAAAAAGAGATTTAAAAGCTGTCGCTGCTTTTGCTTTTGACGCTGGATTGTTGCCACGGGAATCTTCCTTCCAGTTCCACTTCGAGCGACAAACTCAGAAAGGTTCGGATCAAAACGATCACAGCAAGTACAAGGACTCTGCCCATCGTTGGTTCCGTCACGACCGTGCCGATAATGTCGCCGGCTACTAAAATTTCCAGTCCTAACAGAATAGCCTTTCCTAATTCCTGTCGAAGGAATTTATACGAACGTGGCTTCATCTTTTGCAGCGAGAAAGTATATTTAAAAAGCGCGATCAGTGAACCAATCACAATGGTAAAAACCCCTACCACTTCCACGCCACTGGCGATATAATCAATATAAACTTTAATGCTTTCCATTTAATCATTTTCAAATTGAATAAAAATCATGCTAAAAAAACATGTAGAGATGAAAACTTTAAATGAAGACTTCATTCTACAGTTATTGCAACATTTTATACTCAATCGTAATAGGGAAACAGCAGAAATGCGATTAGTTGTGGATCGGTAAATAAACAAATAACCGCTTTTTGTATTTTCTATAAACAAAGATTATCCGTTCACGTTTATGAAAAGAGATTGTACATTTACAATCGTTATCCGCATCAATTGATGCCTGTCACAAAGGAATTTTATAAATACATTCTTATGAAAAAATTGTCACTTTTAGTGTTACTGTTTGTTTTTTCTGCGATCGTTATACGGGCGAACGCTCAATCGACGGGTTCAAAAAAAGAAAACGAAAAATGGTTCAAGCAAAAGGCGTGGCTTAATGGTTTAAAATTGCAACCTCATCGTTCGACCGACGTGCAGGAATTTGCGCGGCAATATCACGCGAATAAAAAATATTGGGATGAGGCGTTTGCCTTTTTAAAGAGTCATGATCTGTCTAAACTGGCGCCCGGTAAATATCCGATTGACGGGGACAATGTGTATGCTTCAGTTACAGAAGACCCAACCAAAGATTATGACAAGACCGCCTGGGAATCGCACCGCAAATACATTGATCTTCAATATGTGATTTCGGGAGAAGAGAAAATTGGTGTTTCTCCAGTTGCAAATGTGAAAGTTACGGAACCTTACAATGAAGCAAAGGATGTTGCACATTATAGTGGTGACGGTAAAATTTACGACGCCAGACCGGGCACTTTTTTCCTGTTCTTTCCGGGCACTGCACACCGCCCCAACATTACTACCGGTGGAAACAAAGCAGATAAGAAAATAGTGATCAAAATTAAAAGTGCATAAGGCATTTAGTACAGAAGTGACACCTTTTGGAAAGGTGTCACTTCTCAGAAACTTCTCCTTCGCCTAACTTTACAAGATTAAAAAAAATCTTTCCATGTTCATAAGCATCAGGAATGATTCTGCACAAGCAGGTATTGAAGCAGGAAAGAGAGCTGCTTCTCTCATCCGGCAGGCGATTGAATCAAAAGGCCATGCAAAGATCATACTGGCAACGGGTTCCAGCCAATTTGAAACGTTGAACCAATTAACCAAAGAAGAAGGAATTGACTGGAGTAAGGTTACCATGTTTCATTTAGATGAATATATCGGTTTGCCGGTTTCCCATAAAGCCAGCTTTAGAAAATATTTGCAAGAAAGGGTTATTAAAAAAGTGCCGGCATTAGAAAACGTGAACCTGATCAACGGTGAATCAGATCCCGCACAGGAATGCCAGCGCCTGGAAAAGCTTATATCAGAATCGCCGGTTGATGTTGCTTTAGTAGGCATCGGAGAAAACGGGCATTTGGCGTTTAATGATCCTCCGGCAGATTTTGAAACTGAGCGTGCATATTTAGTGGTAAGTCTGGATGAACAATGCCGGCAGCAACAGGTAAACGAAGGTTGGTTCGGTTCAATAAATGAAGTGCCAACAATGGCAATCAGTATGTCTGTAAAACAGATCATGCTATCGAAACAGATCGTTTGTACTGTTCCGGGACTCAGGAAAGCGAAAGCAGTGAAAAATACACTGGAGAGACGGGTGTCAAACTGTTATCCTGCAAGCATTTTGCAAAATCATCCCAATTGCTATTTATTTCTCGATAATGAATCCGCGTCTTTATTGAATGATCGGTTAACCTGACAAGTGCATCACTTATGAGAAAACTGAAAATCATAAATGGAAGAATTATCACACCGGAAAGCATAATAGAAAACGGAAGTTTGCTTATTTCAGATGGTATTATTACAGAGATCAGCGATAAAGAAATCAGTTCAAACGCTGATATTATTGATGCAGAAGGAAATTTCATTTCTCCCGGTTTCATCGATATCCATGTTCATGGCGGCGGAGGCAGTGATTTTATGGATGGCACGATTCGCGATTTTCTAACGATTGCTGAAACGCATTTGCAATATGGAACTACTGCTCTTGTGCCCACAACGCTTACAGCTGAAAAGGAAAACCTGTTATACATTCTTGATATTTACAGAAAAGCAGCAAAGCAAAATGTAAAAGGGGCTCAATTTTTAGGGATGCACATTGAAGGTCCTTATTTTGCGATGAGCCAGAAAGGCGCACAGGATGCACGTTACATTCGAAAGCCGGATAAAAAGGAATATACCGAGATCATTGACAAGGCCGGTGATATTATTGTAAGATGGAGTGCTGCCCCTGAGCTGGAAGGCGCTTTGGATTTTGGTAAATATCTGAAAGCGCATAATATTTTACCGGCCATTGCTCACACAGACGCTGTTTATGAAGATGTGGTAAAAGCTTTTGAAAGTGGTTATACGCTTGCCACTCATTTTTATTCTGCCATGTCAGGAGTAACGCGGCGAAATGCTTTCCGGTATGCCGGAGTCATAGAAAGTGTTTATTTAATGGACGAAATTGATGTCGAGGTAATTGCGGATGGTGTTCATTTGCCGGCGCCGTTATTAAAGCTGGTATATAAAATAAAAGGAAGCGAAAGAATTGCGTTAATCACTGATGCGATGCGGGCGGCGGGTACGCAAAGTCATGAAAGTATTTTGGGTTCCCGGGAAAACGGGCTAAAAGTAATTGTGGAAGATGGTGTAGCCAAACTGCCTGATCGTACTTCATTTGCCGGAAGTGTAGCCACTACAAACAGGCTGGTAAGAACAATGATCGAAACAGCAAATGTTCCCTTGGTTGAAGCTGTGAGGATGATGACCCTGACACCTGCCCGGATCATGAAAATCGATAAGCAGAAAGGATCAATAGTTAAGGGAAAAGACGCCGATATGGTGATATTTGATAACGACATCAATATCAAAACTGCTATTGTAAAAGGAGAGATATTATACAATCAGCGGTAACGTGGAGAAGGAAAGAATTTACAGCTGCTGTGACATTTACAAATTCGATAAGAAAGTGTTAAACAAAAAAAGCGAATGGGCTTGTTTGAGAATGCTTTTGTTTATTTGTAGCTTAAAATTAACTATTTATGAAAACAAAAATTTTACTTTCTGTTGCTATTTTCTTTTTTACCGCTATTGCTGCAAATGCGCAAATCACTGAAGGAAAATGTTTATTAGGTGGCAGTTTCAATTACTACAATTCCACCGGCAGCAATACCAATTCAATCAATACAAATATTCAATTTGGAAAGGTCATAAAAGAAAACACCGTTGCAGGCGTCATTGGTTCTGTTGCCGACAGCAAAAACACTTTCGCCGGTTCCCGTTATTCCATTTATAACTATAGTGCCGGAGTATTTTACCGCAAATACAAGCCGCTTGGTAAAAACTTTTATTTTTTGCAGGAAGCAGATGCGGTATTTCAGCATTCACGCGGTTTTGGAAATTATTTTGATAATGTTGGGCAATCATTATATGCAAATTCAAACGGTGTGATGCTGAGTTATATTCCCGGCATTTCTTATTCCGCAACCAGAAGCATGCAAATTGAATTAACAATGCCAAACCTGGTGAATGTTTCTTTTACGAATATTAAAACAGTAAACAACCGGCTGCCGCAAGGGGTATCACCCCAGAAAGCAAACACCTTTTATGCAAATGTGAATTTGAATTCAAACCTGTTGAATAATTTTGGGATTGGGTTTAAATTTCTTTTAGGTAAATGATAAATTGATAAATTGATTTATTTGAATCGTGGCAGCGGGCAAGAACGGAGGCTGCAGTTGCCGGAAGCATCGGCAGGCTTTTGCAATATCACGGGGTTTCAAGCGTTTAATAGGTTTAAAATAAATCTCTAAAAATTATTATCATGAAAAACGGTCTTTTAAAATTGCTTCTGGCGATAGTAGTAATTATAGTAGTAATTTCTGCCTGTAATGGTCCGCGCAACGCAGAAGGTGGCGCACATGGCCGGGGTGTTAATAACAGTCATTATAGAGGCTATTAATCTTTATGCTGATGCTTCGGCTTGTGTCCGTGAACCATAGCCGCAGGAAACAAACAATTAATCCTTTTTCTTATTTTCCTGGTTCAAAAAGCCTAACGCTCATACAAAAGTTTTTTGGCTATAATAATCATCCTCGGTGATCTTTTTACATCATAATGGTTGAAATTATAATCGCCAAAAACTTCCTGCACCTGCATTTGCTGGTAAGAAAGCATATCGGTAAAATCGCCCGGAGAAAATTTGGCTACCTTTTCCACATATTCCAATGGCTCTGGTAAATTCTCATCTTCCACAATGATCTTTTTAAAAAAATGAGTTTCATCAAACCATTTGGTAATGTAAAAAGTTACCCCATCAATTTGTATTTCTGACTGGTGAATTAAATGATCTTCTGCGTAATGAACATTCAAATAATCTATTACAAAAATGCCGTTTGGTTTCAGCGATTGTGATACCGTTCTGATTGCGTTATCATGTTCCCTTCTTGTTCTGAAATATCCAAAGCTCGTAAAAAAATTAAAGGCATAATCAAAATAATTGATCCAAAAAGGCAGGCGCATATCATGCAAATAAAAATGCAGATTTGGTGTCTCTTTTTGTTTTGCTCTTTTGATGGGTTCCTCAGAAATGTCGATGCCGGTTACATCAAAACCTTTGGAGGCAAGCTGCACTGAATGACGGCCTCTGCCACAGGCAATATCCAACATATATGAATGTGCTGGAGGTTTTAAATAATCGATTAATTTATTAATAAAATCAGCAGCTTCTTTCTTATCTCTTTTAAAGTACAACAAATAATAATAAGGGGAATTAAACCATTCTTTAAACCACAATTGAGTTTCCGTCATATTGGTAGTTGTTTGGGCAAAGGTAAAAGGGAATGTTTTAGAAATGTTTAGAAGGTTTCGAGGGTTTAGAGTATCAGAAGTTTTAGAAGAGAATTTGCAAATTGGCTATTTAGCCAATTAAATAAATCAGTTAAATTTGCATCCAATAAAATAATTACGTTGGCACTGATAAAAAGTATTTCCGGAATAAGAGGAACCATAGGTGGAAATCCGGGAGAAAATCTGACACCTTTAGATATTGTAAAATTTACCGCTGCTTTCGCAACTTCCCTGAGTGAAGATTCAAAAAACAAAACGATTGTAATTGGCCGCGATGGAAGGATCAGTGGAAAAATGGTAAGCGCCCTTTGTGCCAATACGCTGATGGCATGCGGCTTTGATGTGATTGACCTCGGATTAACTACTACTCCAACTGTAGAAATATCCGTGAAGGAAGAAGGCGCTGCCGGTGGCATTATTCTTACCGCGAGCCACAATCCAAAAGAATGGAACGCATTGAAATTGCTGAATAAGAATGGCGAATTCTTAAATGCAGAAGCAGGAGAAAAAGTGCTTTCTTATGCTGAAAAAGAGCAATTCCATTTTGTGCCGGTAGATAAAACAGGCACTTATCACGCTGATGATTCTTATTTACAAAAACACATAGAAGCGGTATTGAATTACGACCTGGTAGATGTGGAAGCAATCAGAAAAGCAAAGTTCAAAATCGTTTTGGATCCGATAAACAGTTCGGGTGCAATTTATATTCCTGCATTGTTAAAGGCTTTGGGAGTAAAAGAAGTGATCGTAATAAATGAGGAAGTGAATGGAAAATTTGAGCACAATCCGGAGCCACTTCCGAAAAATTTAACCGCTCTGAGCAGTGAAGTGGTAAAACAAAAAGCTTCATTAGGAATCGCTGTAGATCCGGATGTGGACAGGCTTTGCTTCGTTTGTGAAGATGGAAGCATGTTTGGTGAAGAATATACTTTGGTGGCTGTTGCTGATTATGTTTTATCTAATAGAAAGGGAAATACCGTGAGCAATATGTCATCTACCAAATCACTGAAAGAGATCACACATAAGCATGGCGGCGAATATTTTCCCTCGCCGGTGGGTGAAGTAAATGTGGTGAGTAAAATGAAAGAAGTGGATGCGGTAATCGGCGGCGAAGGCAACGGCGGAATTATCGTTCCTGATTTTCATTATGGCCGGGATGCGTTGATCGGTATTGGATTGTTTCTTTCACACCTGGCGCATTCGCATAAAAGTATCAAACAATTCAGAAGCAATTATCCCGATTATTTTATTTCAAAAAATAAGATAACCCTGGAAAAAAGTGTAGATGTGGAAGATATTTTTCAAAAAATAAAAGATAAATACAAGAACAATCCCATCAATACAGAAGATGGATTGAAAATAGAATTTGGTAATGATTGGGTTCACCTGAGAACGAGTAATACGGAGCCAATTCTGCGAATTTATTCTGAAAGTAATTTTGAAACAACCGCCGAAAATATTGCTAAAAAGATCATGAAAGATATTCATGAGGTTATGAGCTGAAGTTCGAAATGTGAGGTCGGTTTACGATGTCTGATCTGTGATCTTTGATTTTGCATTAACCTAAGTGAAAGGCAGCTGTTCTTTAAAAAAACCTTATTACCTTATCCGGATGAACTCAGAATAGATTCTTTCACAAGCTTTTAAGAGGTAAAAGATTTCAAATTCATATGCGGTAAACGAACAAATAATCAGTATTGCTAATTACCAAAAAGGTTGTTTCCCAAAAAGTAGAAAAATCTTACGATTCTTAATTAGTGAAATTTTTAAGATTCGTGTAATTCGGGTAATTCCCGTCAAAAAAAACGATTAATTAAATAAATAATAGTGCAGAGAATTTATTTTGATAATGCAGCTACCACACCGTTAGATCCGGAAGTTTTTGAAGCAATGAAGCCCTTTTTTACTGAAAAATTTGGCAATCCTTCTTCTATTTATTCGTATGGCAGGGAAACACGGATGGCGATTGAAAATGCCAGGAAATCTGTAGCAAAAATTTTAAATGCGCATCCGGCAGAAATATTTTTTACGAGCGGAGGCACAGAGAGTACCAATACTGCCATTAATGCTGCTGTGTGTGATTTAGGCTGTAAGCATATCATTACCTCACCGCTCGAACATCATGCAACGCTGCATTGTGTAGAGCATCTTGCCAAAGATTGTGGAGTAAAATTATCTTATGTAAAAGTATTACCGGATGGGCAGATCGATTATGATGACCTTGAAAATTTATTAAAAGAAAGTAAGGAAAAGTGCCTGGTTACATTGATGCATGCAAATAATGAAATCGGCACGATGACCGATATTGAAAGGGTAGGAGAACTTTGTAAAGAATATGGCGCGATTTATAATGCAGATACCGTACAGACTGTTGGGCATTTTCCGATAGATCTAAGGAAACTTTCTGTGCATTTTATTAATGCTGCAGGGCATAAATTTCACGGGCCAAAAGGAGTCGGCATGCTCTACATTAATGAGGACATAAAAATTCATCCTTTCGTAAATGGCGGCAGCCAGGAACGTGGAATGCGTGCCGGAACTGAAAATATTTATGGGATAGTAGGATTTGCAAAAGCTTTGGAACTGGCCGTTGCGAATATCGAAACTGAGAGCGCGCATATCAGGGAAGTGAGAAATTATATGATGGAAAGTTTGCGGAAAAATATTCCGGCCGTTCACTTCAATGGTGATCCGGAAGGGAAATCTCTTTACACCGTTCTCAGTGTGGCATTTCCCAAAACAGAAAAATCTGAAATGCTGCTTTTCAATCTTGACATCAATAACATCTGCGCAAGCGGAGGAAGCGCTTGTACCTCTGGCGTAGAAACGGGAAGCCACGTTATCCGTGCCATCACAAATGACCCGAACCAGGTGACCGTGCGTTTTTCCTTCAGCAAATACAATACAAAAGAAGAGGTGGATATAGTAGTTGACAAGTTGAAGGGATTAATTTAACTGATGTGCTGATTAGCTACTGTCCTGATGTAAGAGACCGAAAGCATTCAGCAATTGATCATCCAACAAACCAAGAAATAATCTTAATTTCTGTTTCGACAAAGGCTTTACCAAGGCAGCGGATCTCCAGTTTCTAATTATGTGGTTCATGAGACGCGAACCATAGCTGCAACCAACAAATAATCTTAATTTCTGTTTCGGCAAAGGCTTTATCAACGCAGCGGATCTCCAGCTTCTAATTATGTGGTTCGTGAGACACGAACCATAGCTGCAAACAGCTGTAACAAAATATGAATCTGTATTATTTTTTTGTCTGCTGTTGCATCAGCTTCCTTTCAACAATAAAACAATAAAACAATAAACCAACTACAATCCATTATAAAAAGACCGCGTTCTGTTGATTTTCAAATCGCGCAGGAGCGGAGATTTAGGACTTATGTTGATGCTGAAATAGCGATAAATCCCGAGTGGGGTTATATTAATGGACATTTGCCAGCAATGAAGATCCCGGGAGATGGACATGGATAGCGGATTTAATTGTCCGAGCGTCACATTATAATAGCCATTCACCGCCATTTGCCATTTCGGTGTAATATTTAAAGTGCCGCTGAAATTTAGATTCTGAGAAAAATTATTTGTAAAACCAATTCCCTGGATAAATTGTTTGGAATAGGCGAGCGAATAAGAAAGATTGATGGACCAGGGAATATTAAAATCAGCAAATTCGCCCGGATTGTTGCGGATATAAGCCATATCAGCATTGTATTCATCGGGCGTATAACCTGCTATGGGAGGATTTTCTCCCGGTTTTACGCCCGCTTCTTCTCCGGTCTTTTTATTTCCTCCTTTAAAAGAACTTGACAAAGAAACATTGGCATTTTGCATTCGCCCAAGTGAAATCGGTTTCGTTTTCCATACCAGAATATTCGTATCTCTACCCTGCGCATTTACTTCATAAGGATCAAAACTGGCGCTTGTCGTAAAATTGACCTTATTAAATAAATTGGTAGAGGCTACAGCACTTATATTTGAAAAATTACGGAAGTCAATTGGGAAAAAATTATAACTTCCATTGATACTGAATGCATCGAGGATCGAAATTTTCTTTATTGCATTTTGCCCTGTATCTTTCTTATTCCTCACTTTCATAGAAAGATTATTTTCCAGGCCAAACGTGAAGCCGCCAAATCGTCCGTTGGTATAAGGCCCATACAAATTATAAGTTCCTTGCGGAAAATAAGGTACATAATCAATATGACCGAAAGTGTCTGTCTGAACCTTATAATAATTATTTCTGTTGAAATTGGGTTGGTAGCTGAGGCCGAATGTCGGCCGCATTTCATGCCTGATGGCTATAATTTTCGCATCCTTCTTTTTCGATGTAAACATGCCAAAAATCCTGGTAGAAACACTAAGCCCAAAAGACATTTGCCTCGCTGTATAAAGTCCTTTTTGAACATGGGTGATAAGTGTATCTTTTGTACGGTCCCATGTTTGGGTCACTTTACTTTGATACCATGTTTCATCGTAGCTAACGGAAGGAGATAATTGAAAAACGCCCATTTGCGGCAGTGACAAACTAATCGGTATCGTATGGTGCGCCCCCCATTGCAATGTATCTTTGATTTGCTGGAGAATACTTTTATTTTTTACGGTATCATAAAAAGAAAACCGGTTTTGCGCATTCAGTGAATAGCCGATGCCAATATTCTCATACCATTTCAAATCGCCAACCGCGTCTTTTCTTCTGAACGGATAGATCGTCGTCATATTAAAACCCAAGGTTGGCAGGCTAACATTGATAAGTTTTAAATTGGTATTCTGATCATGATTGGCCGCAAGCGTCAGGTTAAAAGGCAAGCCCTCCCAGGTTTTAGAATAGGCTATAGAAGATTGCATTTGGTTTTGAAAATTCAAATTTGGATCGTTGGGAACCGTTGAGTTATAACTGCTGCTTCCGGCATTTACATTGGCAGAAAAAGTAACGCCAGGCCTTGATTTTGTGTCAGCGCTATGATTCCAGGTAACATGATAGGAACGCATTTTCTGAAAATCCGGGTCTCCTTTAAAGTTCAAATCGTAATGTTGAATATCAAAAGCAAAATTTCCGCTGTAATGGTATTTTTTAGAATAACGCGGATTAAAATTTAACGACCACCCACCGTAAGAATAAACATTCGTTCGCACGATTACATCCCAGTAATCATTGATCACTTTATAATATCCTATACCTTCCAGCCCAAGTCCTTTCTGTTCATTTACTGTAAAATTTGGAGAGAGAAACCCGGAATGCCTTCCCTGGTTTAACGGATAAATTCCAAAAGGAAAATAGATCGGGATCGGAACTCCTTCAAACTCCGGATGAACCGGGCCGGAAATCGCTACTTTGTTATTAATGAATTTTATCTTATTACTGATAAAAGCAAAGTGCGGCGTATCAAGATTACAGGTTGTGAACCTTCCACGAAGCGCATAAAAAACATCCGGGCTTACTTTTTTTATAACCTGTCCATATACATACATTTCTCCTTGTTGGGTATAGGTACTTTTTGTAAGCCCTTTGCCGCTTTTCATGTTGAACCGGATGGAATCACTTTGCGAAGTGAAATCTGATTGTTTAAAAGTCGGAAATGCGATCACTTTTCCCGTACTGTCTCTTTTTATCGCGGCAATGATATCGCCGGATGCTTCATCAAAAGAAATGATGGGGCCGGTAAGATTATTATCTTTATAATTCGTAGTGACTTTTTTGCCGTAAAGCGTTACTGTCTTCCCTGGCACATCTATTACCATTGAATCCTCTGCGGTATATTCTACCGGCGCTTCCAGGGCGTTTTTGGCGAGTTTAAAATGGATGGTGTCGGCAGGCTCTTTATTAGTAGAATCTTTTTTCGAAAGGGTATCGTTTTTTTTTCTGGAAATTGAATCAGTAACGATCACAATTTTATGGGGAACCGTATCGTTAGAAAGTGAGTCAGGCCGCGGAATAGTATCGCTTAAAAATTTTTGCTTTTCTGCAACAGAAAAATGGTTTTTCTTTGAAGAAATGAACAATGAGGAATGATTGAGATTTGAATGTCTTTTTAGAAAGTTTTTGCCGCTACTGTTGGCTGCGCCTGATACCAATACAAACAGGATAGCCGTAAAAGCAATTGGAAAAGTGGTTTTTAAGCTAAATTTGTTTCTATTGTACATAGCAGGAACGCAACAAAAATAGAGATAATCCAATTAAGGATATGTGAATCTTGGTAAAGAATTACAATGACCGACAAAAAACCAAACTTAGAAATGTTTATATCAAAACCATTGAGCCGTTTTCCACTTTTTATCAGAAGTTTTTTTCTCTTTATACCGACGATCTTTTTTTTCAGCACACCGGTGTTTTCACAAGCTCGTAAAATAAAAACGATCATCATCGATCCCGGACATGGTGGACAGGATAATGGAGCGCGGGGCGAGTATGAGGGAACTTTAGGCTCGCTGGAAAAAAATATTACTTTGGCGATTTCAATGAAACTGGTAAAAGATCTACAGGAAGCCATGCCGGATGTAAATATCATTCCCACACGCACTACCGATGTTTTTATGTCGGTACATGAGAAAGCGAAGTTTGCAAATGATCATCATGGAAATCTTTTTGTGTGCATCCATGCCGATGCGGTTGATTTAAAAACCGGTTCAAGAATAATTGGACATAAGACAGAAACATATCATACAACCAAATATGTAGGGAAAGGAAAACACCGCAAAAAAGTTGTAACCAAACACACTCGTGTCGTTCCGATAAAAGAGTATTACAAAATTCCCACAAGCAGAAAAGGTACCAGCACCTTGATTTTAGCAGCTCGTCAAACAAATGATAAAATAAAAGCATTGGAAGCCGGAGATCTTGGTTTTAATACCGATGAAAATGATAGTACAGCTGATATTAATTATGAAAGCCCCGAATATAAAGCGAGCGCGCTCATATATTCTCAAAACTATTTTAAAAAAAGCTACCAGCTTGCCTCCGATGTTCAGGATGAGATTGCAAAAACAGGCCGCAATGATTTAGGAGTATGGCAGCGCCAGAAAGGACTTTGGGTACTGCACGCCACTCAGATGCCGGCTATATTGATCGAAACCGGCTTTGTAGCAAACTACGATGATGAGCGCTATCTGAATAGCGACAAAGGCCAGGAAGAAATCGCGCAGGCAATTACGCGCGCCCTGGTGAAATACAGAAACCGGGCAGAGGGCAGAAGTACCGCTACAGCAGCAGCCTCTGATGGGAAATAATTCAAACAGTTTTTTTTAAGCAAAAATAATTCCACCTTCTTATTTGATTCTCAACTGATTTGTTACTTACTGCCGAGAACTTTACTATTTTCGCACAATACATTTATTGGCTTTTTCTCCAATAACATAAAATGATTTCTGAAGAAATAACACCAAATGAAAATAAGTAACGAAACGAAAATAGGATTGATGGCAATCATCGGTATTGCTATGCTGATCATCGGATTTAATTATCTCAAAGGAAATGGAGTTTTTAAAAAACAAAGATTAATTTATGCCGTATACCAGGATGTTCAGGGGCTCAAAAAATCTAATCCTGTTGTAATTAACGGGTTGCAAATCGGCAGGATTGAAAACCTGGATGGTGGAAAAGATATGAAAAGAATAGTGGTAACCGTTTCGCTTACCAAAGATGTAAATATTCCCAAAAATTCCCTCGCCATTATTAATCCAAATCTTCTCGGCAGCCCGTCTTTGGAAATTCAACTGGGCAATGACAAAACTTATTTGCAAAACGGAGATACGCTTCTTACAACTCTTAGTGGAACAGCTTTTGACGAAGCAATGAAGCTGATAAATCCGGTATTGTACGAAGTAAGAAATGCGGTGCAATCGCTCGATTCTCTTATGTCAACTGTTACCGGCGTTTTTGATGTGCAAACAAAAAATAACATCAAAAGTATGATCCGGAATCTGAACCTTGCTACCGCTTCTTTTGTAGTCACATCAGAATCTGTTCAAAAGTTAATGGATACGCAAAATGGCGCGCTTGCTGCTTCTTTGAACAATATGAAGATTTTTACCGCAAATTTGAATTCAAATAATAAAAGCCTCGATAGTATCATGCAAAACACGAAAGCTTTTTCCAGGAATCTGGCGGCGATAAACCTGCAACAAACCCTTGATACATTGAATTTAGCCATTGATAATTTTAAAGCCGGATCTGAAAAGATAAACAGCAAAGATGGTTCACTGGGCTTATTGTTAAATGACAAAACTTTATATAACAATCTCGAAGCCACTTCAAATAAAATAAATATTTTGCTCGATGATATTCGTGTTCATCCAAAAAGATATGTAAGCTTTTCAATCTTTGGCAAAAAAGATAAAGGAAATTATATAACCGCTCCTTTGATTGATGACACGTTGAAAGTGGTAAAGCAACAGTAAAGCAACAAATAATTCAGATTCTTATTTATTAAATGATCACAGCACTTCAAAGGATATAGTCCTTAAATTTTTCCAAAAAAATTGCATGTTCAAAACTGAAAAATATTTATTCCTTTTTTTCTTTTTACTCACAGGTTATTTTTCATTTGGACAGGTAAAACCAACGGTAACTCCTCCGGCAGATACCATTACAGAATATCATATCCTTCGCGGGCCCAGCATGCGCGCGATAAAGGTTGATTCTGCTACGACGCTGCAAACCATTGCCGGTGGCGCTATTATTCAACAGGGAAGCACTATTTTTCACAGTGACAGTGCGGTAGTGAACCCGGTAACTCATGTATTGGAAGCCTTTGGAAATATTGAAATAAACCAGGCAGACACCGTTCATACGTACAGCCAGTATCTAAAATATATGGGTGTAGAAAAAATGGCTTACCTGAAAAATAAAGTAAAACTGACCAATAAAAGCGGAACACTATTTACCGACGATCTTGATTATAACTTACAGACCGGGATTGGAAATTTTCACAACGGCGGGAAAGTGATTGAGGGAAAAAGTGTCATCACCAGTGTCGATGGAACATATTATGATGATACAAAAGATATTTATTTCAAGAAAAATGTAAAGTTGGATGAACCGCAAAAACACATCCGGGCAGATTCACTTTTGTACAACATGCAAACGCGTAAATCAAGTTTCATCAGCCAGACAAATATTAAAACTCCTGAAGTAGAAATTAATACCACGCAGGGGACTTATGATCTTAATACAGGCAATGCTTTTTTTACAAACCGGTCTACTGTTAAAGACAGCAGTGGGCGTTTGTATTCTGCCAATACGATGGCGCTCGAAAATAAAACCGGCAACGCGCAGCTCGAGGGAAATGCCGTCATAATTGACTCTGCTGGTGGTTATACGATTATCGCGAACCAGGTTTTCATGAATAAAAAAAACAATTCTTTCCTGGCGACAAGAAAACCTGTTTTGATCATTAAACAAAAACACGACAGCACTTATATTGCCGCAGATACAATTTTTTCCGGCTTCACTACTTTTGTAAATAATACAAACCAGGTACTGCACAAAGACAGCACCGTGAATGTAAATGTTTCTGAAAATGAAAAAGTGCATGAAACGATTACCAACGATTCTACCGCTAAATTTTTTGAAAAAATACATTCTGAAAGTATAGATTCAACGTCGCGAATTCCTTTAGAAAAAGATTCTTTAAAAAAGAAATCTGGTGAAAATCAATTGATGAAGCCGGCAAAGGAAAATCATCCTCCATCAAAGGATTCGTTATTGAAAGGGAAGATTTTGAAAAAGAATAAAATAAATTCGGTTCAGTTACCGGATTCCTTGAAGAATGAACGTTTACCGAAGTTGAATAACGAAGATTCGTTGAAAACAGAAGATTCACTTCATCATAAAAATGAAAGAATTGGATTAGATTCTTCTGAAATTGATTCAACAGAAAAAAAACTTTTACAAATTCCGGACACCATAAAATCCAATGATTTAAAGAAAGATTCTGTGAATAAATCTGATACAAGCATCCGGTATTTTATCGCTTTTCATCATGTAAAAGTTTTCAATGATTCTTTGCAAAGTATCAGCGATAGTCTTTTTATTTCTTCCAAAGATTCTGTTTTCCGGTTGTATTATGATCCGGTACTGTGGAGTGGAAACACGCAAATAGCGGGCGATACGATGTTCCTTTATACGGAAAATAAACAACCGAAAAGATTGTATGTTTTTGAAAGCGGCTTGATTGTAAACCGTACGAAAGAAGGTTTTTTTAACCAGATAGCCGGCAAAACGATCAATGGATATTTTATCAATGGCAAAATAGATTACATGCGGGTAAAAGGGACGCAGGCGGAAAGCATATATTACATGCAGGATGATGACAGTGCATACATTGGAATGAACCGCGCAACCGGTGATGTAATTGATCTTTATTTCAAAAATGAAGATCTAAAAAAAGTACTTTTTGTAAATCAGATATCAGGTAAAATGTATCCGATGAATCAGATTCCTGAAGATCAGAAACAATTGAAGAATTTTAAATGGCTGGAAGACAAGCGACCAAAGAATAAAGCAGAATTATTTGAATGATTACAGCAAATCAACAAATAATGCCTTTTGTAATTTTATTTGTTAGCGAGGTAATTATAATCCGCAAGGAGTGTTTCTAAAAAATTTATTGAATACATATTTGAATGAATTTCCAGCACTTCCTGCACCTTTAATGCAAGCCTGTCGCACGTTTCAGTGTTGTATTCTTTATGATAAAGGCTTACAACATTCTTAATCGTATTGATGTCGCGATCAGATAATTTTAATACTTCCGGAAAAGTAACGCTATAATTCATATCATTGATCTGCATATACACGGTATCATTTACTGAAAAAGAAGATCGCGTATTTACCACAACCGTATTCGCCGCCATATCGCCAAGCCGCTGATTTTTTTTGCTTACCGCAATAAATATTAAAACTACAACGCCCCAAAATCCTGTAATCATGATATAAGCCATAATGTTTTGAAGACTAAAAAAAGTATATCCGAAAAAAAATGGCCATTCAAAAACTTTAAACATCCAGCGTATAATATATTGACTAAGTGAAGGCTCGCCACCGTCAAGGCTTATCACCCTAATATTAAGAATTTTTTTACCAATTGTTTGGCCGTGCATCATCACATCACATACGAGTGAATACAACAACATGGGAATAGAGATAGTGAGAATGTCAAGACCAACATGGCTTTCAAGCGATTCAGTTGACGTGAGGTTGAAGCCACCATAATAAAAATATTTCATGCTCATAAAGAATAAAAGCAAAATAGAAAAGTCGATCAGGTACGCGAAAAGTCTTTTGTGAGCTTCTGCAATTTCAAATTCAAGCTCAATATTAAAAGGTGTTTCTATTTGTATCAGCGGCATTGTGCAGCAATTTATCATTTAAAAATAAAAATTACTATTTTCTTTTTTTTAATCATTAATTTGTTTCTATTTGAACCTGGAAAAAGAGATTTTTGTACAATATGAACAAAGGCTGCTTTTAATTTTATTGTATGCGTGAAGCAAGATTTATAAAAAAGAACGTTGATAAATGGAATGAATATCAACATGAGGAAACCAAAGATCCTGATGAGATGGCGGACCGTTTTGTGACCTTGCTGGACGATCTTTCTTATGCCAAAACTTTTTATCCAAAAAGTAAAGTAACCCGTTGGATCAATGGAATTGCCGCAAATATTTATCAAAGTATTTATCAAAATAAAAAGCAGAATTTTTCGCGCGTGGTTCTTTTTTGGAAATACGAACTGCCTTTATTATTCAGAAAGTATCACAAAGTTTTTTTATTCACCTTTTTGCTGTTTGTTTCGTTCGTTTTTATTGGCATTGTTTCTTCTACAAATGATCCCGATTATGCAAGGCAGTTTTTTAATCATAAAATTCAGCCCGGATATTACGATGAAACGATTTCCTCCATTCAGAGGGGCGATCCGTTTGGAGTTTATAAGGACAGCAATCCTTTTTCAATGTTTGTGCGGATCGCTTACAACAACATTAGCGTGGCATTTAAGACGGTGATTTTTGGAGTTTTATTTGGAATAGGTACCATATTATTTATGTGGACAAATGGATTGATGCTTGGATGTTTTCAATATATTTTTTTTTCACAGGGTCTTGGATGGCAATCTGTTTTGGTCATCTGGATTCATGGAACGATTGAAATTTCATCTATCGTAATTGCCAGTTGTGCCGGAATTATTTTAGGCACAGGATGGTTATTTCCAGGAACATATACGCGAAAACAATCTTTTTTGCGGGCTGCAAAAGACGCCATAAAAATTTGTGTAAGCCTGGTTCCGTTCTTTATCATTGCTGCTTTTTTTGAAAGTTATGTTACTCATTTAATGAGTAATACATTTGAAAAAAATTCTGTTGAGATTGGCCTTCCCGTTCCCTTCAGCATCATCATTTTAGCCGGTTCATTTTTTTTAATTTTATGGTACTTCGTCTTGTATCCGGTTCGTTTACACCGCACAGGATTTGAATTAAAAGATGGAAAAATAATAAAGGATGGGAGTATCTATGAAAAGTAAATCAGCAATATTCCTGCCCGGCTGCGTCGTTCAGACGGGTATTGGTTTACTGCTAATCATTTTTTCATATAACGGTTATGCACAAACGAAAGATTCATCAAGCGGAACAGGTGCTCTGAAAATGCATAATTTCCGGTCGGATGATACTTCAGAAACTTCCCGTGGTACCGGATTTTTAAAAAAAGATTTAGATGAAAACGATACTATTTTAAAATGGAAGCAAGGCCGCGATTTTGCCTATATGCATTTTCTCGACAGTCTTTTACGAAAACAAAAAGACATTAGATCTGATACCGTACGATTTGATGAAAACTCGGGAAAGATTATCCGTAACGGGAATTCGCGGACAGGAGTTTCGCCTTTCGGTAAGATATTAAACAGCCTTCCTTTCAGAATATTTTTTTGGATTTTGGCAATTATTTTTATCAGCTTTATCGCTTATAAAGTATTGTATAAAAACGACATCTTCCGACGAAAGAAAAATAAAATGTTATCAGGAGATGCAGAAGAGTCTTTAGAAGATTTGCAAAATGTTGCTGAATATGACGTTTTGATTACTAATGCCGAAGCCAAACCGAATTTCAATCTTGCTATAAGATTTTTATTTCTAAAAACCCTTAAAAACCTTACAGACAAGGGATTTGTAACCTTCAGCGGTGAAAAAACGAACAAGGAATATTTAAAAGAAATGGCACAAACTGATCATGCTAAAGAATTTGAAGATGTAACCCGCATCTATGAATATGTATGGTATGGAAAACATCTAATAGATGAAGATCATTATCTGAAACTAAAAGAATTATATTATTTATTCAATAAAAAAATCTGAATACCTGCTTTGAAAATTTATTTCAAATATGTCTTATTCTGCATGCTCGTTTTTTCTGTGCTGACGAGTTGCAATTTTCAGGGTGGTAAAAAAATACCTTCATTAAAAGAAAGTTATCGCAAAACAGATAAATTGCCTTTCGGCGCTTTCATTGCTTACAAAGGTTTTCAGTCAGAGTTTTCGGATTACTGGATAAACATTGAACAAAAACCATTTGATGAAACCTGGCAACTCCTGCGTGAAGATTCCGCCACCGGCTATTCACTTTATTTTTTAATTACCAAAGACCTGGTACTTTCAGTCGATGAAGTGAATGCGATGATGGAATACGTGAAAGCCGGCAACGACTTGTTTATTTCTGCAGATTTTATTGATCACAAGTTGTTGGATGCAATTTATTGTACGGTTGACAGAAAGGGTGAAATTATGAGTGAGGTAAATGGGAAAATGCATGATACACAGGTGAGCATGTTTTATGACAATGATTTTAATTCTCCCAAATATCAATATTACTACTTTCCTTTTCTCAATTATTTTAGCGGCTATGATACAACATTTACGAGAGTTTTGGGAGTCAATGAAAAAAATCTCCCAAATTATATTGTTCTTTTTTCAGGCAAAGGAAGGCTTTATCTGCATATAGCGCCGAGGATATTCAGTAATTATTTTTTATTAACAAACGATAACTATAAATACTTCGAATATGTAACAGCCTACCTGCGTTTTGAACCTCAATATGTTTACTGGGACGAATATTACAAAAATTTTTCTTCTCCACGAAACAGAAATAATTCAGACGATAAGGATGATTTTTCAACATTAAAAGTTATCCGGCAAAACCCGCCCTTACTGTGGGCATTTTACCTGGCACTTGCGGCTATTTTATTGTACATTTTATTTAATTTAAAAAGAAAACAAAGAGTTGTCCAAATGATAAAACCGAATACAAATTCAACGGTTGTTTTTGCTGAAACTGTTGGCAGGCTTTATTTACAACAAAAAAATAACCGCAATATTTCATTGAAAATCATCACTTATTTTTATGAATACCTGCGGAAAAAATATTTCATCAATACAGGCGCAATCAATAAAGAGTTTGTCATATCCGTCTCAGGCAAAAGTGGCGTTTCACGAATTGAAACAGAAGAATTATTTGAATTGATCGGAAAGATACAGGAGCAGGAAAATGTTACAGACGAAGAATTGTTCGAATTGAATCAAAAGATTGAAATTTTTAAAAAACAAAAAGCTAATGGAAGAAAACTTGTATGAACAAAGAACTGATATCAGTACGTTGAACGATGCAGTGATCAATATCAGGAATGAAATAAGTAAAGTGATTGTTGGTCAGAATAAAATGATTGATCTGCTGATGATCGGCTTGTTGTGCGATGGACATGTGTTAATCGAAGGCGTGCCCGGAGTGGCTAAAACCCTTACTGCACGGCTTCTTGCCAAAATCATTGATACGGATTTTTCAAGAATACAATTTACTCCGGATCTGATGCCGAGCGATGTTTTGGGAACTTCTGTTTTTAATCCAAAAGAAGCAGAGTTTGAATTTAAACGCGGGCCGGTTTTCAGCAATATTATTTTGATTGATGAGATTAACCGCGCACCCGCAAAAACCCAATCTGCGTTGTTTGAAGTGATGGAGGAGCGGCAGGTAACGATTGATGGTATGACGCATTTCATGGATTTTCCATTTCTCATTATTGCTACACAAAATCCAATAGAGCAGGAAGGGACTTATCGCCTTCCTGAGGCGCAACTGGACAGGTTTTTATTTAAAGTAGTTATTGATTATCCAACGCTTGAAGAGGAAATTAATATTCTATTGAACCAACAGTCAGTCGTTCAAAACACCTTATTAAACAACGTGCATAAAATTATTTCACCGGCGCAGATTACTGCTTATAGAAATATCATTAATGAAGTGATTATTGATCAAAAGCTGGTTGAATTTATTGCCCGCATTGTAAACGGAACGAGGAATAATCCTTCACTGTATCTTGGTGCTTCACCGCGGGCTTCCTTGGCAATTTTGAGAGCATCAAAAGCAAATGCAGCGATGATGGGAAGGGATTTTGTTAATCCCGAAGATATTATAGAAATGGCTATTCCGGTAATGCGGCACCGGATCATACTAACACCCGAAAAAGAAATGGAAGGAGTATCAGCGGACGAATTAATAACAGACATTATCAGCAAAATAGAAATACCACGGTAAAAGTTTTTTATCAGAAAAAGAAAACATTTGGATTTTTTTAAAAAATATTTTGGAGACCTGTTTTTAAAACAACGTTTTTATGTGGCCGTTGCTGCACTGGTTGTCTTATTCGTGATCGCTTTCTATATTCCCGTTTTACTGCAAATTACTATTCTTGTTTTTGTCGTTTATATTATTTTTTTGCTCCTTGATTATTCACTGTTGTTTTTTTCAAAACGATCAGTCAATGCGCAGCGAATTACGGGACATAGATTTAGCAACGGCGATGAAAATCCTGTGGAAACGCTGGTAAGAAATGGCTTTCCTTATCCGGTTCATGTTACCATTATTGATGAGCTCCCGGAACAATTGCAAATCAGGAACTGGAAAAGAAGAATACATTTGAAACCTCATGAACAAAAAAAATTAGTGTGGAAAATAAAACCTTTGCAAAGAGGATCTTATAATTTTGGAAACATTCATTTATTTGTATCCTCGCCGCTAAAATTAGTTAGCAGAAGATTTACAATAGAGGCGGAAGAAATGATCCCCGTATATCCGGCATTTATGCAGTTGTATAAATACCAGTTATTTTCTGGAACTACGTTGCAAGCGGAAAGCGGCAATGTGCGAATGAGAAAAATGGGACAGAGCATGGAGTTTGAACAGATCAAAGATTACGTTTCCGGAGACGATATCCGAACGTTAAACTGGAAAGCATCTGCCAGGAAAGGAGGGTTGATGGTAAATAATTTTATGGAAGAAAGATCCCAACAGGTCTATTGCATTATTGATAAGGGCCGGCTGATGAAAATGCCTTTTAATGGAATGACACTTTTGGATTATGCCATCAATAGTTGCCTGGTGCTGAGTAATGTGTGCCTGAAAAAGCAAGATAAAGTCGGCGTAATCACTTTTTCAAATGTGCCCGGAAGCATGCTTGCAGCCGATCGGAAACTTTCCCAGGCAGAAAATATTTTGCAATTATTGTATAAACAAAAAACTGATTTTCTTGAAAGCGATTTCGAAATGCTATACGCACAGATCAGAAGTAAAATCAAACACCGGAGCCTATTAATCTTATTTACCAACTTCGAATCCCTGTCCGGATTAAACCGGCAAATAGATTACCTGCGTTCACTGGCAAGGTATCATTTGCTCGTCGTTGTATTTTTTGAAAATTCAGAGTTAGAGGTGCTGACTGGTTCTCATGCCAAAACTATAGAAGACGTTTATATAAAAACGATAGCTGAGAAATTTGCTTTTGAAAAAAAGATCATTGCAAAAGAACTTTCTAGATACGGAATCTTATCTATTTTATCTTCGCCCAAAAATCTGACCGTAAATACCATTAATAAATACCTGGAATTAAAAGCAAGACAGGCGGTTTGAAAACTTAATTTATAATTAGAACGAATGAATGAAAATACTTTTGCAGAAGGAAAAGTTTTGTTGATAGATAAACCATTGGAATGGACTTCTTATGACGTGATCAGAAAGCTTAGAAAGACTATCAATATAAAAAAAATAGGACATGCAGGTACGCTCGATCCATTGGCTACAGGCCTTTTGATCGTTTGTACCGGAAAGTTTACTAAAAAAATAAACGAGTATATGTCCCAGGAAAAGGAATATACCGGAACGATTACTTTGGGTGCTGTAACTCCAACTTATGACCGTGAAAGTGAGCCTGAAAGTTTCAAATCTTTAGACGGAATTACCGATGAAATCATCACGGAAAAAACGAAGCAATTCACCGGGGAGATTTTACAAACTCCACCCATACATTCGGCAATAAAACAAAATGGCAAACCAGTTTATCTCATGGCGAGAAAAGGATTGGATGTTGTTCTTGAGCCAAGAAAAATTACGATCAAAGAATTTGAAATTACTAAAATTGATTTGCCTGTAATCACATTCAAAGTCGTTTGTTCTACCGGTACATACATTCGCAGCCTGGCAAATGATTTTGGTCTTGCGCTTGGATGTGGCGGCTATTTAAGCGAATTACGAAGAACAAGAATCGGAAATTTTAAAGTAGAAGATGCTGTGACCATGGAAGAATTTAAAAGTACAGTTCAATAACTTAAACTTGTTTTTTATAGACCACGCGCATGGGAAAGGTTTCAAATTTGTGCAAAACATTTGCAGGATCGCCAGCTACGATTTCATTCACCTGATCCTGGCTGTCCACTTCCACTACTGCCATTCCAAATGGCCCATTGGGATCCATTACAGGACCGAAAGCGATAGCAAATCCTTTGTCCAGTAAATTATGCCAATACGCAACATGCCTCTTCATAATTTCACGTTCGTCATTACTCATGTCATATGGAAACGTAACACGTGGTGGAGTTAATGTTACAAAGAAATTTTTCTTTTCCATTACATCATTTTGAAATAAAAAGAGCGGAAGACGGGACTCGAACCCGCTACCTACAGCTTGGGAAGCTGTCGCTCTACCAGGTGAGCTACTTCCGCTTATCGATGCAATTTAAAAAATTATACTTGCTTATCTATGAAACCAGTTAAAATTTTTAGATCATGCCCAAACGGAATTTTATCTTTACACAATGCAAACGCAATTTTTTATTTTCCTTTTTTTTAAAATAATTATTTAAGACTTTTCATGTTCAAGATCCGCAAGATTAATCCAAGAGCTAAATCAGAAATTAACACTGGTTTTGGGGTGAACTCATCCGATTATGGTGGAAGGTTTCTTCATAAAAACGGAAAGCCGAATATTCAAATAAAAGGAATCCGATCTATTGAAAGGATCAGTTGGTATCATATTTTACTCGACATGCCGCGTTGGAAATTCCTGCTCACCATTATTCTTTTTTATTTGGGTGTCAATCTTTTATTTGCCGGTATTTATTATTTTTTAGGCCTTCAGGAATTTGGCGGCAGTGAAACGCCTTCACATTTCAGGCAATTTATGGAAGCGTTTTTTTTCAGCAGCCAATCGTTTACTGTTGGCGGATATGGAAGAGCTGATGCCGGCCATTTATTAATAAATTCTTTGTGCGCTTTTGAAGCTTTTCTTGGTTTATTAAGCCTGGCTGTAGTAACCGGTTTATTGTATGGAAGATTTTCAAGGCCGAAAGCATATTTGCGTTTTAGCGAAAACGCAATACTGGCGCCGTTTCACGATCAAAAAGCGATTATGCTAAGATTGGCGCCTTTTAAAAATACTACTTTGACAGACGCAGAAGCAAAAGTAACTTTAGGATTAATTGTTGAAGAAAATGGAAAAATGGTGAATAAATTTTATCAACTTCCACTGGAGTATAATAAGGTAAATTCTCTTACCCTTAGCTGGACGATCGTGCACCCGATAACAGAAACAAGTCCGTTTTACAATTTTACAAAAGAAGATTTTGAAAATGCGCAGGGTGAAATTTTAGTTTTTATAAAAGCTTTCGATGATATGTTTTCAAATACCGTTGTTTCACGTACATCATACACTTTAAAAGAACTGGTCATTGGCGCTAAGTTTAATCCGATGTATCACAGGTCGGAACATGAAAACAAAACTTTGTTGCATTTGGATAAGCTAAATTCTTTTAAAACGGTGGAGCTGGATTTTTAACTGATAAAAAAGAATTTGAAATATTTGTTTGTTTACTGCTGCTAAAAAAAAAAATTAATTTTGATCATAATCCAATATTCACATTTATTTACTTTTTCCTTTAAGTATATTTGACAGAATACCTTACAGTATTTACCTTTTAAATTCAGGGAAATTAATTGTTTAAAATTTCTTTCTTTTGCGCAAAAAAATAATAAAATAAATGGCTGAAAAAGATTTGTTTGATTACAATGAGGAGTCGATAAAAAGCCTTGACTGGAAAGATCATATTCGTCTCCGGCCCGGGATGTATATTGGAAAATTAGGAGATGGCAGCAGCCCCGATGATGGAATTTATGTGTTATTAAAAGAGGTGATTGACAATTGTATTGACGAACACACCATGGGGTTTGGAAAATACGTAGATGTTGATATAAAAGGCAAAACCGTTTCGGTTCGCGATTATGGTCGTGGAATTCCGTTGGGAAAAGTGGTGGATGTCGTTAGCAAAATAAATACAGGTGCCAAATACGACAGCAAGGCGTTTCAAAAAAGTGTCGGGTTAAATGGTGTGGGAACGAAGGCGGTCAATGCTTTGAGTGAATTTTTTAAAGTTACTTCTGTCCGTGAAGGGAAGCAAAAAACAGCAGAATTTGAAAGAGGAAAATTGATAAAAGATGATAAAGACTCTAAAACAACAGAAGAAAACGGCACGGCAGTAACGTTTATTCCGGACGAAAAGATCTTTAAAAATTATCATTATATCCAGGAGTTTCTGGATAATCAATTTTGGAATTATTGCTTCCTGAATGCCGGGTTGGTGATTAATTATAACGGCAAAAGATATGTTAGTAAAAATGGCTTGCTCGATCTGCTGCAAAGGAAAACGATTGAAGAAGAACTTCGATATCCAATTATCCATTTAAAAGGAGAAGATATAGAAGTTGCTGTCACCCATAACAATCAATATGGCGAAGAATACTACAGTTTTGTAAATGGACAATTTACCACCCAGGGCGGAACACATCTGGCAGGTTTCAGAGAAGGATATGTAAAGACGATCCGCGATTTTTATAAAAAGGATTATGATGCTGCAGATATTCGCGGAAGTATTTGTGCAGCGATCAGCATTCGCGTGCAGGAACCTGTTTTTGAAAGCCAGACAAAAACAAAATTAGGGTCTCATATAATGTTTGAAAAAGGGCCGGCAGTAAAAAGTTTTATAGCTGATTTCC
>Ga0207652_10000235_pt1 | contig 58046 bp, 63 predicted proteins | sample KBSC63BmetaG_FD_184334 | JGI IMG/M metagenome (GOLD analysis project Ga0207652, IMG submission 184334) | Corn rhizosphere microbial communities from Kellogg Biological Station, Michigan, USA - KBS C6-3B metaG (SPAdes) (version 2) | ecosystem: Host-associated > Plants > Roots > Rhizosphere ... | reverse complement strand
GACCGCCGACGAGCTGCCCGACTACGTCGAGCGGCTGCTGCGCAGCTACCAGGGAGACCGGGCCGACGGTGAGCAGTTCACGCAGTGGCTGCGGCGAGCCGACGAAGGGTTGCTGCAGTGACCGAGCGCGCGGCCCCGTTCTACTGCCCCTACTGCGGTGACGAGGACCTGCGCCCGGCCGGTGAGAAGGCCGGCAGCTTCGACTGCCGGTCCTGCGCCCGCCGCTTCGAGCTGCGCTACGTCGGCATCGCGCGACCGGCCGAGGAGGCGGCGCGATGACCGTCACCGCCGCGCTGCCCGAGCTCGCCGCCCGGGCCGCGCGCGACCTGGAAGGCCGGCCGGCGGAGGACGTCGTCCGCTGGGCGGTCGAGGAGTTCGGCGACGACCTGTGCCTCGCCTCGTCGATGCAGGACGCGGTGCTCGTGCACCTCGTGTCGACCGTGCGCGCCGGCGTACCCGTGATCTTCCTCGACACCGGCTACCACTTCGCCGAGACCATCGGGACCCGCGACGCGGTCGCGTCGGCCTACCCGGTCCGGTTGCTCAACGTCACGCCGAAGCAGACCGTCGCGGAGCAGGACGAGGACTACGGCCCGCGGTTGTTCGAGCGCGACCCCGACCTGTGCTGCCGGCTGCGCAAGGTCGAGCCGCTGGAGACCGCGCTCGCGCCGTTCCAGGCGTGGGTGTCGGGCATCCGGCGGGAGGACGCGCCGACGCGCGACGGCGTACCGGTCGTGCAGTGGGACGAGAAGCGGTCGATGGTGAAGGTGAACCCGCTCGCGACGTGGACGGCCGACGACCACGCGGCGTACGCCGCGGAGCACGGGGTCCTCGTCAACCCGCTCTACGGGCCGGACTACCCGTCGATCGGCTGCGCGCCGTGCACCCGGGCGGTGGGGCCCGGCGAGCACCCTCGGGCCGGTCGCTGGGCTGGGCATGCCAAGACCGAGTGCGGGCTGCACTCGTGACGGCGGTCCTCGAACGCGAGCGGGTCCTGCACGTCCACGGCGTCAGCCGCCGCTACGGCGGGCGCCGCGGCCTCACCGTCGCGCTGACCGACATCGACCTCGACGTGCGGCAGGGCGAGTTCGTCTGCGTCGTCGGGCCCTCGGGCTCCGGCAAGTCGACGCTGCTCGACCTGCTCGCCGGGCACCAGGCGCCCGACGACGGGCACGTCTGGGCGCACGGCGAGCGGGTCACCGGCCCCGACCCCCGCCGGATGGTCGTCTTCCAGGAGCACGCGCTGTTCCCGTGGCTGACCGCGCGGCAGAACGTCGAGTTCGGGCTGCGCGAGGCCGGGATGGGCCGGCGGGAGCGCCGGGCCGTGGCCGAGGAGTGGCTCGGCCGGGTACGGCTCGCGGGTTTCGAGGACGCCCACGTGCACGAGCTGTCGGGTGGCATGCGCCAGCGGGTGTCGATCGCCCGCGCGCTCGCGCTGGAGCCCGACGTGCTGCTCATGGACGAGCCGTTCGCCGCGCTGGACGCGCAGACCCGTGACGTACTGCACGCCGAGCTGCAGGCGCTGTGGCAGTCGACCGCCACGACGGTCGTCTTCATCACGCACAACGTGCGGGAGGCCGTCCTGCTGGGCGACCGGGTCGTGCTGCTGTCACCGCACCCCGGCCGGGTCCGGCGCACCGTCGACGTGACGCTGCCGCGTCCTCGCCACATGGAGGACGACGGTCTGGTGCAGTTCGCGGCCGGCCTGCTGCACGAGCTGACCGACACGGAGACCGGCGATGGTCGCGCCGTCGGCTGAGGCCCGGTCCGGCCTGCGCCGTCCCGCCATCGCCTGGCCGACCAGCGTCGCGCGGTCGGCACCGGCTGCGCTGCTCGGTCTCGCGATCGCGATCCTCTGGCAGGCCCTGGCCCCCTCGGGCGGCGCCGTGCCGCCACCGAGCGAGGTGGGCCGCGCGCTGTGGCACGGGTTCGCCGACGGTGACCTCGGCGCGCTGACCGCCCGCTCGGTGGGTGCGATGGCCCTGGCGTTCTCGGTCAGTGTCGTCGTCGGCGTGAGCGGCGGGTTGCTGCTCGCCACCCGCACGCTGGCGGACCGGGCGGTCTCCCCGTACCTCGTCGGGCTTCAGTCGCTGCCGAGCATCGTGTGGATCCCGGTCGCCGTGCTGGTGCTCGGGGCGTCCGAGTCGGCGGTGCTCCTGGTGACCGTCGTCGGCGCGCTGCCGTCGATCGCGATCGGTACCCGCGACGCCGTACAGGGAGTCCCGCCGCTGATCCTGCGGGCGGCGCGCACGCTCGGGACCGGCCGTCGGTCGATGCTGCTGCGGGTGATCGTGCCGGCCGCGTTGCCCGGGATCGTCAGCGGGCTCGAGCACGGCTGGGCGTTCGCGTTTCGCGCGCTGATCTCCGGCGAGCTGATCACCGGCGCCAAGGACACCGGGCTCGGTGCGTTCATCGACGTGGCGCGCAAGACCGGGCACAGCGACCGGCTGTTCGCCGGGGTCGTCGTGATCCTGCTCGTCGGCGTCGTGGTCGACCGGCTGCTCTTCGCCCGGGTGCAGCGGCGGCTGCGGCTGTCGCGGGGGCTCGCATGACGACGTCTGTGCAGCCCGGCATGGTCAGCCTCGTCGGCGGCGGACCGGGCGACCCGGGACTCATCACCCTGCGCGGCTGGCAGCGGTTGCAGGAGGCCGACGTCGTCGTCGTCGACAACCTCGCGCCGCGCGAGCTGCTCGACCTGCTGCCCGACCACGTCGAGGTCGTGGACGCCGGCAAGGCCCCACACCGGCACAACCTCACCCAGGACGAGATCAACGCGGTCATCGTCGAACAGGCCCTCGCCGGCAGGCGGGTGGTGCGGCTGAAGGGCGGGGACCCGTTCGTCTTCGGTCGCGGCGGCGAGGAGGCGCTCGCCTGCGTGCGCGCCGGGGTGCCGTTCGAGGTGGTCCCCGGCGTCACGAGCGCGATCGCCGTCCCGGCGGCCGCCGGCATCCCGGTCACCCATCGCGGCATCACCCAGGACTTCGCCGTCGTGTCCGCCCACCTCGACCCTTCGCAGCCCGGCGCGACGGTCGACTGGGACGCGCTCGCCAACGGCCCCGGCACCCTGGTGCTGCTGATGGCGGTCGCGCACATCGAGGCCGTTGCCGCCGAGCTGGTCAAGCGCGGCCGGCCCGGCGACACCCCGGTAGCCGTCGTCAGCAACGGCACCCGACCCGACCAGCACGTGCTCGTGAGCGACCTCGACACGGTCGCCGCCGACGTGCGCCGCCACCGCATCGCCCCGCCGGCCGTGGTCGTCGTCGGCGAGGTCGTCCGGCTGCGCGCCCTGCTCGGTCTGTCCGGCCCGTGAGGTTGCTGCTCGCCGCGCACGGCAGCCGCGAGCCGGCCTGGTCGCGCGTCGTCGACGAGATCGCTGCCGCTGTACGCCGCCGCGCCCGCGGCCTCGACGTCCGGCTCGGCTACGTCGACGTGCAGGGTCCGAGGGTGGCCGACCTGCTCGCACCGGACGTCGCGGTGGTGCCGCTGCTGCTGTCCCGAGGGGTGCACGCGCTGCGCGACATCGAGGAGCCGGCAGCGGCGGTCGGGGCCCGGGTGACCGCGCCCCTCGGCCCGGACCCCCGGCTCACCGCGGCGCTCACCGACCGGCTGGCCGAGGCCGGCGCGCCCGCTCGCGTGCCGGTCGTGCTGGCCGGCGCCGGCTCGTCCGACCCGGCGGCACGTGCGGACGTCGCCACTCAGGCGCGCTATCTCGCGAACGTGCGCGCGACGGACATCACGACGGCGTACGCCGGGGGCGACGTCGACCCGGTCGCCCAGGCGGTCCGCGACGCGGGCGGGGGCGTGGCGGTGTCGGCGTACCTGCTGTCCCCGGGCCACTTCAGCGGGTTGCTCGAGGCGTGCGGTGCGCGGTGGGTGGCCGCCCCGTTGGGTGCTCATCCCGCCGTGATCGACGCCATCCTGGCGCGCTACGCGGCATCGGGGCAGGAACCGGTCAGACCGCGCATCAGCGGTTAACCTGGGCACACTCCCCGCTCGGAAAGGCCGTCCTTGATGCATCGCGCCCTGCGCCCGGCTGTGCTCACTCTCTCCGCCGCCGCGCTCGCGGTGACACTGGCCGCCTGCGGCGGTTCGGTGACACCCCGCGCGCAGGCCTCGAGCACCCCGGCGGCGGTATCGACGAGCGCGAGCCCGACGCCCAGCGCCGCGCCGGTCGACCCCGCCTCGGTGCACGCCAACGAGCTCGGGCTCGTGCCCGTGTTGATGTACCACCAGCTCACCGACAAGCCCACGAGCGTCTACGACCGTCGGCCGGCCGACTTCAAGGCGGAGCTCGAGCAGCTCGCCGCCGACGGTTGCGTGCCCATCACGGCAGCAGACTTCGTGCAGGGCCGCATCGACATCCCCGCCGGCAAGCACCCGGTGGTGCTGACGTTCGACGACTCCACGCTGAGCCAGTTCGCGCTCGGCCCCGACGGCGACCCGAAGCCCGGCACCGCGGTCGCGATCCTCGAGCAGGTCGCCGCGGAGCACCCCGGTTTCACGCCGACGGCGACCTTCTTCGTCAACAACGACCCGTTCACCGACGCCGATGGCAGGACGGCCCTCGGCTGGCTGCACGACCACGGGTTCGACATCGGTGACCACACGGTCGACCACGCCAACCTGCGGCAGGTCAGCGCCGCGAAGGTCCAGCAGGAGATCGCCGACAACTACCGGCTGATCACGAGCGCGGTCCCGGGCTTCACGCCGCTGACGATGGCGCTGCCCTTCGGCGCCTATCCGCAGGACGCCGCACTCGCCCATCAGGGCAGCAGCGGCGGCACGTCGTACGCCTTCAAGGGCGTCTTCCTGGTCGGCGCGGGCCCGTCGCACTCGCCGTTCCACGTGAAGTTCGACCCCTACAACATCCCGCGCATCCGCTCGCAGTCGCAGGCCGGCGCGTCCGCCGCGGACAAGGACTTCATCTCCAGCTACTACCTGCCGTGGCTCAAGGCGCACCCGGAGAGCTGGTACACCTCCGACGGCGACCCCGCGAAGGTGTCGTTCCCCAAGGCCTACGCGGACGTGCTGGCACCCACCTACAAGGGTGAGGCGAACCCCTACTAGACCGGACTAGATCGCTGCGCCGAACAGCGGTCGCAACAGCCTCCGATTGCAGGTCTTCAGTCGGCCATATCGGACGTCGACCTCTCTAGGTGTGTTGGGGGGAGATGCCACCGCCGCGACGCAGGCGGCCCGCGTGATCGTGCTCGTCGCGGTCGTGGCCGCGATCGCCGCCTGGACTGCCGTCCTGCGCCGCGACCGCCGGCCGGGACCGGCGGGCACCTGGAGCGTGACGGCCGCGCTGGTGATCGCCGCCGCCGTCGCCGAGGCCGTCGCGCAGGTGCGCGGGCAGCTGATCGACCATCGGCTCGGCGTCGTGCTGCACGTGGTCGCGATGCTGGGCTTCGGCGCCGCGATCGTGCTCGCCAGGCGCAGCCGCGGAGCGGTCGGCCGCCGCGAGCTGGTGCGGCTCGAGGGTGCGCTGCTGGTCGTCACCGCGCTGCTCGTCACGGTCAACGTCGCCGCCCCCGCGGCGCCGGCTCAGCTGTCGGGCCTCTCGATGCTCGGCTGGTTGCGGCTGGTCGTCGACATGACGGTCGTCGCCGTCGCGCTGCTGGCGTTGACGAAGATCAGCGCTCCCAGCCCGATCGGGCTGATGACACTGCTGCCGCTCAACGCGGCGACGGTCGCCCTCGCCCTCGCCGACGCGGCGAGCATCCGGTCCGCCGGGCGGGCCAGCGTGCACGTCGACTCGCCCGTGCTGCGGTTCGCGGTCGCGATGGCGTTCGTCGTCCTGGGATTCGCCGCGACCAGGAGTACGACGCCCACCGCGATCTCCGACCGGCGCGAGGAGTCGCTCGCGCTGCTCGCGGCCTTCGCTCCCGGCTTCCTCTGCGTGGTCTCGACGGAGGGCTACTACGCCGCGGGCGTGCGCGTGCCCGTCGAGATGGCGGCGGCCTCGGTCGGGCTCGCCGCGCTGCTCTTCCTGCGGCTGATGACGGCGCTCGTCGACAACCGGGTGCTGGCGCGCACGCTGGAGAAGCAGGTCGCCGATCGCACCCTCGACCTCGTCACGCGCGAGCAGTGGTTCCGCGCACTCGTGCAGAACGCCTCCGACGTGCTCACCGTCGTCGACACCCGGGCGACCGTGCGCTACCAGTCGCCGGCTTTCGAGCGGTGGTTCGGCCACGACTCGGACGCGATGGCGGGCGTGTCGCTCACCCCGCTGCTGCGGCCGGAGGACGCGGTGCGGCTGCTGGAGGCTCTCGTGGCGGTGTCGCGCGTGCCAGGGACCAGCGCCGTCCTGGAGCTCGAGATCTGGCACCGGGCCGGGCGCTGGTGCCACACCGAGACCGTCGTGACGAACCTGCTCGACGAGCCGACGATCCACGGCCTCGTGCTCAACATCCGCGACATCAGCGACCGGCGCCGGCTGCAGGAGCGGCTGACCCACGAGGCCTACCACGACGCGCTCACCGGCCTCGCCAACCGCGCGCTGCTGCAGCGGCACCTCGACGAGGCGGTCCGCGAGGCGGGACGCGACCAGGTGGCCGTGCTCTTCTGCGACCTCGACGGCTTCAAGGCGGTCAACGACTCGCGCGGTCACGAGATGGGCGACCGGCTGCTGTGCCTGGTGGCCGGCCGGCTGGCGCGTTGCGTCCGCGACGGCGACGTCGTCGCGCGGTTCGGCGGTGACGAGTTCGCGGTGCTCGTCCGCGGAAACGGGGCCTCCGCCCTCGCCTCCGACATCGCCCACCGGGTCGTCGTGAGCATCTCCGAGCCGTTCTCCGTCGACGGTGTCGAGCTGCGCGTCGGCGCGTCGATCGGCATCGCGGCGGTGGGCGAGGGAGCCCGGTCCGCCGACGAGCTCATGCGCAACGCCGACCTCGCGATGTACCGCGCCAAGGGATCCCGCGACCAGTCCGTGGTCGTCTTCAAGCCCGCGATGCACGATGCGCTGCTCGCCCGGCTGGAGGTCGAGAACGACCTGCGCGAGGCGATCGGCCGCGGTCAGCTCGTGCTGCACTACCAGACCTCCGTCGACCTCGCGACCTGCCGCTCGGTCGGCGTCGAGGCGCTCATGCGCTGGTACCACCCCGACCGTGGTGTGGTCGCGCCCGAGTCGTTCATCGCCGTGGCCGAGGAGAAGGGCTACATCGAGGCGATGGGCGAGTGGGCGCTCTACGAGGCGGCCCGCCAGGGTGCCCGATGGCAGGCCTACGCACCACCCGGCCAGGTGCTGCAGATGGCGGTCAACATCTCGCCCTGGCAGGTCACCGCACGGCTCGTCGACGTGGTCCGCGACGTCCTCACCAACAGCGCCCTGCCACCGGAGGCGCTGGTCCTTGAGGTCACCGAGTCGGTGCTGCTCGAGCGCACCGTGGAGGCCGTGCGGGTGCTCGGCGACCTGAAGTCGCTCGGGGTACGCATCGCCGTCGACGACTTCGGGACGGGCTACTCCTCGCTGTCCTACCTGTCGAAGTTCCCGGTCGACATCCTCAAGATCGACCGGCAGTTCGTGGAACGGCTGCCCAGCAGCGACGACGCGGTCGCCCTCACCCGCACGATCGTCAACCTCGGCCAGGCCCTCGGGTTGACGACGATCGCCGAGGGCGTGGAGAGCTGGCCGCAGGTCAACATCCTGCGCGACATGGGCTGCGACCACGCGCAGGGCTACCTGTTCTGCCGGCCGCTGCCCGCGACCGGCGTCGCGCAGGTCTTCGCGCTGGACTACGACCAGGCGCGCCGCACCCCGCAGGACGTCGCCACCCTCGTGCCGTTCCCGCGCCGGGCGCAGGTCACCGCCTGACCCGCGGTCAGTGCAGCGGGTTGGCCGCCAGCCGTTCCCGCGACAGCTCGATCTCGGCCTCGGCCTCCGCGCGCCCCACCCACGTCGCGCCCTCGACCGACTTGCCGGGCTCGAGGTCCTTGTAGACCTCGAAGAAGTGCTGGATCTCCAGCCGCTCGAACTCCGGTAGGTGGTGGATGTCGCGCAGGTGCTCCATCCGCGGATCGTTGGCCGGCACGCAGAGGACCTTGTCGTCGCCCCCCGCCTCGTCCTGCATCCGGAACATGCCGATCGCCCGGCACCGGATCAGACAGCCGGGGAACGTGGGCTCGGCCAGCAGCACCAGCGCGTCGAGCGGGTCGCCGTCGGCGCCCAGCGTGTCCTCGACGAAGCCGTAGTCGGCGGGGTACTGCGTCGCGGTGAACAGCGTCCGGTCGAGTCGGATGCGACCGGTGATGTGGTCCATCTCGTACTTGTTGCGCTGACCCTTCGGGATCTCGACAGTGACGTCGAACTCCACGGTCCCTCCTCGTCCGGGATCATCCGCGGCTAGTGTCCTCGAGGCGGCGACACGGGTCGTGAGGAGGTCGGGCGTGCGCGGTGCGCGGCGCATCGTCCTCGTCGCTCTCCTCGTCGTGGTCGCCGCCGCCGGCGGCTTCATCGCTGTGGTCGCCCAGCCCTGGCAACCGCACCCTTCGGCCACCAAGGTCCTCGTGCGGCCGGGACTCGTCCCTGCGCTCGCGCCGGCAGGCGCCGCCGCCCCGCTGCCCACGTCCACGGGGCTGCGCCGCGACCTCGCACCGGTGCTGGCCGACCCCGGCCTCGGCCCGTCGGTCGCCGCTGTCGTCACCGACCCGATGACCGGCGCCGTGCTCTACGACCGCGACGGCGCGCTGGCGGTGCCGCCCGCGTCGACGGCGAAGCTCGCGACGGCTACCGCAGCCCTGCTCGTGCTCGGCCCGCAGCGACGCATCACGACCCGGACCGTCCTCGTCGGCCCGACGGTTTACCTGGTCGGAGGTGGTGACCCGACGCTCGCCGGTCCCGCGGCCCGGCCGGGCTACCCCGGTGCCGCGTCGCTGGCGACGCTCGCCGAGGGCACCGCCGGCGGCCTGAAGGCGCGCGGTGTCACGGCCGTGCATCTCGCGATCGACACCTCGGCGTACGCCGGACCCGTGACCGCACCCGGCTGGAAGCCGGTCTACCTGTCGGCCGGCGACGTCGCTCCGGTCACGGCGCTGGAGGTCGACGAGGGACGGATCAGGCCTGACGACGAGGACCGGGTGACGGACCCGCCCGCGGCGGCTGCGGCGGCCTTCGCGGCGTTGCTGCACCAGCGCGGCATCCGGGTGGCCGGTCCGGTCCGCACCGCGCCCGCACCGACCACTGCCGCGCACCTCGCGGAGGTCACGTCGCCGACCGTGGCCCAGCTCGTGCAGCGGATGCTGACCGACAGCGACAACGACCTCGCCGAAGCGCTCGCCCGGCAGGTGGCCCGCGCCTCGGGTCGCTCGCCGACCTTCGCGGGCGGTGCGGCGGCGGTCATGGCCGCGGTTGCGCCGGAGCTGCACGGCGCGTCGCTGCGCCTGGCCGACGGCAGCGGGCTGTCGGTGCTCGACCGGGCCAGTCCCCGGGCGCTGGCGCATCTGCTGGCCGCCGCCGCGTCGCCCGATCGGCCGCAGCTGCGGCCGATCCTGGCCGGGCTCCCGGTGGCCGGGCTGACCGGCACCCTGGCCGACCGCTACGCCGGCGGGCCGGCGGCCGCGGCGCGCGGGGTCGTGCGGGCCAAGACCGGCACGCTCGACGGCGTGAGCAGCCTGGCCGGGCTGGCCGTCGACCGGGACGGGCGGCTGCTCGCGTTCGCCGTCGTCGCTGACCGCGCGCCCTACTACCTGACCGCGGAGGCGGCCCTCGACCGGGTCGCGGCGCGCATCGCCGGCTGCGGCTGTCGCTGACCTCCTGCGACGTACCGTGTCGTCATGACCGGCCGCACCCTCGTCGACTGGAACCTCGCCGCGGCGACCGCGCGCCGGGTCGTGCCACCCGGCCCCCCCGTCGACTTCGCCGGCGCGGCCGCCGTCGTCACCGACCTGCGGGCGCTGGCGGAGGAAGCCGATGCGCACGTGCGTGAGTTCACCGGTCTCGACGCGCCGCGCGACGGGGGCGTGGTCGCCGTCGTCGACCGGCCCGGTTGGGTGGCCGCCAACGTCGCCGGGTTCCGCAGCATCATCGAGCCGGTCACCGAGGAGCTGCTGCAGCGTCGCCGGGCGGGCGCGGCCGACTCGCTGGTCAGTGCGGTCGGGTCACGCGTCACCGGCGTACAGCTCGGCATGGTGCTCGCCTACCTGGCCAGCCGCGTGCTCGGGCAGTACGAGCTGTTCCTGCCGCCCGGGGAGGGCAACGGCCGGCTGACGCTGGTCGCGCCCAACGTGCTGGCCGCGGAGCGGATGCTCGGCGTCGACCCGCACGACTTCCGGTTGTGGGTCTGCCTGCACGAGGTCACCCACCGGACGCAGTTCACCGCCGTGCCGTGGCTGCGCGAGCACGTGCAGAACGAGGTCACGGCGTTCCTGCTCGCCAGCGACCTCGACCCGTCGGCGGTGGCCGCACGGCTGCGCGACGGCCTCGGCGCGATCGTCGACACCATCCGCGGCAAGGGCGAGGCGAGCCTGCTCGACGCCGTGCAGACCCCCGAGCAGCGCGCGATCCTCGACCGCATGACCGGGCTGATGAGCCTCGTCGAGGGGCACGGCGAGTACGTCATGGACGGCGTCGGCCCCGAGGTCGTGCCAAGCGTCGTCGAGATCCGCCGCCGCTTCGACCGCCGGCGACACGCGTCCGGTCCGGTCGAGCGGGTCATCCGGCGGCTGCTCGGCATCGAGATGAAGATGCGGCAGTACGCCGACGGCGAGCGGTTCGTCCGCGCGGTGATCGAGCGGGTCGGGATGGCCGGGTTCAACCGGGTTTGGACCTCGCCCAACACGCTGCCGAGCCGTGCCGAGATCGCCGATCCGCAGGCGTGGGTGCGCCGCGTGCACGGCGCCGCCGCGACCGGCTGAGCGAACCGTGGGCGGCCGGCTGCACCCCGCGGTGGCGGCGACCAGGGTCGCCGTCCGGCACTGCCTCGCCGACCTGCCCGCCGGCCGGACCGTGCTCGTCGCGGTGAGCGGCGGCGCCGACTCCGTCGCCCTCGCCGCGGCCACCGCATTCGAGGGGCCTCGGGCCGGGCTGCGCGCGGGCGCGGTCACCGTCGACCACGGCTTGCAGGCCGGGTCCGCCGACCGCGCGCAGCAGGTCGTCGCGCTGGCGCGAGAGCTCGGGCTCGACCCGGTCGACGTCTGCACCGTCAGCGTGGGCCGCGACGGCGGGCCGGAGGCAGCGGCTCGGGTCGCGCGCTACGCGGCGCTCGACGCGGCGGCCGAGACGAACGACGCGGCGGCCGTGCTGCTCGGCCACACGCTCGACGACCAGGCGGAGACCGTCCTGCTGGGCCTGGCCCGCGGCTCGGGGCCTCGGTCGCTGGCCGGCATGGCGGCCTCCCGCGGGCGCTACCGGCGCCCGTTCCTCGAGCTGCGGCGAGCTGACACCGCGGCTGCCTGCGCGGCGCTCGGACTGCCGGTCTGGCAGGACCCCCACAACGCCGACCCCGCCTTCACCCGCTCCCGGGTGCGCACAGAAGTCCTTCCTGCGCTGGAAGACGTGCTCGGTCCGGGCGTTGCGCAGGCGCTCGCTCGCACCGCGCGGTTGCTGCGCGATGACGACGCCGCGCTCGACACCTGGGCGGCCCGCGAGCACACCGACGACGTCGCGGCGCTCGCCGCCCTGCCGGCCGCCGTGCGCGGGCGGGTGCTGCGCCGGCTGCTGCTCGATGCGGGCGTGCCGGCCGGCGCCCTGGCCGCGGCACACCTCGACGCAGTGGACGCCCTCGTCACCGCCTGGCACGGGCAGGGAGCGGTCCACCTACCCGGCGGGTTGGGCGCCGCCCGACGGTGTGGAAGGCTGGTCGTCGATGGACGCCCAGGCCGCAGCCCCTGCTCCGACTGACGAGCTGCATCCCGACATCGCCTCCGTGCTGATCTCGCGGGACGAGATCGCGTCGAAGATCATCGAGGTCGCCGCCCGGATCGAGGCGGACTACGCCGGCCGCGAGGTGCTGCTGGTCGGGGTGCTCAAGGGTGCGGTCATGCTCATGGCCGACCTGGCCCGGTCGCTCGACCTCTCGGTGTCGATGGAGTTCATGGCGGTGTCGTCGTACGGCTCGTCGACGACGTCGTCGGGCGTCGTGCGGATCCTCAAGGACCTCGATCGCGACATCGCCGGCCGCGACGTGCTCGTCGTCGAGGACATCATCGACTCCGGCCTGACACTGTCGTGGCTGCTGCGTAACCTGCGGTCACGCAACCCGGCGTCGGTCGAGGTCTTCGCGCTGCTGCGCAAGCCGGACGCGATCCAGGTCGACGTACCGTTGCGCTATCTCGGGTTCGACATCCCCAACGAGTTCGTGGTGGGCTACGGGCTGGACTATGCGGAGCGCTACCGCAACCTTCCGTTCGTCGGCACGCTGCGACCGGAGATCTACTCCCGCTAGCGTCTGCGCGCTGCTCCTGCTTGCCGTCGTCGCGGTGGGCCAGGGGCTGTGGTGGGCGCAGCACAGCTCCTACGACTTCCCGGCGTTCTACCGCGCCGCGGGCCTGGTCGCACACGGCCACAGCCCCTACCTGCCGAGCCACCACGTCGACCGCGACTTCCTCGACGGGCCGCTCGTCGGGCTGCTCTACGCGCCGCTGAGCCTGCTCTCCTACGAGACCGCGCGGCTGACCGCGATCGCCGTGGGGCTCTGCCTCGTCGTGGTCTCCGCGGCGCTGCTCGCCGCCACCCGCCCGCACCGGCGGGTGGTCGTGGGTGCGGCGTTCGCCGTCGTCGTGCTGCTCACGGTGACGGGACGCGCCGCGCTCGGCCTCGGCCAGACGACCGCGCTCGCGCTGCTGGGCTACGCGATCTGGTACGCCGCTTACCGACGTGTGGGCCTGTGCCACGACCTCCTCGCGGGACTCGCCGGCTGCCTCGTCTTCCAGGTCAAGCCCTACCTGGGTGTCCCGCTGCTGCTCGTGGCGCTCGTCCACCGGCGCGCCCGCCTGCTGGCCGTCGCACTGGTCTCTTCCGCGGCCACGGTCGCCGCCGCCTCGCTGCTCGCCGGGCAGGACCTGGTCGGCGCGTGGTGGCACGCGGTGCTCGACCGGCAGGAGGGGGCGGCCGCCGGCACGGACCAGGTGTCGGTGCTCGCGGCCGTCCAGCACGCGACCGGTCACGACCCGGCCCTGGCCGTCGCGCTCGCGCTCGCGGCTGCCGCGACCGGGTGGCTGGTGCGCACCGCTTGGCGGGGCACCGACGAGCGTCCGCTGCTGGTCGCCGCGTGCTGGCCGCTCGTGGCGAGCACGTTCCTGCACCCCCAGGACCTGGTGCTGGGCTGCTGGCCGCTGACCGTGCTGCTGCTCGACCGGGAGGCAGCGACCAGGCGGTGGCTGTGCGGGCTGCTCGTCACGGTCTGCTTCCTCGACGTCTGGACGACGATGGCACCGCAGCACGATGCGGCCTACGTCGCGGGGCGGCAGGCGGCCTACGTGCTGCCGCTCTGGCTCGCCCTCGTCCTCGCCGGGCTGCCCGCGCGGCGCGCGGTCGGGGCGCTGGCGGCCGCGCTCGTCCTGGCCCTGGGCGTGCCGCTGTGGGTGCGCGCCGGCCCGGTCGAGCCGCCCTGGGCGAGCGGCGTCACGCTGGCGGCAGGCGGCCTGCTGCTCGCGGTCGGCTGGCTGTCCTCGTCGCCGGCCGGGGCTGGGTCCCCGCGGCTTCCCCGTGCGCGCGGCAGGCCGAGCCGGGCGGCGGGCTCCACTACCGTGGCTCCGTGACGGCGCTCCCGACGCTGCGCGCGCCGGACCGTCCGGACCGGCAGAGCGCCCGCCGGCTCCTCCCGTGGGGGACCGCGGTCGCTGCCCTCGTCGCGCTCTGGCTCAACCTCGCGAACCTCGGCGTGCCGACCTGGCGCTACGACGAGCTCGTCTACCGCGACGCCGGCTGGGCCTACCTGCACGGCAACCTCACGTCCAACCGCGAGCACCCGCCGCTCGGCAAGTACCTCATCGGCGTGGTCGAGCTCGCCGCCGGCCGGGGCACTGACATCCGCGTCGTCGCCGTCGTCGCCTCGCTGGTGACCGGCGCGATCTTGGCCGCGTTCGCGTGGCGACTCGCCGGTCGACTCGCCGCAGCCGTCGCGCTTGCGGCCTGGACGCTGCTGCCGCACGCCGTCCAGGGCGGGGTGGTGCGGCTGGACCGGTTCCTGTTCCTCGACCCGCTGATGGCGGCGTGGGCGACCGGGGCGCTCTACCTGGCCTACCGGCGACGACCCTGGCTGGCCGGGCTGCTGCTCGGCGCCGCCGTGGCGACGAAGGTGCCGGGTGCTCTCTACCTGCCTGGGGTCCTCGTGCTTGTCGGTGCCGCGTGGTGGCGCGCGCTCGCCGCCGCGGTCGCCGCCTTCGCCGCGGCCTACGCGCCCTACGGCACCGGCGCCCTCGACGCGCTGCGCTACATGGTCGACTTCCAGGACTCCGCGGCGGCCCACGGCCACCCGGTCCTCGTCGCCGGCCACCACTACCTGCACGCGCCGTGGTGGTCGCACCTGTGGTGGCAGTGGCAGGCCTACGACGGCGTCGGCTGCGCGGTGCTCGTCGTCGCCGCGGTCGCGACCGTCGGGCTCGTCCCCGATCGGCGTACGACGCTGGCCCTGGTCCTCGCCGTACTCGTGCCGCTCGCCGCGTTGAGCGCCCACGGCGTCAAGCTGCCCTACTACTTCTACGACTGGCAGCCACCGCTGACGTTGCTGGCGGCCGTCGGCCTGGTCGCGATGCTGCGCCGCGCGGGGGGGCTCGCGCTGCGGGACCGGCTCGCCGGGGCAGCGGCGCTGGCCGGGCTCGCCGTGCTGGCCTCGCTGGCCGGGTCGGCCGGCCACCGCGTCGCGGCCGAGATGCCCGCCGACTACGCGCTGCTCCCGGGCGTCGTGCCGGCCCACGGCCGCGTCGCCGTGTGGGGGTTCGCGAGCGTGGCTTCGGCGTACCTCCCGCATCGTGACGTCGTCGCCGCGACGCCGCAGACGGTCGCTACGAGCCCGGTGGTCGTGGTCGACCGGCGGCAGGCCGCCGCGGCGCCCCGGCCCGCTCTCGAACGTGCCCTGCGTGCCGGCCCCGAGCGGCGCGTGGTGCAGCTCCGCGGCGGGCTCACGGTCTACGAACGGGCCGGTTGACCGTCCGGAACAGGTGCCCGGACACCGGCGTTGAACAGATACCGCGGTGTACCGTCAGAAGTTCCACGATTGTCACCACGGCAGGCGTGGCAGACCTACGGCGAGACGGGCGCTGTGCTCGGCGACCGGTTCGCCCCGACCCGACCCCGACCGAGTTTCCGTGGCAGGAGGGACGGACGCGAGAGCGTCCTAGCCGATGAATCTCAAGCGTTCGTTCCGTGGGCCGGTCTTCTGGATCGTCATCGCGATCATCCTCGTCTTCGCGCTGAGCGGGATCTTCTCCACCGGCGGCGGCTACAAGAGTGTCAAGACGTCGCAGATCGTCGGCGCCATCAACGCCGGCAAGGTGCAGAGCGCGCAGATCCTCGACAAGGAGCAGAGCATCCAGCTCGACCTGCGCAACGGCATGACCGTGCAGGGTGCGAGCAAGATCTCGGCCGACTTCGCGACCGACCAGGCGCTCCCGCTGGAGAACGAGCTCGCCAAGAACAACGTCACCTACGACGTCAAGGTCTCCCACGACAACCCGCTGCTCGGCATCCTGTTCAGCCTGCTGCCGATCGTCATCGTCGTGCTGCTCCTGCTGTTCTTCATGAACCAGATGCAGGGCGGCGGCGGCCGGGTCATGCAGTTCGGCAAGTCCAAGGCCAAGCTCGTCAGCAAGGACACACCCAAGACCACGTTCGCCGACGTCGCCGGGGTCGACGAGGCGATCGAGGAGCTCCAGGAGATCAAGGAGTTCCTCGAGAACCCCGCGAAGTTCCAGGCCATCGGCGCCAAGATCCCCAAGGGTGTGCTGCTCTACGGCCCGCCCGGCACCGGCAAGACCCTGCTGGCCCGGGCCGTCGCGGGCGAGGCGGGCGTGCCGTTCTACTCGATCTCCGGCTCCGACTTCGTCGAGATGTTCGTCGGTGTCGGTGCCAGCCGCGTGCGCGACCTGTTCGAGCAGGCCAAGACGAACGCGCCCGCGATCATCTTCATCGACGAGATCGACGCCGTCGGCCGGCACCGCGGTGCGGGCCTCGGCGGTGGCCACGACGAGCGCGAGCAGACGCTCAACCAGCTGCTCGTCGAGATGGACGGCTTCGACCCCAAGAGCGGGGTCATCCTCATCGCCGGCACCAACCGCCCCGACATCCTCGACCCGGCGCTGCTGCGCCCGGGCCGCTTCGACCGGCAGATCGTCGTCGACCGGCCCGACCTCGAGGGCCGCAAGGCGATCCTGCGGGTGCACGCCAAGGGCAAGCCGATCTCTCCCGACGTCGACCTCGACGTCATCGCGCGGCGCACGCCGGGCTTCACCGGCGCCGACCTGGCCAACGTCCTCAACGAGGCGGCACTGCTGACCGCGCGCATGAGCGAGAAGCAGATCACCATGCACGTGCTCGAAGAGGCCATCGACCGCGTGATGGCCGGCCCGACGCGCAAGAGCCGGGTGATGAGCGACAAGGAGAAGAAGGTCACCGCCTACCACGAGGGTGGCCACGCGCTCGTCGCCTACGCACTGCCCAACACCGACCCCGTGCACAAGGTGACGATCCTGCCGCGCGGCCGCGCCCTCGGTTACACGATGGTGCTGCCGACCGAGGACAAGTACACCCAGACGCGCAGCGAGATGATGGACACCCTCGCCTACGCCCTCGGCGGGCGGGCGGCCGAGGAGCTGGTCTTCCACGAGCCGACCACGGGCGCGGCCAACGACATCGAGAAGGCGACGGCGACCGCCCGTGCCATGGTCACGCAGTACGGCATGAGCGAGAGCCTCGGGGCGCTGAAGTTCGGCCAGGAGCAGGGCGAGATCTTCCTCGGCCGCGACATGGGCCACCAGCGCGACTACTCGGAGGAGATCGCCGCCAAGATCGACGGCGAGGTCCGCGCGCTGGTCGAGCGGGCGCACGACGAGGCCTGGGAGATCCTCGTCGAGTACCGCGACGTGCTCGACAACCTCGTGCTGAAGCTGCTCGACAAGGAGACCCTCGGCAAGGAGGAGCTCACCGAGATCTTCGCCCCCGTCGCCAAGCGGCCGCAGCGGGTCATGCCGTCCGCGCGCCGTGCCCCGTCCGACGTGCCTCCGGTGCTCACGGCCGGCGAGCTCGCGCTGCTGGGTCCTGACGACGTCGCCGGGCTCGGCGCCGGCGGCGTACGCACCACCAACGGCCGCGCCACCAACGGCCGCGCCACCAACGGCAAGGCGACCAACGGCAAGGCGACCAACGGCAAGACCGCCAACGGCAAGGTCGCCGGAGGTCGGCTGCCCGAGGGCGGCAAGACGTCCGGCCGGCGAGCCGGCGGTCGCGCCCCGAAGCCCGAGCCGCCGGCGGAGGAGAAGCGTCGCAGCCCGCGCACCCGACGCACCGATGACCGCTGACGGGATCGACACCGAGCGCATCGCCCGTGCGGTCGGCGAGATCCTCGCCGCGATCGGTGAGGACCCCGACCGCGACGGCCTGCGCGAGACGCCGGGCCGGGTCGCGCGGATGTACGCCGAGGTCTTCGCCGGGCTGCACGCCGACCCCGGTGACGTGCTCACCACGGTCTTCGACGCCGACCACGACGAGATGGTGCTGGTCAAGGACATCGCGTTCGCGGCGTTCTGCGAGCACCATCTGGTGCCGTTCTTCGGCAACGCCCACGTCGGCTACATCCCGAACGACAGCGGGCAGATCACCGGCCTGTCCAAGCTCGCCCGGCTGGTCGACCTCTACGCCCGCCGGCCGCAGGTGCAGGAGCGGCTGACCACCCAGATCGCCGACGCCCTCGAGCAACAGCTCAAGCCGCGCGGCGTCATCGTCGTGGTGGAGGCGGAGCACCTGTGCATGTCCTTGCGCGGGGTCCGCAAGCCGGGCGCGCGCACCGTGACCTCTGCGGTGCGCGGGCAGTTCCGCGACTCCGACTCGACCCGCAGCGAGGCGATGAGCCTCATCCTCGGCCGCTGACCGGGGCGATTCGCTCCTTTTCATAAGGTGGCCTGCGTGAGCGAGCCCGCTGTCACCCCCTCTCCCGGCGCGCCGGCGTACCCGGTCGTCCGGGGGCTGCCGGGGCCGGCGCGCGCACGGGTCATGGCCGTCATCAACGTCACGCCCGACTCGTTCTCCGACGGCGGCAGCTTCGAGGAGCCGGACGACGCGATCCGGCACGGGCTCACGCTTCTCGCTGCGGGTGCGGACATTCTCGACGTCGGCGGCGAGTCGACCCGGCCCGGCGCCGCACGGGTCACTGCCGACGAGGAGTGGCGCCGGGTCGAGCCGGTCGTCTCCGCACTCGTGGCGGCCGGCGCGGTCGTGAGCATCGACACGATGCGCGCGACGACCGCGGCCAAGGCCATCGCCGCGGGTGCTCGCATCGTCAACGATGTGAGCGGCGGTCTCGCCGACCCCGAGATGGTGCCGCTGGTCGCCTCGGCCGAAGTGCCCTACGTCGTCATGCACTGGCGCGGACCCAGCTCCGACATGCAGGCGCGTGCCGTCTACGGCGACGTCGTCGCCGAGGTCTGCGCGGAGCTGCAGGAGCGCTTCGACGCCGTCGTCGAGGGCGGGGTCCATCCCGACCGCGTCATCCTCGACCCCGGCCTCGGCTTCGCGAAGACCGGCGCGCACAACTGGACCCTGCTCGCGCATCTCGACGCGCTCGTGGGGCTGGGCCGGCCGGTGCTCATCGGCGCGTCGCGCAAGTCGTTCCTCGGCTCGCTGCTCCAGGTGGCGGCGGCCGAGCCGCGACCGGTGTGCGAACGTGACGCCGCCACCGCCGCGGTCACCGCGATCGCGGCGCACGCCGGGGTGTGGGGGGTGCGGGTGCACGAGGTCGCGGCCAACGCCGACGCCGTGCGGGTCGCTGCCGCCGTGCGGAACGCCGGATGAGCCGCTCCGGCCCGCCTGACGCCGACGCAGTTGCCGCGGTCAACGACGAGCTCTACGCCTCGGTCGAGGCGCGCGACATCGACCGGATGAGCGCCGTCTGGGACGACGACGACGACATCACCTGCGTGCACCCGGGCTGGCCGATGCTGCGCGGCCGGGCCCGGGTGCTGCGGTCCTGGTCGATGATCATGGCCAACACGGCGTACATCCAGTTCTTCGTCACCGACGTGCAGACCCGGGTCGACGGGGACCTGGCGGTGGTCACCTGCGAGGAGAACATCCTTGCCGCGGGGGAGCCCGGCGGCGCGGGGACCGAGGGCGGGATGCAGACCGCCGCCGTCGCGACGACGAACGTCTTTCGCCGCCGCGCCGACGGCTGGCGGCTGTGGTTGCACCACGGGTCGCCCGTGCTCGGCGGGCCGGCGACGAGTGACACGGCGGAGGAGCCGGGATGACCGACAAGGTGACGGTGCGCGGCCTGCGCACCCGCGGCTACCACGGCGTGTTCGAGGCGGAGCGGCGGCTCGGCCAGATCTTCGTCGTCGACGCGGTGCTCGAGGTCGATACGCGTCCGGCGGCCAACAGCGACGACCTCGCCGACGCAATCGACTACGGCGAGCTGGCCCTGTCGCTGTCGCGGGTCATCGAAGGCGACCCCGTCGACCTCATCGAGACCCTCGCCCAGCGGCTCGCCGACACGTGCCTGCGTGACGAGCGGGTGACCGCGGTCGAGGTCACCGTGCACAAGCCGCAGGCCCCCGTGCCCGTGGCCGTCGACGACATCACGGTGACGATCCGACGGACCCGCGGTTGAGCACGCTGCCCGTGGTGCTCTCGCTCGGGTCCAACCTCGGTGACCGCCTCGCCCACCTGCAGGCGGCCGTCGACGTCGTGCACCGGCGGCTCGGCGTGCTGGCCGTGTCGCCGGTCTACGAGACGGCGCCGGTCGGCGGGCCGCCGCAGGACGACTACCTGAACGCGGTACTGCTGACGGCGGTCGAACGCCCCTGGGACGCGCTCGAGGCGGCCCGGGAGGCCGAGGCGGCGCGTGCCCGACAGCGCACCGAGCGGTGGGGCCCACGCACGCTCGACGTCGACGTCGTCTCGGTCGACGACGTGGTCGCGGACGACCCTGAGCTGACCTTGCCGCACCCCCGGGCGCACGAGCGCGCGTTCGTGCTCGCCCCCTGGCTCGACGTCGACGAGGCGGCGGAGCTCGCTGGCCACGGCGCGGTGGCTCGGCTGCTCGCCGCGCTCGACTCCTCCGGCGTACGCCGCCGCGACGACCTCGTCCTTCGTGTCCCGGGTGCGCCGTGAGGCCGACCAGCGTCCTCGGGCTGGTAGCGCTGGCGGCGCTGGTCGGCGTCGTCTCCTGGGTGCTGACCGGTGTCGTCTACGACTCGTTGCCCCCGCTGCCGACCTACGCGCCGGTGACGCTCGGCCTGCTGGCCGTCGCCGAGGCCTACTGGGCCTGGGCGATCCGCAGCCGGGTGCATCGCCGCGGCAGCCCGCGGGTGCGCCCGATGGCGGCGCTGTGGGTCGCCCGGTCGCTCGCGCTGGCGAAGGCGAGCTCGCTCGTGGGCGCGCTCGCGCTCGGCGCCTACGCCGGCTTTCTGGCCTACGTCGGGGAGAAGATCCACGCTCCGGAGCACAGCCACGACGCACTGGTGTCGGGGGCCGGCGTCGGCACGGCGCTCCTGCTGTCCGTGACCGCGCTGCTGCTCGAGCGAGCCTGCCGGGTGCCGCCACGCGACGAGCCGCCCGACGAGTCGCTCGACGAGAGCTAGCCGAGACCCGCGGCGCGGGGCAGCGGGGCCGCCTCTCACTACCCTTCCCTGCATGAGTCAGGCAGCCGGCCCGGGCCGGTCCTTCGAGGAGCTCGACAGGTTCTCGACCGAGGAGCTGCGCGAGCAGGCGTTCGACGCGGCCGAGCACCACGGTGACGTCGGGTTCTTCTGGGACCTGCTGCGCCACCTTCCCGCCAGCGAGCAGTTCGCGGCCGAGGACGGCTCTCCCGGCGGCATGGCCAGCGGGATCCAGGACGTCATCGAGGTGGTGCGCTCGCTGGTGGCGGGTGGCTTCGGTGAGCTCGAGCCGCTGTTCCGGGCACGGTTCATCGACTACCTGCGCAACGTTCCCGACCCCCGGGTGGGTTCGTGAGCCTCGGCCAGGACCGCTAGCCCTCTCGCAGGGTGCGGTGCAGGGCCTCGAGCGTGAGGTCGCCCAGCGGGCGGTCGCCGTCGACCACCCTGACGGCGTCGTGGTCGCCGGCCAGCAGCGCCGACATCGCGTCCTTCAGCGAGGCCGACGCCGGCACCTCCACCAGCTGAGCCTCCTGCGGCGGCGAGAGCAGCGACCGGTCGATCGGCACGACCGCCAGGCGGCGCAGCGCTCGGTCGGGGCCGACGAACTCCGCGACGAACGGCGAGGCCGGGCTGCCGAGGACCTCGGCCGGAGCGGCGTACTGCTCCAGCACCCCGCCTTCGCGCAGCACCGCGATCCGGTCGGCGAGCCGCACCGCCTCCTCGACGTCATGGGTGACGAAGACGACCGTCTTTCGCACCTGCGCCTGCAGCCGGAGGAACTCCGCCTGCAGCCGGTCGCGGGCGATCGGGTCGACCGCGCCGAACGGCTCGTCCATGAGGAGGACGGGTGGATCCGCGGCCAGCGCTCGCGCCACGCCCACGCGCTGCCGCTGGCCGCCGGACAGCTCGTGCGGGTAGCGGCGCCCGTGCACCGACGGGTCGAGCCCCACCAGCTCCAGCAGCTCGCCGACCCGGGCGCGGATCCGCCCGCGGTCCCAGCCGAGCAGCCGCGGCACGGTCGCGACGTTGGTGCGCACGTCCTGGTGCGGGAACAGGCCCACCTGCTGGATCACGTAGCCGACGCGTCGCCGCAGCTGCACCGGGTCGAGACCGGCGACGTCGTCGCCGTCCAGCAGGACGCGGCCCTGCGACGGCTCGACCAGCCGGTTGACCATCTTCATCGTGGTGGTCTTGCCGCACCCTGACGGGCCGACGAGCACGGCGACCTCGCCCGCCGCCACGTCCAGCGACAGCTCGTGCACCGCGACGGTGCCGTCGGCGTAGCGCTTGCCCACCCGGTCGAACCGGATCATGGGCTCACCGGCGGTAGCGTCCCCCACGTGCCCCTCCCGGCCGACTACGACTTCGGCAACGCGTCCAACTCGTGGTTCGACTGGAGCTACATCCCCGACCATGCGAACACCATCTTGGCTGCCGCGCGCGAGCATGTCGTCCTCGCGGCGCTGGCGGTCGCCATCGGCTTCGCGGTCTCGATCCCGCTCGCGCTGCTCGCCCGGCGCAGCCGCTGGCGGCGAGGCGCGGTGCTCGGCCTGTCCAACGCGGTCTACGCGGTCCCGTCGCTGGCCGCGATCGTCGCCCTGCAGCCGGTGTTCGGCCTGGCCCGGTGGACGGTCGTGCTGCCGCTGGCGGCCTACACGCTGATCATCCTCGTGCGCAACATCCTGACCGGGCTCGACGACGTCCCCGCAGAGACGCTCGAGTCGGCGCGCGGCATGGGGCTGTCACCGGCCCAGGTGCTGCTACGGGTGCAGCTGCCGCTCGCGCTCCCGGCGGTCATCGCCGGGCTGCGGATCGCCACGGTGTCCACGATCGAGCTCGTCGTCATCGGCGGCTACGTCGGCCAAGGCGGCTTCGGCGCCTACATCCTCGAAGGGTTCCGCAACAACTTCTACAAGGCCGAGATCACGACCTACATCCTGCTGACCGTGCTGCTGGCGCTGGTCGCCGACGGGCTGCTGCTCGGCCTGCAGCGGCTGGTCACCCCCTGGCAGCGGCGGAGGGCCGGGCCGTGAGCATCCCCAGCCAGATCTGGCACTTCCTGGGCAGCGGCTCGTCGTGGACGGGGCAGTACGGCGTGCCGGCCCGGCTCGGGCAGCACGCGGCGATCTGCGCGGTCACGCTGGCCCTGGCCGCCGTGGTGGCGCTGCCGCTCGGCGTCGGGCTCGCCCGGCTGCGCCGCGGGGGGTGGATCGCGTCCAGCCTCGCCAACGCCGGCCGTTCGGTGCCGGTGCTCGGCGTGCTGATCCTGTTCGCGGTCGGGCCGCTCGGCGTGGGCACGAGCGCAGCGGTCGCCGCGCTGGTCATCTTCGCGCTACCGCCCCTGGTGACGAACGCCTACACCGGCATCAGGGAGGTCGACGCCGACGTCCGCCTGTCGGCCGTCGCGATGGGCATGACCTCGTGGCAGGTGCTCTGGCGGGTCGAGCTGCCGCTGGCGCTCCCGCTCATCGCGGCCGGCGTCCGCATCGCGGCCGTGCAGGTCTGGGCGACGGCGACCCTTGCCGCCATCGTGGGCAGCGGCGGGCTCGGCCGCTTCATCGTCGACGGCTACGCGATCCAGGACTACGGCCAGGTCTACGGAGGCGCGATCGTCGTCGCGATCACCGCGATCCTCCTGGAAGGGCTGCTGGCGTGGGCGCAGCGGCGGCTGCACGCGTCGTTCGGTGGTGCCGTCGCCCCGGCCGCGGAGGCCCCGGTCGCGCGCTCCGGCACCGCCGTCGCGTGACTCGCGGGCGCCGCCGTGTGCAAGGCTGTGCTCGCGCGGGCTTGCCCGCCAGGACACGCGGAACCGCGGTTCCGGGACACAGAACGGCGGAGGGCGGCGCGATGCGTGCAGGTTGGCGAGGCCGGCGGTCGACGGGCCTACGTAGGGTCACCGGGTGGGCGGCAGTGGCTGTGGCCGGCATGCTCGCTCTGGTTGCGTGCGGTGGCAGCAGCGGAGGCTCCAACGCTCCGGTGAAGCAGGGGACGTCGTCGTCGTCGGCCAGCGCGCTGTGCCAGACCAAGGGCAGCGGCAACGTCACGGTCGGGGCGTTCAACTTCAGCGAGTCGCAGCTGCTCGCGACCATCTACGCAGCCGCGCTGCAGCAGTGCGGCTACACCACGTCGGTCAAGCAGCTCGGCGCGCGGGACGTCGTCTACCCGGCGCTGACCGCCGGGCAGATCGACGTCGTGCCGGAGTACGCCGCGACGCTCACGACCTACATCAACGGCAAGAAGAACGGCCCCAACGCGCAGAGCCCGGCGGCCGGCGACATCGACACGACCATGCAGGCGCTGCGCAAGCTGCTGCCCACCTCGCTGGTCGCGCTCGACCCGGCACCGGCCACCGACAAGGACGCGTTCGCGGTCACCGAGACGTTCGCCAAGCAGCACAACCTCACGTCGCTCTCGGACCTCGCGACCTACTCCAAGCAGCACCCGGTCTCCGTCGGTGGCCCGCCGGAGTGCCCGCAGCGCCCCTACTGCCTGCAGGGCTTGAAGTCGACCTACGGCATCCAGGTCTCGAAGTTCGTGCCGCTCGACGCCGGTGGCCCGCTGACGATCGCGGCCATCAAGGACGGCAAGGTCGACGTGGGTGAGGTCTTCACCTCCGACCCCACCGTGACGGCCCAGGGGCTCGTCGTCCTCGACGACGACAAGAACCTCCAGCTCTCCGACAACATCGTGCCGATCGTCAACACCAAGGTCGCCGGCGCAGCGCTGAAGAGCGCGCTCAACGCGGTCGACCAGAAGCTCACCGAGGACGCGCTGGTGCAGATGAACAAGGCCGTCCAGGTGCAGCACGCCAAGCCCGAACAGGTGGCACAGCAGTTCCTCCAGCAGTCGGGGCTGCTGGGCTAGGACCCGGTCGAAGTCACGCGGCGCCCGCGCTCGGGGCGCTGGGTAGCCTGGCGGTTCCAGATCATCGTCACGCTCCCGGACCCGACATGTCGCTGCCGCGCACCCCGGCCGACCGGCCAGGCAGGCTCACGGTCGGCGTCATCGGCGTGGGCCGGGTCGGGGCGACGCTCGGTGCGGCGCTGGCGCGCGCCGGGCACGCGGTGACCGCTGCCTCCGGGGTGTCCCGGGCATCGCGCCGCCGGGCCGACGACCTGCTGCCCGGCGTGCCCCTGCTCGGGGTGCCGGACGTGCTCGCTCGTTGCGCACTCGCGCTGCTGACCGTGCCCGACGACGAGCTGCCCGGCCTGGTCGACGGGCTGGCGGGCACCGACGCGGTGCGCCCGGGCCAGCTGGTCGTGCACACCAGCGGCCGCTACGGGCTCGGACTGCTGGACCCGCTCACTCGCCGCGGTGCGCTGCCGCTGGCGCTGCACCCGGTGATGACCTTCACCGGCACCTCGGTCGACCTGGAACGGCTGTCCGGCGCGTCGTTCGGCGTGACCGCCCCCGAGTCGCTGCGGCCGGTGGCCGAGGCACTGGTCATCGAGATGGGCGCCGAGCCGGTCTGGGTGCCCGAGGAGATGCGCACGCTCTACCACGCTGCGCTGGCCAACGGCGCCAACCATCTCGTCACCCTGGTCGCCCAGTCGGCGGACCTGCTGCGCGCCGCCGGCGTCGACGAGCCCATGCGGATGCTCGCGCCGTTGCTGGGCGCCGCGCTCGACAACACGCTGCGTGGCGGCGACGCGGCGCTGACCGGTCCGGTCGCCCGCGGCGACGCCGGCACGGTCGCCGCACACCTCGACGCCCTGCGCCGGGCGGCGCCCGAGGCGGTGCCGGCCTACGTCGCCATGGCCAGGCTCACCGCCGACCGCGCGCTGGCCGCCGGCCGGCTCGACCCGGCGCGGGCCGCGGCCCTGCTGGACGTGCTCGCCGGCAACGGAGCGGCCGCGTGATCCCCGGCCGGCTCGCCGCGCCCGCGCCCGGCTGGAGCGCCGAGGCCGACGTCGTCGTCATCGGCAGCGGTATCGCCGGGCTCACCGCCGCGCTGCGGTGCCGGCCGCACGGGCGGGTGATGCTCGTCACGAAGGCGCTGCTCGACGCGGGTTCCACCCGCTGGGCGCAGGGCGGCATCGCGGCCGCGCTGAGCCCCGACGACTCGCCGGAGAGACACCTGCACGACACGCTGGTCGCCGGGGTCGACCTGTGCGACGAGCCGGCCGTGCGGGTGCTGGTCACCGAGGGTCCGGACCGGGTACGGGAGCTGATCCGTCTCGGCACCCGCTTCGACACCGACGAGGCCGGGCGGCTCCAGCTCACCCGCGAGGGCGGCCACCTGCAGCGGCGCATCGCGCACGCCGGCGGCGACGCGACGGGCGCAGAGATCGAGCGCGCGCTGATCGCCGCGGTGAGAGCCGCCCCCGACATCGAGGTCATCGAGCACGCGCTCGTCATCGACCTGCTGCGGGCGTCCGACGGTCGCGCGGCCGGCGTGACCCTGCACGTCCTCGGCGAGGGCAGCCGCGACGGCGTCGGCGCGGTCCTCGCCCGCGCGGTCGTGCTGGCCTCCGGCGGGATGGGTCAGATCTACGCCTCGACCACCAACCCGGTCGTCTCGACCGGCGACGGAGTGGCACTCGCCCTGCGCGCGGGAGCGGAGGTGGCGGACCTCGAGTTCGTGCAATTCCACCCCACGGCGCTGTGGACCGGTGCGGCTGAGTCGCCGAGCGACTCCCATGGCAGAGGGCGTGGCCAGCAGCCGCTGGTGACCGAGGCGCTGCGGGGCGAGGGCGCGGTGCTGCGCGACGCGTCCGGAGCGAGGGTGATGGAAGGCGTGCACCCGCTGGCCGACCTCGCTCCCCGCGACGTGGTCGCCAAGGCCATGAGCCGCCGGATGGCCGAGCTCGGCGTGGAGCACCTCTACCTCGACGCCAGGCCGCTGGGCGCCGACATGCTGCACCGGCGCTTCCCCACGCTCATCGCCAACTGCCGCGAGATCGGCATCGACCCGGCCACCGACCTCGTGCCGGTCGCGCCGGCCGCCCACTACGCCTCGGGCGGCGTCCGCACCGACCTGTCCGGCCGCACCACCGTGGCCGGGCTCTACGCCTGCGGCGAGGTCGCCTGCACGGGCGTGCACGGCGCGAACCGGCTCGCGTCCAACTCGCTGCTCGAGGGCCTGGTCTTCGCCCGCCGCATCGCCGACGACATCGGCGCCGCGCTGCCACCCCTCGTGCAGCCCAGCGAGCCGACCGGTCCGGCGCTCGTCCTCGACGGCGCGATCCGGCCGGAGCTGGCCCGGGCCATGACCGACGGCGCCGGCGTGCTGCGCAGCGCCGACAGTCTCGACGCCACGGCGAAGACCCTCGACGAGCTCGGCCGGCGGCAGGCGCACGAGGTGCGTCCCGAGTCCTGGGAGGCGGCCAACCTGCACACGGTCGCGACCACCCTCGTCACCGCGGCCCGGGTGCGCGAGGAGACCCGTGGCTCGCACTGGCGTGACGACTTCCCGCAGCCCGATCCGCGGTGGCGGGTCCACCTGCTCACCCGCCGCGAGCCCGACGGCTCGCTGCGCGTCCGCGAGGAGGCGGTGCAGTGACGCTTACCGGGGCGAGAGCCGAGGCGCTGCGGGCGGCCGGGCTCGATCCGGCCTACGTCGAGGAGGTCGTCCGGCGCGCGCTCGACGAGGATCTCGGCGACGGCCTCGACGTCACGAGCGTCGCGACCGTGCCGTTCGACGCAGAGGGCACCGGCGACTTCGTCGTCCGCGGCGAGGGCGTGGTGGCCGGATTGCCGGTCGTGGTCGCCGTCCTCGAGATCGCGAGTGACGACTCGGTCCTCGTCACCCAGCACGTGCAGGACGGCGACCCGGTGCGCCCCGGCCAGGTGCTTCTGTCCGCCACCGCGCTGACCCGGGCTCTGCTCACCGCCGAGCGCACCGCGCTCAACCTGCTCTGCCACCTGTCGGGGATCGCGTCCCTGACCCGGCGCTGGGTCGAGGCGGTCGAGGGCACCACGGCGACGATTCTCGACACCCGCAAGACGACGCCTGGCCTGCGCGCGCTGGAGAAGTACGCCGTGCGCTGCGGCGGCGGCGCCAACAAGCGGATGGGGCTGTACGACGCGGCGCTGGTCAAGGACAACCACGTCATCGCGGCCGGCGGTGTCGGGGCGGCCTTCGCCGCCGTGCGCGCGAACTTCCCCGACGTCGACGTGCAGGTCGAGTGCGACACGGTCGGGCAGGTGCGCGAGGCGCTCGACGCGGGGGCGACGTTCCTGCTCTGCGACAACATGGGCGTCGACGCGCTGCGGGAGGCGGTCGCCGCCGCGGCCGGGCGCGCGCAGATCGAGGCGACCGGCGGGCTGACCCTGGACTGCGCGCGGGCGGTCGCGGAGACCGGCGTCGACTACCTGTCCGTCGGAGCGCTGACACACTCGGCGCCCGTGCTCGACATCGGGCTCGACCTGCACGACACCGCCCCTGGGAGCGACTGATGCTGCTCGCCGTCGACGTCGGCAACACCAACACCGTCCTCGGGCTCTTCGACGGGGAGCGCCTGACCGACTCGTGGCGGGTCAAGACCGACGCGCGCGCCACCGCCGACGAGCTGGCGCTGCTGTTCCGCGGGCTGCTCGAGCGCCATCCGGTGCCCGACGGGGTCGCGGTCTGCTCCACCGTGCCGGCGGTGCTGCACGAGATGCGTAGCGTGCTGACCCGCTACTACGCGAAGGTGCCGGCGGTCATCGTGGAGCCAGGGGTCAAGACCGGCGTACCGCTGCTCTACGACAACCCTCGCGAGGTCGGCGCCGACCGCATCGTCAACTCCCTCGCGGCGTTCACGATCTACGGCGGACCGGCGATCGTCGTCGACTTCGGCACGTCGACGAACTTCGACGTCGTCTCCGCGAAGGGCGAGTTCCTCGGCGGTGCTCTCGCCCCCGGCATCGAGATCAGCGTCGACGCGCTCGCCTCCCGTGGCGCTCGGCTGTTCAAGGTCGAGCTGGCCCGGCCGCGTTCGGTGATCGCCAAGACGACCACCGAGGCGCTGCAGTCGGGCATCCTCTACGGCTTCGCCGGCCAGGTCGACGGGCTGGTCCGGCGCATCGAGGCCGAGCTCGGCGAGAAGGCCACGGTCGTCGCGACCGGTGGCCTCGCGCCGCTGGTGCTCGGGGAGAGCGAGACGCTCCAGCACTACGAGCCCGAGCTCACGCTGATCGGCCTGCGCATCGTCTTCCACAAGAACATCGAGCCGCGCACCAGCGGCCCGGGCCCGGTCCTGCACCACATCGCCGGCACCTGAGCGCGTGCGGCGCCCGTCATAGGCTCGCGGTCGTGGCCGACCCGCAACCCCCGAGCGACGACCTGCCGGAGCAGATGCGGGTACGCCGCGCCAAGCGCGACCGGCTGCGGGCCGACGGCGTCGACCCCTACCCGCTGGGGTTCCGGCGTACGGCAACGATCGCCGAGCTCCGGCAGCGACACCGCGACCTCGCGCCCGACACCGCGACCGGCGAACGCGCGTCGGTGGCAGGACGGGTCGTCCTGAACCGTCCGTCCGGAAAGATCGCGTTTGCGACGATCCGCGACGGCAGCGGCGACCTGCAGGTCATGCTCACCGCCGACGCGACCGGGCCGGAGGCCCTCGCGCGGTGGAAGAACGACGTCGACCTCGGCGACCACGTCGGCGTCGAGGGCGAGGTCATCACGAGCCGGCGGGGCGAGCTGTCGGTGCGGGCCGACCGCTGGGTGCTCACGAGCAAGGCGTTGCGCCCGCTGCCGGAGAAGTGGCACGGGCTCGCCGATCCCGAGGCCCGGGTGCGCCAGCGCTACGTCGACCTCATCGGCAACCCCGAGGCGCGGCGCATGGTCGAGGTCCGCGACAAGGTGCTCGCATCCCTGCGTGCCACCCTCCGCGGCCGCCGCTTCGTCGAGGTGGAGACGCCGATCCTGCAGCTGGTGCACGGCGGGGCCGCCGCCCGGCCCTTCAGCACCCACCTCAACGCGTTCGACCTGCCGATGACCCTGCGCATCGCCATCGAGCTGCACCTCAAGCGGCTCGTCGTCGGCGGGGTGGAGCGGGTGTTCGAGATCGGTCGGATCTTCCGCAACGAGGGCGTCGACGCGACGCACAGCCCGGAGTTCACGATGCTGGAGGCCTACGAGGCCTACGGCGACTACGACACGATGGCCGACCTCACCCGGGCGCTCGTGCTCGACGCGGCCGACGCGGTCAACGGGTCACCGGTCGTCCCCGACGGCTCCGGCGGGGAGATCGACCTGTCCGGGCCGTGGCGCACGGTGACGGTCCACGATGCGGTGTCGGGCGTCGTGGGCGAGACCGTCGACCCGGGCACCCCGGCGGAGAAGCTGCGCGCGCTCGCTGCCACGCACGACGTGGCGCTGCGACCCGACTGGGGCGCGGGCGACATCGTGCTCGAGCTCTACGAGAAGCTGGTCGAGCACACGCTGCGCGAGCCGACGTTCGTCAAGGACTACCCCGCCGAGGTGCGGCCGCTGGCCCGCCCCCACCGCGACGATCCCCGGCTGGCCGAGGCGTGGGACCTCATCATCGGTGGGGTCGAGCTCGCGCCCGCCTACTCCGAGCTCGTCGACCCGGTCGAGCAGCGCGACCGGCTCACCGAGCAGTCGCTGCGGGCCGCGGGCGGCGACCCCGAGGCGATGGTGCTCGACGAGGACTTCCTGCGAGCTCTCGAGTACGGGGCCCCGCCCATGGGCGGCATGGGCCTGGGCGTCGACCGGCTGATGATGCTGCTCACCGGCGTCAACATCCGGGAGACGATTCTTTTTCCGCTGGTGCGGCCCGAATGACGGAATAGCCGGGCGGATTTCCCACAACTCCGCGCCGGTCGTATTGTCGTCTTTCCCGTTCACGCTCTATCGTGGACGTGGTCAACGCATTTTCCGACATTCTTCGAGAGGTTATTCACAATGGCGCAACGCGTTCAGGTCCTGTTGGTGTGCGACCTTCACGACGACGAGACCCCCGGCGAGGAGACGGTGGCGTTCTCGCTCGACGGCGCCGCCTACGAGATCGACCTGTGCGCGGCTCACGCCGACCAGATGCGTGACGCGCTCGCCGGTTACGTGGGGGCGGCCCGGCGGGCTGGTGGCCGGACCACCCCCGGCACGTCCCGTCGTCGTGGCCGGCCGGCCGGTGCCGGCCGCAGCGGCCGCGACACCGCCGCGATCCGCGAGTGGGCCCGCGAGCGGGGGCTGCGGGTCAGCGAGCGCGGCCGGATCTCCGCCGACATCCTCGCCCAATACGACGCCTCCCACTAGCAACGCGCCTGGCATCGACAGCCGCGGCGTTCTCGGTCGCTTGTGTGCCCTCCGGGCACACACCGCGCTCCCTGCGGCCTTGCGGCTGTCGCGCCAGCCGCGTTGCCGGGCATCGACAGCCGCGGCGTTCTCGATCTTTTGTGTTCTCTGTGGTGAGTTCTGTCAGGGAATCCTCGGCGGCTGCCGAGGGTTGTGCATGTCACCGTGCGCGCGGGTAGGAGCCCGGTCGCCGCGGGTCTAGCATGCGGAAGGAAGAGCTGCGGCTCTCCCGACCGCTCTTGAGGAGCGCACATGTTCGAGAGGTTCACCGACCGCGCGAGACGCGTCGTTGTCCTGGCCCAGGAAGAGGCCAGGATGCTCAACCACAACTACATCGGCACCGAGCACATCCTGCTCGGCCTGATCCACGAGGGCGAAGGCGTCGCCGCCAAGGCACTCGAGTCGCTGGGCATCTCGCTCGAGGGCGTCCGCCAGCAGGTCGAGGAGATCATCGGCCAGGGCCAGCAGGCTCCCAGCGGGCACATCCCGTTCACCCCGCGCGCCAAGAAGGTCCTCGAGCTGTCGCTGCGCGAGGCGCTGCAGCTCGGCCACAACTACATCGGCACCGAGCACATCCTGCTCGGCCTGATCCGCGAGGGCGAGGGCGTCGCCGCCCAGGTGCTGGTCAAGCTCGGCGCCGACCTCAACCGGGTCCGCCAGCAGGTCATCCAGCTGCTCTCCGGCTACCAGGGCAAGGAGCCGGCCGGCGCAGCCGGCCCCGGCGAGGGCACCCCCTCGACGTCGCTCGTCCTCGACCAGTTCGGCCGCAACCTCACGCAGGCTGCCAGGGAGGGCAAGCTCGACCCGGTCATCGGGCGCGAGAAAGAGATCGAGCGGGTCATGCAGGTGCTGTCCCGCCGTACGAAGAACAACCCCGTCCTCATCGGCGAGCCCGGCGTCGGCAAGACCGCCGTCGTCGAGGGCCTCGCGCAGGGCATCGTCAAAGGTGAGGTGCCCGAGAACCTCAAGGACAAGCAGCTCTACACGCTCGACCTCGGCGCACTGGTGGCCGGCAGCCGCTACCGCGGTGACTTCGAGGAGCGGCTGAAGAAGGTCCTCAAGGAGATCCGCACCCGCGGCGACATCATCCTGTTCATCGACGAGATCCACACCCTCGTCGGGGCGGGTGCGGCCGAGGGCGCGATCGACGCCGCCAGCATCCTCAAGCCGATGCTGGCCCGCGGCGAGCTCCAGACCATCGGAGCCACGACCCTCGACGAGTACCGCAAGCACCTGGAGAAGGACGCCGCGCTCGAGCGCCGCTTCCAGCCGATCCAGGTCGGCGAGCCGTCGCTGCCCCACACGATCGAGATCCTCAAGGGCCTGCGCGACCGCTACGAGGCCCACCACCGTGTCTCGATCACCGACGCGGCCCTGGTCGCCGCCGCCACGCTGGCCGACCGCTACATCAGCGACCGCTTCCTGCCCGACAAGGCGATCGACCTTATCGACGAGGCCGGCTCGCGCATGCGCATCCGCCGGATGACCGCGCCGCCGGACCTGCGGGAGTACGACGAGAAGATCGCCGCCGTACGCCGCGAGAAGGAGAGCGCGATCGACGCGCAGGACTTCGAGAAGGCCGCGTCGCTGCGCGACAAGGAGAAGACGCTGCTCGGCGAGAAGGCCCAGCGGGAGAAGGAGTGGAAGGCCGGCGACATGGACGTCGTGGCCGAGGTCACCGACGAGGAGATCGCCGAGGTCCTCGCCACCTGGACCGGCATCCCGGTGTTCAAGCTCACCGAGGAGGAGACCTCACGCCTGCTCCGCATGGAGGAGGAGCTGCACAAGCGGGTCATCGGGCAGAACGACGCCATCAAGGCGGTCTCCCAGGCGATCCGGCGTACCCGCGCCGGGCTCAAGGACCCGAAGCGGCCGTCCGGTTCGTTCATCTTCGCCGGCCCGTCGGGCGTCGGGAAGACCGAGCTGTCGAAGACGCTCGCGGAGTTCCTGTTCGGCGACGAGGATGCGCTGATCCAGCTCGACATGAGCGAGTTCATGGAGAAGCACACGGTCTCGCGGCTGGTCGGGTCCCCGCCCGGCTACGTCGGCTACGAGGAGGGCGGGCAGCTCACCGAGCGGGTGCGCCGCAAGCCGTTCTCGGTCGTGCTCTTCGACGAGGTCGAGAAGGCCCACCCCGACGTCTTCAACACGCTTCTCCAGGTGCTCGAGGACGGCCGGCTCACCGACTCGCAGGGCCGCACGGTCGACTTCAAGAACACCGTGATCATCATGACGACGAACCTCGGCACCAAGGACATCGCCAAGGGCATGTCGATCGGTTTCTCGTCCGGTGACTCGTACAACACCGACTACGAGCGGATGAAGGCGAAGGTCCAAGACGAGCTCAAGACGCATTTCCGTCCGGAGTTCCTGAACCGCATCGACGACATCATCGTCTTCCACCAGCTCACCGAGGAAGAGATCGTCGAGATCGTCGACCTGATGCTGACCCGGGTCGACGGTGCGCTGAAGAACCGCGACATGGGCCTCGAGCTCACGGCGGCCGCCAAGGCGCTGCTCGCCAGGCGCGGCTACGACCCGGTGCTCGGCGCCCGGCCGTTGCGGCGCACGATCCAGCGGGAGATCGAGGACATCCTGTCCGAGAAGATCCTGTTCGGGGAGCTGACCGCCGGCCAGATCGTCGTCGTCGACGTCGAGCAGGTCGACGACGAGGAGCGCTTCACGTTCCGCGGTGAGGCCAAGCCCGTGGCGCCCGACGCGCCGCCGGTCGAAGCCGCATCGGGCGGCGGCGACCGCCCGGAGTAGGCGCTCCCGGAGCAACGCCAGCAGACGAGAGGGGCGGCATCCCACGGGGGAGCCGCCCCTCTCGCGCGCGTTCAGCCGGGCAGCGCGTAGCCGTCCGGCCGCGCGACCGCGAGACCATCGGCGAGCAACCCCGCCAGGGCGCGCTGCCGTTGCGCCGGGTCGTGCCACTCCGCGGCGAGTACAGACGCCGGGACGGGTGCGTCGGCCGCGCGCAGCACCGCGAGCAGCCGCCCGCGCACCTGCCGGTCGGTGCCGGCGTAGGTCTGCGGTCGGCGGCTCGGTCCGGCCGGCAGCTTCCCGCCGGCCGTGCGCCAGGCGCAGCGGTCGAGCAGCGGACACTCGGCGCAGCGGGGGGAGCGGGCCGTGCACACCAGCGCGCCCAGTTCCATCGACGCGGCGGCCCACCGGGCGGCGACGATGGGCTCTGCCGGCAGCAGCCGCTCCGCGCGTCGGGTCTCGGCGGCCGTGAGGGTGGCAGCGGCGTCGGGTTCGCCGCCGACGGCGCGGGCCAGCACCCGGCGGACGTTGGTGTCGAGCACGACGTGGCGCCGGCCGAACCCGAACGACGCGACGGCCGCCGCGGTGTAGCCACCGACCCCGGGCAGCGCGCGCAGGTCGTCGTAGCCCGAGGGCACCTCGCCCCCGTGCCGCGCGACGATCTCCTGCGCCGCGGCGTGCAGCCGCAGGGCCCGGCGCGGGTAACCCAGCCGGCCCCACAGCCGCACCGCCTCGCCCGACGGCTCGGCGGCCAGCGAGGCGGGTGTCGGCCAGCGGTCGAGCCAGGCGGTGTAGGCCGGAAGCACGCGGGCGACCGGCGTCTGCTGGAGCATGAACTCGCTGACCAGCACCGCCCACGGGCCGGCGTCGGGCCGCCGCCAGGGCAGGTCTCGGGCGGCCTTGTCGTACCACTCGATGGTCGCGGTGACGAGCCCGTCCACCCCCGTAGCATGCACGGGTGGACCTTGGCCCGCTGCTGCATCCTGTCGGGCCGCACGATCCCGGGGTCTACTGGCGCCGCCGGCTGATCCTTCTCCTCGTCGTGGTGGTGGTGATCATCGCCATCGTCGCGGCGACGTCGGGAGGGGGCGGTGACACGGCAACGGTTGCCCAGCAACCTCCGCCGTCCAGCCACCCGCCGACCTCCGGCCCGTCGCCGTCGGCATCCGCCGGCCCCGCGCACGTCACGACCGGGACCCCGGCGCCGACCACGTCCGCGGCGGGCGCCACCCCGGCCGCGTGCTCCGTCGATGCGCTGCAGCTGCAGGCGAAGACCGACCAGGAAACCTATCCCGCAGGCGTCGAGCCCAAGCTGACGCTCGTCGTCACGAATCCGGGTCCCGCGCCGTGCCGCACCGATCTGGGCAGCTCGCAGCTCGAGCTGCGGGTGCTCTCCGGCACCGACCGGGTCTGGTCGAGCGACGACTGCGCGCCCGACGGCGCCGCCGAGCCGAGCGTGCTCCAGCCCGGGCAACCGTGGGCGGCCAGCCTGACCTGGTCGCGGACCCGGTCGGCACCCACGTGCCCCTCCGGTGAGCCCAAGGCGGACCCCGGCACCTACCGGCTCTACGCCCGCCTCGGCAACCGGCTCAGCGCACCGGCCGTCTTCCACCTCACCTGAGCCGGAGCCCCACTCACCTGCCGTCGGCTTCGCTCAAGATCGTCGCCTCAAGGGCGAGGGGCAACGCGACGACACCTCCACGAGGACCCATGTCGGGCCGTGGCAGGAGGGCGCCGTGGTGATGTCGTACGCCGCTGCCGCGCGCCCTGCCGGCGCGCCGTTGCGCGATGCCCTGCGGGTCCTGGTGGTCGACGACTCCGCGGTGCAGCGCCGGTTCCTGCGGCTGCTGCTCGACCGGTGCCCGGACCTCGCCGTCGTCGGTGAGGCGCGCAGCGGGCAGGAGGCCGTCGACCTCGTTCGCCGGCTCGGACCGGACGTCGTCGTCATGGACCTGGAGATGCCGCAGATGGACGGCCTCGCGGCGATCGAGACGATCATGGCGGCCAGCCCGACCCCGATCGTCGTGCACTCGGCCTACCTCGACGAGGCGCAGACCGCCGCCGCCCTGTCCGCCGGAGCGGTCGACGTCACGGCGAAGCCGGGCGCGGTCGACCCGTCGAACGTCGCCGACCTCGGTGCCGACCTCGTCGCCCGGGTCCGCACGGCCGCCCGGGTGCGGGTCATCACCCACCCACGCCGCCGGCTCGAGCCGCCCACTCGACCCGCGCCGGCGGTCGACATCGTCGTCATCGGCGCCTCGACCGGCGGCCCGCAGGCGCTGGCCGAGGTGCTCGGTGTGCTCCCGCCCGACTTCGGCGCCCCGGTGCTCGTCGTACAGCACATCGCGGAAGGCTTCGTCGCCGGGCTCGCCGGCTGGCTGAGCGGCCGGTGTGCCCTGCCCGTGCGCATCGCGAAGCACGGCGAGCGGCTGCAGCCGGGCGCCGTGCTGCTGGCGCCGAGCGGGCAGAACCTCGTCGTCCGCCCGGGCCTGCGGCTGTCGCTGGAGGACCCGCCCGTGACGCAGCACCACGTGCCCGGCATCGACGTGACGTTCGAGTCGGTGGCCGCGCAGTACGGCTCTCGCTCCCTGGGGGTGCTGCTCACCGGCATGGGCCGGGACGGCGCGCTCGGTCTCGCCACGATGCGGGCCGCGGGTGGGTCCACCCTCGTGCAGGACGAGCAGACCTCGACCGTCTACGGCATGCCGGCCGCCGCGGTCGAGGTCGGCGCGGCGGAGAACCAGCTGCCGTTGAGCGAGATCGGGCCGGAGGTCCTTCGGCTGTCACGGGGAGCGTCATGACGGTGCTCACCGACGCCGAGCACGGCCGGCTGGCCGCGCTGCTGACCGAGGCCGCGGGGCTGTCGTTCTACGGCCAGCGGCGCGAGGCGCTCGCCCACGGCGTGCGCGCGCGGCTCTCAGCCGTCGACTGCCCGTCGATCGACCGCTACCTGCGGCTCGTCGGCGACGACCCGGCCGAGCTGCAGGCCCTGCTCGATGAAGTGACCGTCCAGGAGACGCAGTTCTTCCGCAACCCGCCGCAGATTCGGGCGCTGCGGCGGCACGTGCTGCCGGAGGTCGTGCGCCGCGCCACCGCCGACGGCTCCCGTCGCATCCGGGTCTGGAGCGCGGGCTGCTCGACCGGCGAGGAGCCCTACACGGTCGCCATGCTGCTGCGCGAGCTGGTTCCGCCGGGCTCGCCGGGCTGGGACATCACCGTGCTGGCCACCGACATCTCCTCGCGGGCGGTCGAGGCAGCCCGCCGGGCCGTCTATGGCGCGCGGTCGCTGCGGCTCACCGACGACGTCGACCGGGACCGGTGGATGATTCCGGCGCCCGGCGCGACGCCCGCTTACGCCGTCCGTGACGAGGTGCGCGAGCTGGTCGACGTACGCCACCACAACGTCGTCACCGACGCGCCCCCGTGCGACCCGGGTGAGCTCGACCTGGTGCTCTGCCGCAACGTGACCATCTACCTGACCCGCGAGGCGACGAGGGCGCTCGTCCAGCGGCTGCACGGGTGCCTGCGCGACGGCGGCTACCTCTTCCTCGGCCACGCGGAAACCCTGTGGCAGGTCAGCGACGACTTCGCCCTGGTGCCGCTCGGTGACGCGTTCGTCTACCGGCGCATCGACGCGCCCGCGCCCGAGCGTCGCCAGGTGATCGCGGACCGGCGTACGGCGCAGGAGCCGTGGCCGTACCCCGAGCGCCGGGTGCGCCGGGCTCGCCGCGCACCTGGACCGCAGGACCGGCTCGACGCGGCGCGTGCCGCCGTCGCCGAGGGCAGCTACGCTCACGCCGCCGACCTCGCCCTCGAGGTCGCGACCGCCCATCCCCTCGAGCCGGCGGCGCACTACCTGCGCGGTCTGGCGCTGGCCACCGCCGGGGACGACGAGGAGGCGGTCGTCAGCCTGCGCAAGGCCGCCTACCTCGACCCGGGTCACGGGTTGGCGCACTTCGTGCTGGGCGGCGCCCTGGAGCGGCTCGGTCACGGGGCCGCGGCGGCGCTGTCCTACCGGACCGCCGCCCGGGCGCTGGCAGCCCGCCGGCCCATCGAGTGGGCCGACGAGCTCGGCGGTCGCGAGCCCGCCGAGCTGGCCGACCTAAGCCTGCGGCTCGCTGCTCGCGCGGAGTCCGCCTAACAGGTCGGCCGGCGCGCCGGCGCCGGGCTGAGTCACCGAGCGCGCGCTCCGCAACATGAGGCTGAGCAGGCCGGCGCACAACGCGGCTCCCGCGGCATAGAGCCACAGGTGCCGGAAGTGCTCCAGCGCCGCGCCCGGACCGGTCGACGTCCCGAGGATCGCGACGAGCACGGCGATGCCGATGGCGCCACCGACCTGGCGGGCGGTCTGGTTGACTGCGCTTCCCACCGCGAACCGTGCCGGTTGCAGGCTCGACACCGCTGCGGCCGACAGCACCGGGAAGGTCAGGCCGATGCCGAGGCCGGTGATGATCGTCGCCGGCAGCCACTCGCGCAGGTAGTGCGGCTGCAGGCCGATCCGGGTGGCGTACCAGATCAGGCCGGCGGCGAACACCGCGAATCCGATCACCAGCACCCGGTCGAAGCCGTGCCGCGCGGCCAGCCGGCCGGCGCTGCGCGAGACGGCAGCGACGACGAGCGGCCCGGGGGTCACCGCCAGGCCCGCCCGCAGGATCGAGTAGTGCCAGACACCGGTGAGGAAGAGGATGTTGCCGAGGAGCAGCGCAAAGAAGCCCATTGCGTAGACCAGCGTGGCGGCGTTGGCGACCGCGAAGGACCGGTGCGCGAACAGCGTCAGGTCCAGCACCGGCTCCGGCTCGCGGGCGCAGCGCCGGACGAACACCGCGCCCAGCACGGCACAGGCGGCGAGCCCGCCTGCAACCCGCGGGTCGGCCCAGCCCCACGTCGGCCCCTCCGAGATCGCCAGCACGAGGCTCGACAGGCTCAGCGTCAGCAGCACGACTCCCGGATAGTCCGGGGCGGCAGGCGTCGCGACCCGGCGGTCGTCCGGCAGCGCCGTCCGCCCGGTCAGCCAGGTGGCGAGTCCGATCGGCACGTTCATGTAGAAAGCCCAGCGCCACCCGCCCGCATTGATGACGGCCGCGCCGAGTGAGGGTCCGGTGGCGACCGCGAGGGCGCCGATCCCGCCCCACATGGCCACCGCCTGCGACCGCGCGCTCGCCGGGAAGACGGTCAGCAGCAGCCCGAGCGACGCCGGCAGCAGCAGTGCGGCTCCGGTGGCCTGCACGACGCGGCCCGCGACGAGCAGGGGCACGCTCGGCGCGACGCCGCACAGTGCCGACGCCGCGGTGAAGACGGCCAGCCCGACGAAGAACACCCGCCGGCGGCCCAGGCGGTCCGCCGTACGTCCCGCCGTGACGAGCAGTGCGGCGTAGACGATCGCGTAGGCAGTGATCACCCAGGCGAGCGCCGCGGTCGAGTCGGCGGGGAACGACCGCAGCAGGGACGGGAACGCGACGTTCACGATCGACAGGTCCAGCGACGCCATGAACGCGCCCAGCGCGGTGACGGCGAAGACGAGGTTGCGCTGCCGGGTCGTCACGTCCGCGGCCAGGTCGGGAACGGCGGCCCTCGACGCCCGCGCAGTCAGTTCTGTCACGAGACGCACCGTAGGCTATGGAGTTCTATGACGCAACCCACTAGTCTGTAGGCATGGAGCGCAAGAGCTTCGCCGGGATGGCGTGCTCGGTCGCCCAGTGCCTCGAGGTCGTCGGCGAGTGGTGGTCGATGCTCATCGTCCGCGATGCGTTCCTGGGCGTGACGCGCTTCGACGACTTCCAGCAACGGCTGGGGATCTCGCGCAACGTGCTCAACCAACGGCTGACGAAGCTCGTCGACAGCGGCATCCTCACCAAGGTCGCCTACAGCCAGCGCCCGCCGCGCTACGACTACCGGTTGACCGACAAGGGCCGCGATCTGTGGCCGGTGCTGACGGCCATGCGCCAGTGGGGGGATGCCCACGCGGCGCCGGCCGGACCGCCCGTGCAGGTGGTCCACGGCCGCTGCAACCACGTCAGCGAGGCGGTGATGGTCTGCTCGCACTGCGGCGAGCGGATGATGGCCCGCGACGTGCGCGCCGTTCCGGGACCGGGTGCCCGCGGGCTCGGCCTCCCGGTTCAGACGTAGCGCTCGAGGATCGACGACTCGGCGAGCCGCGACAACCCTTCGCGTACGCCGCGGGCCCGGGCTTCGCCGACGCCTTCCACGGCCTGCAAGTCGTCGACCGTCGCGGCCAGCAGCTTCTGCAGGCCGCCGAAGTGCTCGACGATGCGGTCGACCACCGCGCGGGGCAGGCGCGGCACCCGGGCGAGCAGCCGGTAGCCGCGCGGGCTCACCGCCGCGTCGAGGCCCTCGGCGCCCCCGGCCAGGCCGACGGTGCGGGCGATCGCGGACAGCTCCAGCAGGTCGGTGGCGGACAGAGCGTCGAGGTCGGTGAGGACGTCGTCGACGGTGCGCGCTTTGCGCCCCGTCGCCGGCGGCAGGTAGTCGCGCACGACCAGCTCGCGCTCCTGCTCGACCCCCGCCATCAGCTCTTCGAGCTGCAGGGAGAGCAGCCGGCCATCGGTGCCGAGCTCGACGACGTAGCCCTCGATCTCGCCGGCGATGCGCCGCACCATCTCCAGCCGCTGGCTGACCGCCATCGCGTCGCGGACCGTGACCAGGTCCTCGATCTCCAAGGCGGACAGCGTGCCGCTGACCTCGTCGAGCCGCAGTTTGTAGCGCTCGAGCGTGGCCAGCGCCTGGTTGGCTCGGGACAGGATCGCTGCCGAGTTGTCGAGCACGTAGCGCCGGCCGTCGACGTAGAGCGCGATGATGCGCATCGACTGGCTGACCGAGATGACCGGGTGGCCGGTCTGCCGGGCGACCCGCTCGGCGGTGCGGTGACGGGTGCCGGACTCCTCTGTCGGGATCGTCGGGTCGGGCACCAGGTGGACGGCAGCGCGGACGATGCGCTCGAGGTCGTCGTCGACCACGATCGCGCCGTCCATCTTGGCCAGCTCGCGCAAGCGGGTCGCCGAGAACTCCACGTCGAGCGGGAACCCGCCGGTGCACAGCGCCTCGACCGCGCGGTCGTAGCCGAGCACGATCAGGCCGCCCGTGTTGCCGCGCAGGATCCGCTCCAGGCCGTCGCGCAGGGCGGTGCCGGGCGCGACCGCGGCGAGCACCGTGCGCAGCTGGTCCTGGCCTTCGGCCCGGTCGATCGGCGCCACGGGGCAAGTCTAGGGGCGCGAGCCGCGCGCAAGCCCGAGGCGAGTGAGCGCGGCGGCGACGTCGGCGACCTCGACGACGCGCAGGCCCGCCGGCACGTGGCCGGGATCGCCGGGAACCAGGGCGTGGGTGAAGCCGAGCCGTGCCGCCTCTGCGAGTCGCCGGCCCAGCCCCGTGACCGGCCGCACCTCCCCTGCCAGCCCCACCTCCCCGGCGGCGACGAGGCCGGCCGGCAACGATCGGTCGCGGATCGAACTGGCCACGGCGAGGGTCACCGCCAGGTCGGCGGCCGGCTCCGCGAGCCGGACCCCGCCGACGGTTGCGGCATAGACGTCGCGGCCGGACAGCGGCAGGCCCGCACGCCGGTCGAGCACGGCGAGGACCATCGCCAGCCGTGCACCGTCGAGCCCGCTGGTGGTGCGCCGCGGTGACGCGATGTCGTTGCCACCGACGAGCGCCTGCACCTCGGTGACCAGGGCGCGGCGCCCCTCGACGGCGACGGTCACGCAGGTCCCGGGGACCGGCTCTGCGTGCCGTGACAGGAACAACCCGCTCGGGTCGGGCAGCTCCTCGACGCCGTCGTCGGTGAGGTCGAAGCAGCCGACCTCGTCGGCCGGGCCGAAGCGGTTCTTGACCGTGCGGACCAGCCGGAGCCGTGAGTGCCGGTCGCCCTCGAAGTGCAGCACGACGTCGACCATGTGCTCGAGCAACCGCGGCCCGGCGACCGAGCCGTCCTTGGTCACGTGCCCGACGAGCACCGTCGCGATGCCGCGCTCCTTGGCGATCCGGGTCAGCGCCGTCGCGGTCTCGCGCACCTGGGTGACGCCACCCGGGCTGCCGTCGACCCCGGCCGAGCCGATCGTCTGCACCGAGTCGACGATCAGCACGGCCGGCGACACGGCCTCGATGTGGCCGAGGACGGTCGCCAGGTCGGTCTCCGCCGCCAGGTAGAGGTCGGGCGAGAGCGCACCGATGCGCCCGGCCCGTAGCCGCACCTGGGCGGCGCTCTCCTCGCCCGTGACGTAGAGCACCCGTTGCCCGCACCGGGTTGCGGCCGCCAGCAGCAAGGTCGACTTGCCCACGCCCGGCTCACCGGCGAGCAGCACCACCGCGCCGGGCACCAGGCCGCCGCCCAGCGTGCGGTCGAGCTCCCCGACGCCGGTCGGGCGGGCCTGCGCCGCCTGGCCGTCGACCTGCGCGATCGGCACTGCCGGGCTGGCGGACTGCACCGGCACGACGCTGCGCAGCTGGCGCACCCCGCGCTCGGCGACCGACCCCCAGGCCTGGCACTCCGGGCAGCGGCCCACCCACTTGGCCACCTCGTAGCCGCACTCCTCGCAGCGGTAGGCCGGCCGCTCGCGCACGTTGCTCTTCGCCATACCGCCGGACGCTACGGGCCGGCACCGACAGTCGGCGGTCGCGACACTCAGCCTGTGGAGGCCGGGTGCGCGGCGGCCGGGCCGCCGGCGGCCAGCACCTCGTCGCAGTGCCCGGCCAGCACGGCGTACGCCGCAGCGCCCATCATCTCGGTCAGCTCGGCCGCATAGGTCCGGAACAGCGGCGCGCCCGCGCGGTGCGCCTCCGTCGAGGAGGTGCACCACCAGGTCAGGTCGTGGCCGCCGGGGCCCCACGCGCGGCGGTCGTACTCGCCGATCGTCGCCACCAGCACCTTGGTGTCGTCGGGACGCTCGACCCAGTCGAACTGGCGGCGGATCGGCAGCTGCCAGCAGACGTCGGGCTTCGTCTGCAGCGGGTGGCGACCGGTGCGCAGCGCCATCGCGTGCAGTGCGCAGCCGGCGCCGGCGGCGAAGCCCGGCCGGTTGAGGAAGATGCAGGCGCCGTCGACCGTGCGCGTGCGCCGCTTCCCGTCGTCGACGGTCGTGATGCCGCGTCGCCCCGCGGCCCGGTGCTGCCACTCCTCGCCGGTCAGCTCGGCGGCGGCGGCCCGCACCCGTTGCTCGTCGGCCCGGTCGCTGTAGAACGCGCCGTGCGAGCAGCAGCCGTCGTGGGCGCGGCCCGCCACGATGCCGTGGCAGCCCGCGCCGAACACGCACGTCCACCGGGACAACAGCCAGGTGACATCGCAGCGGAAGACGTTGTCCGGGTCGGCCGGATCGGCGAACTCGAACCACTCCCGCGGGAAGTCGAGCGGGACCTCCGGCATGGCTTTCAGCGTAAGGAGTGGCGCCGGCGCGCCGATACCCTGCCGTCGTGAGCAGCGTCCGGGTGCCGGCGGCGAAGGTCGCGCTGTCGACCGCGTCGGTCTACCCGGAGTCGACGGCGAGCGCCTTCGAGATCGCGGCGCGGCTGGGCTACGACGGCGTCGAGGTCATGGTCTGGACCGATCCGGTGAGCCAGGACGTCGACGCGCTCGCCCGGCTCGCCGACTACCACGCGATCCCGATCCTCGCGGTGCACGCGCCCTGCCTGATCATCACCCAGCGGGTCTGGGGCCCCGACCCGTGGGCGAAGCTGGTCCGCGCCCGGCGGGCGGCGGAGACGCTCGGCGCCGACACGGTCGTGGTGCACCCGCCCTTCCGTTGGCAGCGCGACTACGCCCGCGAGTTCGTGGCCGGTGTCGGGCACATGGCCGAGGAGACCCACGTCCGGTTCGCCGTCGAGAACATGTTCCCGCTGCGTGCCCGCGGCCGGTCGGTCACGCCCTACGCCCCCGACTGGGACCCCACCGCCGAGGACGTGCCGTACTTCACGATCGACCTGTCGCACACGGCGGTCTCGGGATCCGATGCGCTGGAGATGGCCGGCGTCATGGGCTCGCGGCTGGCCCACGTGCACATCGCCGACGGCACCGGCGGCCCGCGCGACGACCACCTCGTCCCCGGGCGTGGCACGCAGCCCTGCGCCGACCTGCTCGGGCGGCTGGCGCTCGGCGGGTTCGAGGGCACGGTCGTGGTCGAGGTCAACACGCGCCGGGCCGAGGGCCGGGCCGAGCGGGAGGCGGATCTCGCCGAGGCACTCGCCTTCACCCGGCTGCACCTGGCCGCCCCCCACGACACCGACACGTCGGCCTGGCTGCGGCACCGACGGGCGTGACGTGCTGCGGCAGCTGATCCTGGCGGCGTCGCGATCGCCCGCCGTGGCCCGCACCGTCGCAGGCTCGCGGGCCACCCGCGGGATCGTCGACCGGTTCGTCGCGGGGCAGACCGTCGACGACGCGGTCCGGGTCGCCCGGCTGCTGGCCGCCGACGGCCTCAGCACCTCGCTCGACCACCTGGGCGAGGACGTGCACGACCCCGCCCAGGCACGTGCCGCCGCCGACGCCTGCGTCATGTTGGTCGAGCGGCTGGCCGCTGCGGGCCTGACCGGGCGGGCCGAGGTGTCGGTCAAGCTGTCCTCGCTCGGCCAGGCGCTCGACCCGGCGCTTGCGCTGGAGCAGGCCGGCCGGGTCTGCGCCGCGGCGGCTGCCGCCGGCACCACGGTCACCGTCGACATGGAGGACCACACGACGACCGACGGCACGCTGGCCGCGGTGGCCGAGCTGCGCCGCGAGTGGCCGTGGGTAGGTGCGGTCGTCCAGGCGCAGCTGCGCCGCTCCGAGGCCGACTGCCGGGAGCTGGCCACCGCGGGGAGCCGGGTGCGGCTGTGCAAGGGCGCCTACCGGGCTCCGGGCGACGAGGGCTTCCTTCAGCGACGTGACGTCGACCGTTCCTACGTTCGCTGCCTGCGGGTGCTGATGGAGGGTCACGGCTACCCGATGATCGCCACCCACGACCCGGCGTTGTTGCGGGTCGCCGATGCGCTGGTGCGGCGCATCGGACGCGAGCGCGGCAGCTACGAGTACCAGATGCTGTACGGCGTACGCCCGGACGAGCAGCGCAAGCTGTCCGGCCGCGGCGAGACGGTGCGGGTCTACGTGCCCTACGGCGGCGAGTGGTACCCCTACCTGATGCGCCGCCTCGCCGAGCGTCCGGCCAACGTCGCGTTCTTCCTGCGCAGCCTCGCCGGCACGTCGTGAGACCTGGGGTGGCCTGTCCCTTGCCGATTGCCCGCTCACGATCTGTCCGCTTTCCACTTGTCCGCCCGTGAGGGGATCCGGAGGGGCCGCTGGACCCCTCGACGGCCGGACAAGTGGAGATGGACCGGTGTACAAGGACATCTCCGTGCTCGAGGCGGTACGCCTGACGGCCGGCGACGGCGCGGTGCTGCTCGACGTGCGCGAACCTGACGAGTGGCGCGCCGTGCGCGCGCCCGGGGCGCTGCACATCCCGATGGGGCAGCTGCCGAGCTCGGCGGACCGGCTCCCGCCGAGCGGGCTGATCGCGTGCATCTGCCACGTCGGGGGTCGCTCGGCGGTGGTCGCGGAGGCCCTGGTCCGCGCCGGTTATGACGCGGTCAACGTCGCCGGCGGCATGGACGCGTGGGAAGCCGCCGGCCTCCCGACCGAACGCGGTTGAGGCGTGTCGAGCCGAAGGCGTCCGGCTGAGGGCGCTCTGCTCTGCGTCGTAGTCAAGCAGCGTCCTCGACGGTAATTCTTCTTTGTTCACAGGCGTTTCCGGCTGGCCGGAATTGTCGGTGGCGGCGCGTAGTGTCGGTTCATGGGGAACCTGGCGAGTGCGGTCGACGAGCTGGCGGCGGTGGATGCCGCCGGGCTGTCGGATGCCGCGCTGGCCGAGGACATCGTGGAGATCGACCGCCAGATCAACCGGTTGACCGCAGTCAAGCTGGGGCGGTTGGAGCGGCTGGATCGGCGCGGGACGACGGCCGCCGAGTTCGGGTCGACCGCGGCCTGGCACCGGGCGGCCGGCCGGTTGTCACCATTGGTGGCGGGCCGGGAGGTGCACCTGGCCCGCGACCTGGCCGACAGGCTGCCGGCGACGGCGGCGGCGCTGGCCGATGGTGCCATCAGCGCGGTGCATGCGCAGGTGATCGCGGCGCTGCGGCGCGACGTGCCGGCCGAGCCGATGGCCGCAGCCGAGCCGCACATCGTGGAGCTGGCCCGATCACTGGACCCGGCACAGCTGCGCCGGGCGCTGGCGCACATCCGCCACCAGTACGCCCCGAACCGGCTTGCTCAGGACGAGGCGGATCTGTGGGCCGAGCGGCGGCTGACCATGTCCAGCACCCTGGACGGGTTGGCCACCGGGCACTGGTCCGCCGATGCGGCCAGTCAGGAGCTGATCGCGACCGCGATCCATGCCGCCTGCCCACCGGTCAGCGGTGATGACCGCACTGCGTCGCAACGCCGGTTCGACGGGCTGCTCACGGTCTGCGAGCTCGCTCTGCGCAGCGGCAGGCTGCCGGACACCGGTGGGGTGAAGCCGCACGTCAGCGTGCTGGTGGCGGTCAACACCTTGGACGGCCAGCCGGGCAGCGACGCCGCCGCGCTCGCCTTCGGGGAGCCGTTGTCTGGTTCCGGCGCCCGCCGGATCGCCTGCGACGCGGCGATCAGCCGGATCGTGCTCGGCCCGCGGTCAGAGGTGCTCGACGCCGGTCGGGCCATCCGCGGCTTCCCTGCGGCGATGCGCCGAGCGATCGTCGCCCGCGACCGGCAGTGCATCTGGCCGGGCTGCGACGCCCCGCCCGGCTGGTGCGACGCCCACCACATCCAGCACTGGGCCCTCGGCGGCCGCACCAGCATCGACAACGGCGTGCTCGTCTGCGGCCGACACCACGACCGCATCCACCACCAGAACCTTGCCATCGTCCGGCTAGCCGACGGGCGTTACAGCGTCGACCGAAGACGGGGCAGTGACACCCAAGACCGTGGCGAGCCCGACGACCCGTAAGCACGCTTACAGTCGGCGGCAATCCACGGCCTGAGCGACTGCATCCGCCGTTCTCGCGCGCCTCGTGTGACATTGCCGCATCAGTTGGGATCAGATAATCTGATGCAATGAAGGAGATCACAGCCACAGACGCAGCCAGAGGATTCTCTGCCCTGCTCACCGCGGTGGAGAAGGACGGCGAGACTTTCTTCGTCACCCGCGGAGGCCGCGTGATCGCTCGCATCGAGCCTGCCGCCGGGACATCCGGCGCAGCCGTGAAGGCGTTGCTGGGGCACTTCCGCCCGGACAAGGGGTGGGTCGCCGACCTGAGCGAGGTTCGAGAGCTACTGACGCCACAGGAGCGTCAGTGGCCCGCCTGATCCTCGACACCACGGTCTTCATCGACGCAGAACGGCGCGGCCGCCAGCTCAACAGGCTTATCGCCGATGAAGACGATGTCGCGATTGCGGCGGTGACCGCCGCGGAGCTGCTCGTAGGTGTCGAGCTCGCGGACGACGCCCGCCGTGCGACGCGGTCCGCTTTCGTCCGCAGTGTCTTGGAGACCGTTCCGATCGAGGATTATGACGTGCAAGTCGCGCGGGTGCACGCGACGCTGCTCGCACATGTACGGCGCACCGGTAAGCCACGTGGGGCTCACGATCTGATCATCGCCGCAACCGCCGCGGCCCGCGACAGGATCGTCGTTTCGAGCGACACCACGGCCTTCGCTGATCTCCCCGGCGTCCCAGTGCGCAGCTGACGGTGACGATGCGCCGTGCCGCGGCGGCACGGGGGCCAGAGTTCCCGCCACGCACGGTAAGAACACCAACACGTGCATGCGCGTCCATGGACGCGTGCACGGGTGCCGGCGTTCTGCAACGCCGGCTGCCTTCCGATCTCAGACACCCTCTACACCGTCTTGGCGGTGAGATCGTTCCCGGTGGCAAGCAGACTGCCTTGAGACGATGACCGTGGGAGGCGACCGTGACCACAACGCCGGGAGGCGCGCAGAGATACGAGTACAGGTTCGTCCGCCTCGGCGACTATCGCGGATCGGGCGTGTTCGGCGTGTCGGACAAGGCGAAGAAGACGTACGAAGACACCGTGCATGAGCACGCGCGCGATGGCTGGCGGCTGGTACAGATCTTCGCCCCCGGGGTCGCCGCACTCGGCAGCGTGAAGTACTACGAGCTGATCTTCGAGCGCGAAGTGTAGGTGCCGTTAGCGCTCGCTCTGTCCAATCGGACGCTCGGGCCACGCCGCCGCCTGCCGATCGAACAACGCCGAGCCCAGGTCCTCGACGCGGCCCTCGTCCTCATCAGCGACCACGGCTACCCCGCGCTCAGCGTCGAAGCCATCGCTCGGCAGGCACGCGGGTCGAAAACGGTCGTCTACAACGCTTACGGCGGCCTGGAGCCGCTGCTACATGCGCTGCTCGACCGCGAAGAAACGGCTGCGCTGACATCGCTCGCGCACGCCGCACCAGACAGTTGCATTGACAGACTGCGGGCGCCCGGCGCTCCGACGGTGCCGGGCTCAGTGCGGTGGCTTCCGCGGCCCGGGTCTGACTCTCACAGTTGCTGACGCCGTGTCGGTGGTCCGGAAAATGACCCGTCGACCCGGCCGCGGGGCCACCGCCGGCACGACCGGTCGGGCGGAGTGACCTCAGAGGAGCTTGCGCACACAGGCCCGCTCAATGTCCTGTCCGCCGTCCCGGCCATGCGTGCCATCCCCAACCCCGGTATGAGGAAAGGACGGCTCGGCCACGATGGCACGCCCCCGCACTCGCAACAACCGTACGTACGCACAGCGCCCGGCACCACGTCCCGCGAACCTCGACCGCGGTGTCGTCGGCGGTGTGGATACGCACAAGGACGTGCACGTCGCCGCCGTCTGCGACCCGCTTGGCCGGGTGCTGGCCACCGCCGAGTTCGTCGCGGACGAGACCGGCTACGTCGCGCTGTGGGACTGGCTGCGCGCCTTCGGCGACGTCGCCGCTGTCGGCATCGAGGGCTGCAGCGCCTGGGGCGCCGGGCTCGCCCGGTTCCTGATCGCCGCCGGCGTGCGGGTCATCGAGGTCGATCGGCCGAACCGGCAGGTCCGCCGCCGACGTGGCAAGTCCGACACGATCGACGCCGAGGAAGCCGCCCGCGCCGTGATCTCCGGGCGCGCCACCACTGTTCCCAAGGCGCAGACCGGTGCGGTCGAAGCGATCCGCCAGCTGCGCATCGCTCGCCGCGGCGCGATCCGCTCGAGGACACGAGCCCTCAACCAGCTCGCCGCGCTCATCGACACCGCACCCGACGCGCTGCGCCGCGAGCTGCGGGACCTCTCGCCCACCCAGCGGGTCCGCGCGGCCGCCCGGCTGCGACCCGGCCCGCTGCACTCGCTCACCGCCGCCACCAAGATCGCACTGGTCAGCGTCGCGAAGCGCGTCGAGTACCTCGCCAACGAGATCGCCGCCCTCGACGAACACCTCACCGCCCTGATCACCGACACCGCGCCCGACCTGCTCGCCAAGCGCGGTGTCGGTGTCGACACCGCCGGCGCGCTGCTCGTCGCCGCCGGCGACAACCCCGACCGGCTCCGCCACGAGCGATCCTTCGCGGCCCTCTGCGGCGCCTCACCCGTCCAAGCCTCGTCCGGCAAGCGCCATCGACACCGGCTCAACCGCGGCGGCGACCGCGAAGCCAACAGCGCGCTGTGGCGGATCGTCATCGTCCGCATGACCTGCGACCAACGCACCTGGGACTACGTCACCAGGCGCACCGCCGAAGGGCTCAGCAAACCCGAGATCATCCGCTGCCTCAAGCGCTACATCGCCCGCGAAGTTTTCAACGCCCTCCCCAAGACCCTCGTCGAACTGCAAGAACCCGCCCCCACCCCGCTCGCCGAGGTCGCTTGACACAAGAGGAGCGTCAACCTGGACGACCCCGCCGTTGCGTTGACCGACTGGCTGCGGACGCTGCTCGGCGCTGTCAGCGACAACCCCCTACCTGGCGGCTGATGCTGCTCCCGGCCGACGGCACGCCACCAATGGTGCGTCAACGGATCCAACGCGGACGAGACATCGCCCTCATCCAGGCCCGGCGGCTCACAGCCGCGCTGCTCGCCAACGACCCCGACGCAGATGTCGATCTCGCTGCCCGGGCGATCCTCGCGATCGGCGAAGAAAACGCCCGCCTCATGCTCAACCACCCAGACAAGTACCAGCCCGATCGACTCGTGGACTTCGCCGCCACGCTAGCCGCCAAGCTGCACGCCCCACTCTCCGCCGCACCACACCGGCACCGCCGCAACGGAGCCGCATGAGACGCGTCGAGTAGGCCGAGAGCGAAGCGACCATAACCGCCACCACCTGGCGACATCGCCGGACTTGGCAAACCGCTTGAGAACGCCGGATGGCGTGCGAAAGCTGTCCTGGGATGCCCGAAAGTTGGGCGCTGTTGTGGTCGGCTGTCTTGCTCGGACTCAGCCTGAGCTCCCACGGCACCGAACCGCTGAGTACTTCTCCCGGATGGCTACTGATCGGTGCGGCCCGCGAGGACTTCGGCGAGGATTGACGTTCCCTTTCGAAGTTCTGCAGCGCGCTCAACCTCGCCTGCGCGCTCGTACCCGACCGCAGCCTCTAAGCGCTCGTCGACCTCGTGCCGCACCAGGACGCTCAACTCGTCGCCGTCAGCTCTAACCGAGCGACTTCGCGAGCGCCTATCCCTCGCGGACTTCGCTCGAGGGGGACGCCGGCGAGATCGGACGGGTCGAGCGCAGGAGCTTCCGCGTTGTCGATTGCGGCGATGGTGGTCCGCAGGACGCATCGCGATCGCATCGCGATCCCTCATGGCGACGCTCTATCGCCGGCGCAATAGAAGACGAATGCTGGCGTCCTCATGTGTTTCCACAACACCGGGACGGTAGCGCGGGTTGCCTTCGGCGAGTTGTCCGCTGGTGCCCGGGCATGGCGGGCCGCTACCGGCCGGCGGTCGGACGACGGGGAGGTCGACCGCCTCCTCACGGCAGTGACCGCTCGGTGCCGGACTCCGGATGCTGTGCGATGAGCGGTACGTCGTCGAGCGCCCCGGAAGCGATCGACATGACAAAGTCATACGCCTCGTCGTTGGTCATGGTGAGCCGCCAGCCGTTCAGCCCGTAGAAGGCGATAAAGGCGGCCAGCCCGAGTCGCTTGTTGCCGTCGACGAGCGCATGGTTGCGGACCACGGAGTGCAGCAAGGCGGCTGCCTTCTCGTGGACGGTGACGTAAGCGTCGGTACCGAACGCTGATGCCTGCGGGCGGGCCGCGGCTGCCTCCAGCAGGCCGGCGTCACGCAGTTCGACCGGTGCTCCCGTCGCCCGCTCAGCGATGTACAGCAGATCCTCGACGTCGAGGTAGATCACTGTCCGAGTCGCTCGAGCGCCTCGGCGTACCGGGGCAGCTCACGATCAAGGACAGCGTCCAGCAACTCTCGCTTGCTGGTCCGCTCGATGTAGTCCCGAACCGCCTGGCGTGCGACCTCCTGCATGGACCGCCCCTCGCGCTCCGCGCGCTTGCGCAGCGCTTCGCTTTCCTTTTCGTCGAGCCGGAGCGTCATAGCCACGGCTCGATGATACCAGAACTGATACCGCGCGCTAGCGCCGGCCATGCTCGTGACTTGTCCGCCGGTGCCCGGACATAGCGTGCTACTAGCGATCACGGTCCGAGGGCGGGAACTCGATCGCCTCCTCACGGCACCTCAGTAGTGGTAGCGGGCCTGCAGGATCACGACGTCGTCGCCGTCGACTAGGTACACGAGCCGGTGTTCTTCGGTGATTCGGCGCGACCATGCGCCGGACAGCACGTGCCGGAGTTGCTCGGGCTTGCCGATGCCGGTGAAGGGATCTCGCAGGACATCCTCGACCAGCCGGTTGACCCGCTTCAGCGTCGCCCGGTCGGTCTGGACCCAGTGCTGGTAGTCCTCCCAGCCGTGCGGCGTGAAGACGAGCCTCACCGCTGAAGCTCATGCTCCTCGCGCTTGCCGGCGAGGGCCTGGTCGAGGCTTTCCAGGAGTCGTCGGGCGTTCTTGGGAGCACGTAGCAGGTGCGCCGTCTCCTGCAGGGCGTCGTACTCCTCGCGGGAGAGCAGCACGGCGTCGCCACGGCGAGAGGTGATCTCGACAGGCGTCCTGTCCTCGTTGACCTGCTCGATCAGCGGAAAGAGGTGCTTGCGCGCCTCGCTGGCAGTGATTGCCATTGGCCCACCTCCAACTGGTACAAGAGTTTGGTACCAGTCGGGGCACTTGTCAAACGACCGGAGACGCCGGCTGCGATCGGCGACTCGTCCCGCGGTGCCCGAACATAGAGCACCGTTGTGATCACTTGCGCGCTCGATCGCGGCTGACACGCTGCATCGGCACCTACTCGGCAGGTGGTCGTCGCGCTCGTAGCCACACGAACGTGCCGGCAGCGGCCGCGTTGACGATCACGAAGCCGACGATCACAACGATGACAGCCGACCAACCGCGGGTCCCGGATGCTGGCAGATAGTCCGCGTACCGCCCGGGCAAGGCGTGTACGGGTACCAGCCGAAGGTCGTCTCTCGGTTGAGCCACCGGCCGGCTAGTGCCGCCAGGCCTACGTTCAGCACACCCAACGCCGCACCCCAGACAGTCCTCGACGCACTCGGCCAGTATCGCGGTAAGCGGCCCTTCACCCTGTCTTCGACTGGATGTTCAGGCCCCGAGCCGAGTTTCGTCGAACGGTAGGCGCCCGACTGCCCCCCAGCAGGCGTGCCTCTGGCGAACCGCCGGAGAGCCCTACCTGGCAGGGGGCGTGACGCCGGCGGTGGAAACTGACACGGTGAGACCTGTCGGCCGCGGGGCGCCGCCCGAGGCGCTACACGAGCGCGTACGCCGGGCGCCAGTGGGACGACTCGCCACGGTTCGCGAGGACCACCGTCCGCACATCGTTCCCGTGACCTTCGCCCTGGATGGCGACACGCTCGTGTCGGCAATCGACCAAAAGCCGAAGCGCACCCACGATCTTCAACGCCTCCGGAACATCGCCGCAAACCCCGCCGTCACCGTGCTGATCGACCACTACGACGACGAATGGTCACAACTCTGGTGGGTTCGGCTCGACGGCACCGCCCGCATCGTCCAGGCCGAACCAACCCGCAGTGCGGCAGTCCGGCCGCTCGTCGACAAGTACCCGCAGTACCGCGAGGCACCGCCAGCCGGACCACTGGTGCTAGTGCAGATAACGATGTGGACGTGGTGGTCGGCCACGTGACTCGAGTAGCGGCAGGTACTAGGCGTCGGTGGACGCCTTCGCCTCACGCCCCTCGGACGGGTCGACCTTCCGCCTCGGAGGTTTTCTGTCACCGGCGGAACGGTCGCCACCAGCCGGTGACAACCAGCAACAGGGCAGCGCCGGCGAGGGCTATTCCCAGTTGCTCGGGTGCACTCGGCATTCTCCTCACTCCCGCGTCCTGATTTCAAAGCCGCTACATCCCGGGTCGTTGTCACCCCGGCTGAAAGGCGCGTGAAGCGACGCGGCGCTCAGTTCATCGCCTTGCGGAGTGACTCGTAGTCGGCGACCGGGCCGAGGTGCGCGAGCTTGTCAGGATTGACGACAGAGTGCACGCCGGTGACCTGCCCCCCGTCGCTGGCCAACGCCCAAACGCCGATCAGCCGGCCTTCCCCGTCGACGATGACCGCTCCGGGACCGCCGTTGACTTCGGTCAGCCGCAACCGGACGCCGGAAACACGCGAGGCGGCGCGCATCCACGCGATCAGCGTCCGCGCCACCCGGCTGCGACCGTGGACCGGCCGTGCCAACGCCGGCACCTTGCCGCCGCCGTCGCCGGTGAGCTCGACGTCATGGGCGAGCAGGACCTCCAGAGCGCCGACGTCACCTTCCTGCACCGCCGCGAAGAAACGGCGGGCCAACTCATCGCGTTGTTGCGGTGTCGTCTGAAAGCGCGGCCGTCGCTCGGCGACGTAGCGCCGGGCGCGCGTGGCGAGCTGCCGCACGTTGTCTTCGGTCTTGTCGACGATCGTGGCGATCTCGTCGTACCCATAGTCGAATACGTCGTGCAGCAGCAGGACCGCACGCTGCTCCGGCGACAGGCTCTCCAGCAGTACCAGCATGGCCATCGACAGCGAGTCCGCGGTCTCCGCGTGCACGGCCGGGTCGTCCAAACCTCCGGTGATGATCGGCTCCGGCAGCCACTCACCGACGTACTGCTCGCGCCGCGCCCGCGCCGACCGCAGCTCGTTGATAGCCAGCCGAGTCGTGATCGTCGCGACGAACGCGCGCGGCGAGGCGATCTGCACACCGGCGTCGAGTGTCTGATGCACCCGCAGCAACGCCTCCTGCACGACGTCCTCGGCCTCGGCGACGCTGCCGAGCATCCGGTAGGCAATCGCGAACGCGACCGGCCGAAGCTCGCCCAGCAGCTGCTCCCGGTCGGTCATGGCACCAGGAAACCCTGCCGCCAGGACGGATGCGCCGGTGCCCAGCCCAGTTCCCGCTTCGCCTTGGCGTTCGACGCACCGCGCAGCTCGGTCATCATCACCACACCGACCTCACCGGCGAAGAGTCGGCCGACCCACGCCGGCACGCGCATCGGCTTCTTCGCGCCGACCTCCGCGGCCAGTGCGGGCAGCCACTCGGCGACCCGGGCCGGCTCGTCATCGACGATGTTGTAGACGCCGCGACCAGCATGCTCGACGGCGGCCATCGTCGCCTCGGCCGCGTCTGCGATGTGGATGAACGACCACACCCCGCCGCCGTCGCCCACCACCGGGAACTTGCCCCTACGCACCATCTCCACCTGCTCGGCGCCCGGCGCGATCGACGTGCCCGGACCGTAGAACCCGCCGTAGCGCAGCACCACGCCCTCGGTCCACACCGCGCCCAGCACAGCGTCCTCGACGTGGTGGATCGCGGCGGCCACCCCGCGCATCTTCTTCACCGGGTGCGGGTCCAGTGGGTCGTCCTCGGTCTTGACCGGACCGCCGGTCCGCGCATATGCGGCGAAGAAGCTCTGCGCCACGAACTTCCTCACTCCCACCGCCTGGGCCGCGGACAGCAAGTTGTCCGTGCCCTCGATGCGCAGCCGGTTCGTCGGCTCGAAGTCACGGTCGAAACGCCGCAGGTCCAGCGCGTCCGGGATCGCCGTCAGCTCGTGCACGATCACATCCGGCTGTGCCTTGGCCACCGCGTCGGCGACCTGGTCGGGCACCAGAGCATCCGCCACGACCGGTACCACGCCCTGGTCGTCGAGCATCTTCTGCTTCGACTTGCTGCGCGTCATGCCATATACCTCGTGACCTGCGGCGACCAGGCGCGGCACCAGCTGCTGCCCGATCGCGCCCGTGGCCCCAGCTACGAGGACCTTCATCGTCTGCTCCTCTCCTGCTGTTTCACAAGACAAGACAAGTCAGTGGCTCCGCCTGTGACACCAGCACCGCCAAGCGCGAACGCGATGTCGAGCACCGCGCCGCGGGTGTCCCAGTGCTGGTCGGGGTCGACCTCTTGTAACCGAACGAACGTTCGCGCGCCAAGGTAAGCCTGGGCGCCCGCGGCAGTTCACCATCACAGGAACCCAATCCCGGAGGCCGCCATGCGCTGAAAGACGTCGGCGTCGTGCTCGGCGTGTCAGTGTCTGCTGTGCGCCGCCGGCGTTGAGATCGTTTGTCCAGCAGGGCGCTCCACCTTGACCCCGGCACCGCGCAACAGGAACCACGTCATCACGAGAACGACGCCGAAGAACGACGAACCGAAACGTTGACACCGAGGGGCCGGGGCATAGGTAAACGGCACTTTCGGGACGGTCGCCAACCTCAATGAAGTTCTTGGGCGAGCCCGATGAGAAGTCCCTCGGGTCCCCGGATGTAGCAGAGTCGGTACGAGTCTTCGTACTGAACGACCTCACTGCTCACGAGCTCCGCCCCGTGCCCGCGGAGCCGCTCGAGCGTATCGTCCAGGTCGTCGACGACGAACATCACTCGCAGGTAGCCGAGCGAGTTGACCGGGGCGGTCCGGTGATCGGCGACGACCGGCGGATCGAGAAACCGTGAGAGCTCGAGCCGGCTGTGACCGTCCGGCGTGCGCATCATCGCGACCTCGACGCGCTGGCTGCCCAGGCCTGTGACGCGGCCGGCCCACTCGCCCTCGATGATCCCCTTGCCCTCGAGTTCCAAGCCCAGGACGCGGAAGAACGCAATCATCGTCTCGAGGTCCTCGACGACGATGCCCATGTTGTCCATCCGTTGCACTGCCATGCGACAACCCTAGGGAGACAGGGGCTTCCTACACCGAGGCCGCTGCCCCAAAGCGGGTGAGCTCCACGGGCCGCTATCGCGCAGTGATGCGGCTACGCGAGTACCGACTCCGCTGTAGCCACCGCTGGAACGCAGTCACGGTGGTGACCGGCGGGCGCGCCTTCGGCGGCGTCCGCTAGCGCGGTGTGTCAGGCGGGGGCGGCGATTGTTGATCGAGTGCTGTCACCTGGGCCGCGAGCCATTGCAGCGCGGCAGCCTGCTCAGCGGTACGGGGGCAGCGGCACGACTCCGCCCAGCGCAATCGCGCGAACGCGAGGTCGAGATCTTCGGCCGCCACCTCGCTGCCGCCGTCAGCCTCGGCGTGGGTGGGCGGCTTCGGGAGGGTCATGCGGCCGCCGACACGAGGTCGTGGCACGCGAGGTCGCTGACATCGACCACGGTGCGCGCGACCTTGACCAGGCGGCTGCTTGCCCTCAACCGGCTTGGACTCACAACGGTCAGAGGACCGCGCTCGGCGAGCCGAGCGAAGATGCCGTCGTTGCTCATCGCTACGAACTGGACCTGACGAGCGCGCACCCGGTCGGCCGAGGCCAACAGCGCGTGGTCGGCGGCGTCGCGACCGGGTCCGACAGTGATCACCTGCTCGCGGAACTCAGCGACCATACGCGCGCAGCGACTCACCGAGTCGGCCTGGCCGGCGAACACCGACACGTCCGCCTCCCGGGCCAGCTCGACCGCAACGCGCATGCGCGCAGCGAGGCGGCGGGGATCGGCGCGCAGGTTGTCGAGGTCGCAGAGCAACACTCGCGTGGCGTCGTCGTCGACCCAGATGATTGGAGGGTCGTCATCATCCGCTTGCAGCGGGAACCACTCGAAGTCGTCCCACTCGCTGCGTGCGCAACCGAGCCCCATCGCCTGTCGGCCTCTCCTCCGGCTATGCGGTCACGCAAGAACTGCGCACCACTCCGGGTCACGCGGTGTCCGACGTCGGCCCTTGCAACGGCCGGGTAACGGCAAAGCGCCCGCTGTCGACATCCCGCGGGCGCTTGAAACGTTCGAGAAATGCAAACTGCAACCACGCTTACGGTAACACACCCATCAACGAGCGAAGCCGTCGTCGTCGACATCACGCGGCGGGGGCCGGGAGCAGCCCTTCCCGACGTGCGACGCGCAGCGCCAGCACGATCGTGATCGCGGCACCGAGCGCCGCCGCAGAGGGCGCGAATACCGTCTTAGCCATCACGAAGCTCGTCAGCGTCAGAGAGTGAAGCAGCAACAACATGACTCCCGCCTTGGTCGCACAGATACCTGCCCACAGCAGTGTCAGACGGCTGAACAGGGTCTGGACGCGCCGCCGCGCGGCCACGTCTTTCGTCATGGGGTAGAACTCACCCGCCAACCTCGCGACCGCCGGCCGCGCCGTTGCCAGCGATAGCAGGAAGAGGAACGCGACGAGAGCGTCACCGACTGCCGGCTGCACAAAGTAGATGAACGTGCTCCCGGTCGCGAACGCCAGAACTGTCTTGCCGGTCAGCCCGGCGACCGTCAGCCACAGCAACACGGACGTCGGCTGCCGCCTGCGCAGCCGCCAGGCGAGCGTTGCGTAGCACCACATGAGCGCCACGATCAGCGCCGCCCAGAGCCCTGCCGTGATGAGGCACGCGTAGAACAAGGCCGTGGGCACGATTGTGGCGACGAACAGGTTGAGCCCAAGGTGGCGAAGGACGGCACGCAGCCCCGGGCGCTCGGCGAACTGCTCTGCTGCGCGGGCCGGCACCCGGTGGCCGATGCCGGTCACTCGGCGCCGCGTGTGGCGAGCGGGATCAGCGAACTTTCTACCTTGTCCGGTTGCACGCTGCGCAGCCCTGCGCGGCGCCCCCGTCGACGACCCGCGAGTCCGTGCGTACTCACCTGGTCATTCACAGGGCGTCTCGACGCAGGACGAGGATGCATACATCGTCGAGGGTCGAGGCCGGGCCTGGGACGGCATCGTTGAGAAGCGTCTCGGCGACGATGCGAGGGCCGGCGTCCGCGGCAAGTATCACGTGGGTCCATCCCACGAGGTCGCGGAACTCGTGGATCTGGTCCTCGAGGTCGCGT
>Ga0207652_10000232_pt1 | contig 58473 bp, 61 predicted proteins | sample KBSC63BmetaG_FD_184334 | JGI IMG/M metagenome (GOLD analysis project Ga0207652, IMG submission 184334) | Corn rhizosphere microbial communities from Kellogg Biological Station, Michigan, USA - KBS C6-3B metaG (SPAdes) (version 2) | ecosystem: Host-associated > Plants > Roots > Rhizosphere ... | reverse complement strand
CATCGACGGGATCTGGCTTGCCGCTCTGGCCCGAGGCTTCGAGTGGCCCAACTTTGGCCGCCTGTTGGTTGCCACGGCGCCTAACGAGATGGCGGCCATGTGGCATGAGTCCAGGGCCGAAGACGCGCGGACTGAGTACGCTGCGAACCGGTAGTTGGTTGACCTACTTCTTTGGCGGCGAGGACGAGCTGAGCGTAGAGCCGCTCGGCCGTGCCGCGCAGGGCCTCGCGCGAGTCCTCGCCGCCGGCGCGGCGCTCCATGTGCGGGTCGTTGAGCACGTGCAACTCGGTTGACATCGGCCAGCCAGCGAGGTACCGGCGGCCGGCGGGGGCAGCCGACCAGCGCGCCGCGGGCAGGAAAGGGTGCGCCAGCGCGAGCCAGACGGGGTTGGTGTGGACGACCACGGTGATCTTGCCGGGAACGACCTCGAACCGATCCTCGAGCCGCAGCCGCAGTTCCTCCATCCGGTCCAGCGTCCGCTCCGCGAACGCCGAATCGCCGCTGTCGTGGCGGGCCGTGAAGCTCAGCGATTCGGTCTCAACCCAAGGCATTGACGCGACCCTACTAACGCGGCGCGGCCAAGCAGATCAAGGACTCAAAGGAACGAAACGTGCTTTCTCGGATGAGCGACTGAGGACGCAGAGACTGAGGACGCAGAGACTGAGGACGCAGAGGAAGAGCGACTGAGGGACGCAGAGATATGCGCCGGCCAGGCCGCGTTAGACGAGGGCCGGCTCTGCGGCGCCGCAGACGCCGAGGATCTCGGCGCGAGCGCGGTCGAACTCTTCATCGGCCATCACCGGAGTGCCCTCGAAGGGCAGTTCGCGGTCGACCTCGACCCAGGAGCGACAGCCGTGGTACTCCTCGCGGACCCGCACCGTAACCGGACGGGGGATGCGGTGGACCCGCAGCAGCAGCACGTGCAGCGGGTGGCGGCGCTTCCAGTTGAGCCGCTTCTCGGCGTAGTCCGGAGTCCAGACGTAGTAAGGGGAGAGACCGTCAACCACGCGCGGGTCGTTGACGGTGATGTGATCGGTGACCTCGGCCCAGGCGCGCAGGCGCACCCGATCGGGCTGGGAGATGCCGCCGTCCTGGAGCAGGGCGCGGGCCGGGGGTTCCTCATCGGGCCAGACGCCCTCCTCGAGGGCGCGACCGAGCTCAGGATGATGCGACTCCCGTACCAGGTTGTTCTGCTGGTGGTCGAAGGTGGGGTAGAGGAAGAAGCGTTCGTGCTCGAGCTCGAAGTGCTTGTTCTCCTCGCGGATCCCGCCCTTGCGAAGGGTCAGCAGCTGCTCGCCCTCGGCGAGTGCGCGGACCGTTACGGCCCATTCCTTGAAAGCGATCGGCATTTGAAGTCGTACCTAGAAGAAGGTGGTTGAAGCTGTGACTGGGAGGGGGGCGCCCTGCCCATTCCATGGTGAGAAGCCCGCCCGGATCGCGCATTCTAGACCAGTGCGCCTGGATTGCAAAATTTGTGATGAAGATCACTGACTGCCGTGGCCGCCGCCGCCAGGAGTTTCGATCCTCAGGGTATCGCCGGGGGCGAGATCGCCTTCGCTCTTGCCGGGCAGTGGTTCGCCGTTGTGGAGGTTGCGGCCGGGGGCGCCGTCCTCACCGCCACCGCGGCCGTGGGGTTGATGCCCGCGGCGCTCGCTGATCAGCGAGAAGTGCATCGGCGCCAACGCCTCGAGCTCGCGCACGATCCCGTCGCCGCCGCGGTGCTCGCCCCTGCCGCCGCTGTCGCGGCGCAGCGAGAGCTCGCGAACGCGCAGCGGGAACTCGCTCTCCAGCGCCTCGACCGGAGTGTTGAGCGTGTTCGACATCGCGACGTGGATGGCGCTTGGCCCGTCCGCGTCGGGGCAGGCGCCCTGGCCGCCGCCCAGCGTCTCGTAATAGGTGAACTCGTTGTTGGCGAGGGTCAGGTTGTTCATCGTGCCCTGGCCCTGGGCGGGCACCGGCCGGGCGCCCCCCAGGGCGGCGATGACGAGGTCGGCCACGCGGCTGGAGGTCTCGACGTTGCCGGCGGCGACGGCGGCCGGGAAACGGGCGTTGAGCAGGCAGCCCTCGGGTGCGTTGACCGTGATCGGCCGGTAGGCACCGGCGCACGGGGGAGCGTCGGGGTCGGTCAGCGCCCGCACCGCGAAGAAGGCCGCGGACTTGGTCACCGAGAGCGGGCAGTTGAGGTTGCCGCCCACCTGCGGGTCGCTGCCGCCGAAGTCGAGCACCAGCTCTTCGCCCGCGATCGTCGCCTCCACCCACAGGTGTACGTCATGCTCCTTCCCGCCGGCGTCGGCCTCGAGCAGCTCCTCGGCCCGGTAGGTGCCGTCCGGTAGCTCGGCGAGCGCCTGCCGGGTACGTCGCTCGGCGTAGGCGAGGATCTCGTCCATCGCAATACTAAGCTGCGCGCGGCCATGCCGCTCGGCGAGCTCGCCGAGGCGTCTCGCGCCGATCCGGTTGGCGGCTTCCTGCGCGCGCAGATCGGCCAGTCGCTGCCGGGGGAAGCGCATCTGGGCCGCGAGATCGCGCAAGACCTCCCGGCTCACCCGGGTCGGGGGGATCACCACCCCCTCGTCCTCCAGTCGGGTCGAGTTGGCCGGCATGCTGCCCGGGGTCTTGCCGCCGACATCGGCGTGGTGGGCCCGGCAGGCGGCAAAGCCGATCGGCTCGCCGTTGGCGAAGATGGGCGAGATCAGGGTGATGTCGGGTAGGTGGGTGCCGCCGCGGTAAGGGTCGTTGAGGATCCACGACCCACCTGGCTCCTGCTCGAGGTCAATCACCGCGGCTACCGCGTCCGGCATCGAGCCGAGGTGGACCGGGATGTGCTCAGCCTGCATCACCAACTCGCCGCTGATGTCGAAGATCGCGGTGGAGCAGTCGTGGCGCTCCTTGATGTTGGCCGAGTAGGCGGAGCGGATCAGGGCGGCGCCCATCTCCTCACAGGCCGCGCGCAGGCCACCGATCATCACCTGCAGGGCGATCGGGTCGAGCGCGGTCATCCGACCACCTTCCGGTGAAACGTTTTGTCCACCCACTGCACGGTCAAGCGTTACACCCCGATTCGGGCCACGATCGTGCCCGCCTCATCGACCTTTGCGGTCCATCCCGGCGGCACCACGAAGGTGCTCTGCGGCAGCTCGAACACCACCGGGCCCTCCGCCGCTGTTTCCGCCGCCGGCTCGCCGCGCAGGACCGGTGTTTCCAACCACTCGCCGTCGAAGCGGACCTGTCGCGAGCTGTGCTCGACCGTTCCCGCGGAGGCGGTGGGGCGGGGGTGGGCACCGGGGATGACCATTGCCAGACGGATGTGGACGAGGACGACCTCGGCCTCGGGATCGCGATGACCGTAGAGCTGCTCGTGGGCCTCGGCAAAGCGCTCCGCGAGATCGGTCGGGTCGGGGTGCGTCGAGCCGCGAATGGGCAACTCGAAGGCCTGGCCGGCGTAGCGCATCTCGTAGGTGACTTCCGGCCTCGCGTCCGGGTTGTGGCCTAGGCCGGCGGCCAGTTCCTCGACCACGGCGGCGACCCGCTCGGCGGTGAAGTCTTCGCCGGAGAGCATCACCGTGCGGGCGGTGTCGCGGCGGCGGTCCGAGGCGCAGAGCCCGAGCGCCGAGAGCACGCCGCCGGCGCGCGGGCAGAGGATGCGGTCGATCTCGAGCTCAGCGGCGATCGCGGCCGCGTGCATCGGGCCGGCGCCGCCGAATGGCAGCAGGGCGAAGCGGCGGGGATCGATGCCGCGCTCGACAGTGACCACGCGCAGCGCTCGCACCATCTCCTGATTGGCGATCCGCACGATGCCCTCGGCCGTCTCCACCGGGCCAAGCCCGAGCGCGGCGGCCAGCGAGCCGACCGCGTCCTCGGCGGCGCCCACGTCCAGCGCCAGGTCGCCGGCCAGCTTCGAGTCGGCGGCGAGCCGGCCGAGCATCAGGTTGGCGTCGGTGACAGTGGGCTCACTGCCGCCCCGCCCGTAACAGGCGGGCCCCGGCTCGGCGCCGGCCGAGCGCGGGCCGACGCGCAGGGCACCGCCCTCGTCGCGCCAGCCGATCGAGCCGCCTCCGGCGCCGACGGTGTGGACATCGACCATCGGCAGCTGGATCACGCGGCCGGCGATAGTGCGCGAGTCGGTCCGCTTGACCTCGCCGCCTTCAACCGCGCAGACGTCGCACGAGGTCCCACCCATGTCGAAGCCGAGTGCGTTGCCGTCGCCGGAGAGCTGGGCGAGCAGGCCGGCGCCGACCGCGCCTCCCGCCGGCCCAGAGAGCACGCTCCAAGCGCCGGCCCGCGCCGCCTCCTCGGCGCTCGCCACGCCGCCCGAGGACTGCATCACCAGCGGGGCGGGCAGGCCGGTGCTGCTCGCCGCCTCCTCCAGGCGCTCGAGATAGCGCCCGAGCAGGGGCGAGAGGTAGGCGTCGATCGCGGTGGTCGAGCAGCGCTCGTACTCGCGGAAGCGGGGCAGGACCTCGTGGGAGGCGGAGACGTGGACGCCAGGGAGCTCGCTGCGCAGGTGCTCGGCGATTCGCCGCTCATGGGACGGGTCGAGATAGGAGAAGAGCAGGCAAATCGCGACGGCCTCGGCACCGCTGTCGCGCACCAGCTCGGCGAGACGACCCGGCTCCGCCTCGCCAAGCGGCTCGATCACGCCCTGCGGCCCGACGCGCTCGGCCGCCTCGAAGCGCAGTTCCGGCTCGATCAGGGGCGTTGGCTTCGGTGCGCAGAGCCGGTAGAGCTGCGGCCGATCCTGGCGGCCGATCTCGAGCACGTCGGCGAAGCCCCGAGTTGCGATCAGGGCGGTGCGGGCGCCGCTTTCCTCCAGCAGGGCGTTTGTGCCGACGGTCATCCCGTGGGCAAAGGCCTCGACCTCGCTCGCGGTCGAGCCGGCCAGCTCGATCACCGCTTTGACCGCGGCGATCACCGCTTGCGACTGGTCCCCCGGTGTGGTCGGCAGCTTCGCCGTGTGCAACTGCTCGCCGTCGAAGAGGACGGCGTCGGTGAAGGTTCCGCCTACGTCGACACCGAGCAGCACGCTCCGAAGCTAGCTCAGCGCCAGCTTTCGCGGCGCAACCCGCCGTCGGCGGTGAGCGCGAAGTGGATGCCGTCGAGCTCGGGGTCAACCCCCGGGAAGTCGCTGCGCAGGTGCCCGCCGCGCGACTCGCGGCGCGCCAGCGCAAGGGTCGCGATCGACCTCGCGAGCGGGAATGGGTCCTCCAGGAGCCGGCTCAGGCGCTCGCGGTCGCGGCGCGGGCCGGCGAGTGCCCAGACCGCGTCGCGGGTCGCCTCGCTCGGCGGCTCGAAGCGCCACCTGCCGGGCTCCGGGGGATTGGGCGCGGCGGTCTCCTCCAACGCCGCCCGCGCCGCGCGGGCGCCGAAGACAAAGCACTCGCTGAGCGAGTTGGAGGCCAGTCGGTTGGCGCCGTGCAGGCCGGTGCAGGAGCACTCACCGACCGCGAAGAGGCCGGCCAGCGAGGAGCGTCCTTCGAGGTCGACGACGATGCCGCCCATTGTGTAGTGCGCCGCCGGTGCGACCGGAATCAACTCGCTCGCCGGTTCGAACCCCGCCTCGCGCAGGGAGGAGAAAACGTTGGGGAAGCGGGTCGGGTCGAGCCGGCGCAGGTCAAGGTCAACCGCCGTGGCGCCATCGGCCTCCATCCGGTCAAGCAACGCCGCGGTGACCGCGTCGCGCGGGGAGAGCTCGTCGGTGAAGCGGCGCCCGCCGGCGTCGAGCAGCGTCGCGCCCTCGCCCCGCACTGCCTCGGTGATCAGCAGGCCGTCGAAGCGGGTGCCGGGGAGGAAGAGCGCGGTTGGGTGGAACTGGCAGAACTCGAGGTCAGCGAGCTCTGCCCCCGCGGCCGCTGCCATGGTGGGGCCGGCACCGATCGCGCCCCAGGGATTTGAGGTGCGCCGCCAAAGCGCCGCCGCTCCACCGGTTGCCAGGATCGTCGCCGCGGCGGCAATTTGCTCCTCATCGGTGAGCAGGCCGTGGCAGCGCTCACCGTCGCTCCACAGCGCCGTCATCGAGGCCCGCTCGCGGACCTCGATCCGCTGCTCGCGGGCGACCATCGCGGCGAGCTTCGAGGTGATCTCGTGTCCGGTGGCGCTGCCGCCGGCGTGGACGATGCGCCGCCTGGTATGGCCGCCCTCGAGGCCGAGCGCGAGCTCGCCGCCGGGGTCTAAGTCGAAGACGACGCCGCGTGAGCGCAGCTCCTGCACCGCGGCGGGTGCCTCCTCGACCAGGGTCTGCACCGCCGCTGTCCGGCAGAGCCCGCGTCCGGCGGCGAGCGTGTCGGCGGCGTGCTGCTCGGGCGAGTCGCCTGGCTCGAGCGCCGCGGCAAGCCCACCCTGTGCCCAGTAGCTGGCGCTCTGGGAAAGGGGGGTGCGCGAGACGAGGCAGACGCGCGCGCCTTCCTCGGCCGCGTTCAGCGCCGTCCAGAGACCCGCCGCGCCGCCGCCGACGACGGCGACGTCGAACTCGGCGCTGGGGGCTATCGCTGCCCGGCCTCTCGCCGGATCGCATCGACCCGACCGCGCAGCCAGGCCGCTGCCGCCTCGCGCGAGCGCGCCCGCTCGTCGGCAATTGCGCTCTCCGCCTTGGCCGCGCGCTTCTCGGCGTCGGTGATCCGCTGCTCGGTGGTCTCTGCCTGCGCCTCGATCTCGGCCAAGCGGCTCTCTGCCTCGGCCACGATCCGTTCCTTTGCTTCGCGCTCGCGGCGCAACTCCTCGGCATGGGCGGCTTTCAGCTGCTCGAGCGCCTCCGAGGCCTTGGCGCGCTCGCTCTCGAGGTCCGTCTCGAGCGCCTCGATCTCCGCCGCCACCCGCTTCTCGGCGGAGCTGGCCGCGGCAGCCGCCTCCTCGAGGCGGCGCTTCGCCATCTCGACCTGGGCGCTGAGATCCTCGCCGCTCACCACAAATCCTCCTGCGTTGCTCGCTGCGCGAAGAACCAGATATGCACGCTTGCTCGCTCCGCGCTCACGGGCCCAATCTATTACGCGCCGGCAAGGACGGCGCGGTAGGCCTCGAGCGTGCGCTTCGCCATTCGCGCTGCGGAGAGAGTTGCGGCGCGGGCGGAGCCCTCGATGCGAGGGTCAGGGGAGTCGAGCAGGGGTCCGGCGGCGGCGCGCCAGCCCTCCAACTCGAAGGGAGCGCAGAGGGCACCGCGCACGCCACCGAGCGCGTAGGGAGCAACGCCAACCGGGGTGGAGAGGACGGGCACGTCGCAGGCGAGCGCCTCGATCGCGGCAAGCCCGAAGCCCTCGTAATCGGAGGTGATGAGGACCGCGTTGGCGGCGTTGACCCAGAGCGGCATCAGCTCGGGCTCGATCGCACCGCCGGTGAGCAGTTCCGCTCCGCAGGCGGTGGCGAGCTCTGCGGCGCGGTCGTGGCGCTTCTCCGGGCGCGCGGGGTTGGCGGGGAAGAGGAGGTAGCGACCGTCTGGCTCGAGACCAATCTCACGCCGCGACTCGGCGCGCGAGCGCGGTCGGAAGCGACGCAGGTCCGGTCCGCAGGGGAGGACCGCGGAGCCGGGAACGTGGGGCAGGCCGGGGCGGCTGTCCTCCGGCTCGTAGAGGGCGCGGGAGACGGCGGCGACGAGCTCAACCCGCCAGGCGAGGCGCCGGGAGAGTGGCCCGACCAGCCAGTGGCGGACGTCAGTCCCGTGGAAACTGACCAGGAGCGGCCGGGCTCCCGCAAGGCGCGCGCACCAGCCGACGAGGCCGTAGTGAGCGTGGACCAGGTCAAAGCGCTCCCGGCGCAGCATGCGCCGCAGGCGCCGTGTCGCGGGCAGGTACTCGCCGCGACCGGGCGGGAACTCGAAGCGCACCACCTCGACCCCGCGGCGCTCGAGCTCGTCGATCTGGTCGCGCACCCAGCGACCGCGCTGCGGCGCGCCTGCGTCCGGCACGAAGTTGGTCACGATCAGCACGCGCACGGCAGGGAGGCTAACCCGGACTCGACCTGAATCGCGTCACAGAGCCGGCACGAACGCGTCTTGTTCGGCGCGCCGGGGCCCTTGAGCATCGATCTCCAAACCGCAAAAGGAGGCGTTCGATGCTTTACATGTTGATGGGGTACCTGCACGCCGCGATCGAGGGCCGGGTGCGGGCGATCCGCTCGCTCGTCGGTGAGCGTGGCCAGGGCACGGTCGAGTACGTCGGTTTGATCCTGCTCGTCTCGCTGCTGATGGTGGGCATGGTGGCGGCAATGAAGGGGTTCAACGGCAAACAGGGCACTGAGTTGGCGGATGTGATCGTCAACAAGATCAAGGAGGCGGTCGACAAGGTGGCCTTCAAATGAGCGCGGTGGAGGGGCGGCCGGCGCGGGCCGCCCCCGCTCCCCTGCCCTCGGCGCGGCGGATGGTGGATTCGGTGCAGATGCCGCCCGTGCAAGTTCCGTCCGGAGCCGTGCCTATGCTGTATTACAGCATGAAGCATCGAACTCAGCTATATCTGGATGAGGGCCAGTACCGCTGGTTGAGGCAGCGGGCCGGTGAGGCCGGCAGCATCGCCGCGGTCGTGCGCGACCTGATCGATGCCGAGCGCGCCCGCGGGGTCGATCCCAGCACGGATCCATTGCTGAGCTATCTCGTCGAGGAGGCGCCCGGCAAGGGTCGCAAGGGAACCAGCGTGAGCAGCCTGGATCGGGATCTCTACGGCTCATGAGGTCGGTATTCGTCGATACCAGCGCCTTCGTGGCGCTGCGCAACTCCTCGGAGGCGGAGCATGAACGGGCGCGGTCGGCGCTGGCCGGTCTCATCTCGGAGGGGGTCGCCCTCTTTACTTCTAACTACGTTTTTGCCGAGACGTACACGGCCCTGATGGTCCGGGTGGGACGTGGCGAGGCGATCGAGTGGGGGCGGCGCTTTCGGGACGGCGGCGCAATCGACCTCGTTCATTTGGATCGGCCGATCGAGGAAAGGGCTTGGGAGATCCTCGAGCATTACGAGGACAAGCGTTGGAGCTATGTCGATGCCACCTCCTTTGCTCTGCTCGAGCGTGGTGAAGAAAGCAGCGCCTTCGCCTTCGATGCGCATTTCTCGCAGCGCGGATTGCAGCTAGTACCTGGATAGTTTCTATTGACTGCTCAGGGAGTACCAGCCTATCCTGCCGCCAGGCTCGCGAGGCGCCAGGGTCGATCGAGGCCCGTGGAGATGCCAGAGGGCTACCCCAGTGGGAAGGAAGGGCCGCGCGAGGGGCGCGGCCCTTCCGCCAGTCCCTGCGGACCGGTGTTCCTGACTTAGACTCGCGCCCCATGCCAGCCTCCCGCAGTTACGACCGCGCCCCCGCCGACATTCGTCCCGTCTTGATCGACCCGGAATTCGTCGATACCGCTGACGGCTCCGCCCTGATCACGTTGGGCCGCACGAGGGTGATCTGCACCGCTTCGGTCAGCGCTTCGGTGCCGCGCTGGATGCAGGGGCGCGGCAAAGGCTGGGTCACGGCCGAGTACGCAATGCTGCCCGCCTCCACTGGTGACCGCAAGGTGCGCGATATCTCCAAGGGCAAGCAGGACGGGCGCGGAGTGGAGATCCAGCGCTTGATCGGCCGCTCGCTGCGAGTGGTGCTCGACCCCAGGGCCCTCGGCGAGCGCAGCATCTACGTCGATTGCGACGTCCTGCAGGCCGATGGGGGCACCCGCTGCGCGGCGATAACCGGCGGCTACGTAGCTTTGAGATTGGCGCTGCAGAAACTCGTCGACGCGGGTGAGCTGGAGGCGATGCCGCTTACCGGATCGGTTGCCGCGATCAGCGTTGGCGTCGTCGACGGCCGTCCGCTCTGCGACCTCGACTACTCCGAGGACTCGACCGCCGAGGTCGACGCCAACGTCGTCATGACCGGTGAGGGGGGGCTGGTCGAGGTGCAGGCGACGGCTGAGCGCACGCCGCTCTCGCGCGCCTCGCTCGACGAGCTGCTCGGCCTGGCCGAGATGGGAATCTCGCGCTTGCGCCAGGTGCAGGAGCGGGTAGTCGGCGGGGGGTAGCAATCGTTGATCTTCGCGACCGCCAACAAGCACAAGCTCCGCGAGATGCGGGAACTGCTCCCGGAGTTCGAGTTGAAGGCAATTCCGGACGGGGTTGAGCTGCCGCCCGAGGAGGGCGACTCCTTCGCGGCCATCGCTCTGGAGAAGGCCCGCGCGGCGCACGCCGCGAGTGGCGAGGCCGCGATCGGCGATGACTCGGGGATCGAGGCGACCGCGCTCGGCGGTCGGCCGGGGATCTATTCCGCACGTTATGGAGGGCCGGGCGCGAGCGACGAGGAGAACCTCGAGAAGCTCCTGCGCGAGGTCGCGGCCGCGGGGGACGAGCGGCGAGCGGCGTACCACTGCGCGCTGGCCCTGGTGGACGTGGATGGCTCCGAGCGGGTCTTCGAGGCTCGCTGCGAGGGCCGGTTGATCGAGCAGCCGCGCGGTGAGGGTGGTTTCGGCTACGACCCCGCCTTCGTCCCCGATGACTCCGGGCCCGACGACCAGCGCACGATGTCGGAGTTGAGCCAGGCTGAGAAGAACGAGATCAGCCACCGCGGCCGGGCAGCTCGATTGCTGGCAGCGCACCTGAGTGGCAGCCGGGTCAGCCAAGAGGCTCGATGATCCGCACGAAGAGCGGCGCGGCAGCGCTCTCGATCGCCTCCAACGCGCTGCTGATCGCGATCAAGCTGGCAGCGGGGGCGATCACCGGCTCGATCGCGATCCTCACCGAGGCCGTTCACTCGTTGATCGACCTGGTCGCCTCGGTCGTCGCATTTGTCTCAGTGCGCAAGGCCGACGAGCCGGCCGACGCCGGCCACCCCTACGGCCACGAGAAGGTCGAGAGCCTGGCGGCGACGATCGAGGGACTGCTGATCCTCCTCGGCGCTGGGATCATTATCTACGAGGCGACGCACAGGCTCGTCGTCGGCTCCAAGGTCGAAACGCTCGGGGTTGGCATCGCCGTGATGGGGTTCTCGGTGATCGCCAACCTGGTCGTCTCCACGGTGCTGGCGCGGCAGGCGAAGTTGCACGATTCCCCCGCGCTGGAAGGCGACGCGTCACACCTGCGTACCGACGCCCTGACCTCGGTCGGGGTGCTGGTCGGGCTGGCGCTGGTCCAGATCACCGGTAACGCCGCCTTTGACTCGATCACCGCGCTGGCGGTCGCCGCCGCGATCGTCGTTGCGGGCGTCCGCATCGTCAGGCGCTCCTCCGGCGTGCTCGTCGACGAAGCCCTGCCCGACGAGGAGATGGACCAGATCGAGGCGGCGATCGCCGCGGCGCGGACAGAGGAGGTCGCCGGGTACCACAAGCTGCGTGCCCGCCGGGCCGGAAGTCGCCGCTATATCGACCTCCACGTCCAGTACCGCTCCGGGACCAGCCTCGAGCGCGCCCACGAGCTGGCCCACGCGATGCGCGACTCGATCGAGGACGCGATCCCACGCGCCGAGGTGCTGATCCATGTTGAGCCCGAGACTTCTCTGCGTGACTCCGAGCGAGGTCGCTCGGGCCCCTTCCGGGCCGGCTAGGGACCGGGCAGCAGATTCACGGCCGCCGCGAGGCCGACGGCGCCGACGGTGATCGAGTAGCCGGTGTAGCCGCTGATCGCGAAGAGGACCACGGCGATCGCGCAGACTGAGACGACGGTGATCCAGGAAGCTCGGGCCAGGGACACGGGTCGCTATTTTGGCCTAGATGACTGACTTTGTGGCGACGTGTGCATGGGGGCGGGTGCGGCCATGCCGATCGCGGACGCATGGAAGCCGAATAGGCGAGCCTATTTGGCCGACCGAGGACGCCGAGATGCGCAGTGCCGCGCGCGTCATCCAGGTGCGCGTCGCGGTGGAGTCAGCCATCTAAATGTCCGACGGTGAGACGAGCGAGGCGGTATCGGCCCACGCGGCCGCCGGTGCGCTGGCCTATCTGACCGAGATGTCACCTGACCTGCGCGCCGCCGCGATCCTCGGGTCGGGCGGCTCGGTTCTCGCCGCCAGCGACCGGCCTGAGCGTTGGTGCGAGGACGCCGCGACCCTGCTCGAGGTGGCCGACGGCGCCGGCGGCGAGCCGGTCGAGCAGGCTCACATCGCCATCGAGCAGGGAGAGGTCTTCGCCGTCCGTCACGCCGGGCTGACAGCGATCGCGGTGACCGACCGCTTCGCCCTCGCCTCGCTGCTCTTCTTCGATATGCGCGCCGTGCTTCGTGACCTCAGCGAGGGCGGCGACGGAAAGGGCCTCGATGCCCCCTAAGCCGCACCGCATCCTGCTTGATCGCGTCTCCGGCTACGCCGACGAGGCGGCCGCCTACATGCGCCGCCGTCGCGTCTCCAGACAGCCCTTCGCGCGGCTCTATTACTCCGAGGGCCGGGCCAGTGACCACGCCGGCGACTCGCTCGCCGGTGCCGAGCTCTTCGTCGCCGCCGGGCGTTTGATCGAGGTCGCCGGAAAGCGGCCGCGGTGAGCGGCCCGATCGTCACGGTGATCGCCGGTCATTCGCGTCCGTGGCGATCGGGTTGCGAACAAGAGGTGCGCGGGTGAGCGAGTTGATCGATGCCGAGGTGGCCAAGCGCGTCCTCGCGGCGGCGCTCGCCAACGGTGGCGACTTCGCCGAGGTCTTCGCCGAACGCAACGCCGGGCTGACGATGGCGATCGACGAGTCGCGGGTCGAAGCGGTGCAGGCCGGGGCGGCCGCGGGCGCCGGGGTGCGGGTGATCAGCGGCGCCACCACCTATTTCTCCCATGTCGACGGACTTGATCCGGACGACATCGAGCGGGCCGCCGGCGAGGCGGCGGCGGCGCTGCGCGCCGAGCGGGCCGAGCCACGGCCGCTGATCGCCACGCGGACCACGCCGCTGTCGATCGAGGTGGCGCCGGCCGCGGTGCCCGCTGAACGCAAGGCGGAGCTGCTGCGCGAGCTGGACGAGCGCGGGCGCGGGGCGGGGGCCGAGATCGCCCAGTTCACCGCCTCCTATGCGGAGGTGCGCCGCGAGGTCAGCGTCGCTAACTCCGAGGGCCTCTTCAGTGGCGATGACCGCACCCGGGTGCGCATCGGCGCCCAGGCCGTGGCGCGGCGCGATGGGGCGGTCGAGACGGGGGCCGAGACACTCGGTGCCCACCGTGGGTTCGAGCTCTTTGACCACGATCCCGGCTCGATCGCCGACGATGCCTCGCGCAAGGCGTTGACGCTGCTCGATGCCGGCCCGGCCCCCGCCGGCTCGATGCCGGTGGTTGTCGGCGGCGGCTTCGGCGGCGTCCTCTTCCACGAGATGACCGGCCACGGACTCGAGGCCGATCACATCCAGAAGGGCGCCAGCGTCTACGTCGGCAAGCTCGGCGAGCAGGTTGCGCAGCCGCTGCTGAGCGCCTACGACGACGGCCGTTTGCCCAATGAGTGGGGCAGCGATGCGATCGACGACGAGGGGGTGCCGACCCAGAAGACGCGGGTGATCGAGGAGGGGCGCCTGACCGCCTTTCTCTACGACGGGGTCACCGCCCGCCGCGAAGGCGCCGCCCCGACCGGCAACGGCCGGCGCGAGAGTTTCCGCCACCTTCCGGTCCCGCGCATGACCAACACCTACATCGCCCCTGGGGATGCCGAGCCCGAGGCGATGATCGCCGAGGTCCAGCGCGGCTTCTACGCCGTCTCCTTCGCCGGTGGCCAGGTCGATCCCGCCACCGGCGACTTTGTTTTCGGCGTCTCCGAGGGCTACCTGATCGAGGGTGGCCGGGTTACCCGCCCCTGCCGCGGCGCGACTCTGATTGGCAACTGCCTTGAGGCGCTGGCTGCGATCGATGCGGTTGGCGCCGACTTCGAGATGAAGACCGGCGTCTGCGGCAAGGCCGGGCAGCGGGTACCGGTGGGAACGGGTCAGGGGCACGTTCGCATCCGGGCGATGACGGTGGGGGGGACCGAGGTTTGATCGCGGAGCGGCCGAGCATGCATATCCGGTTCTCCGCGCCGGGGGCGAAGCGGAGGAATCGTCGGTGATCGCGCTGGCGCGCCGGGCGGTCGAAGCGGCGAGCGCAGCCGGCGCAAGTGACGCCGAGGCCTACGCGGTCGAGGACAGCGGCCGCGAGGTGCGCGTCCATGGTGGCGAGGTTGAGAGCCTCAGTGCCGCCACCCAGCGCGGCGTCGGCATTCGGGCCTGGATCGGCAAGCGGGTCGGCTACGCCTACGGCACGGACCTCTCCGAGGCGGGGGTGAGGGCGCTTGCGGAGCGGGCCGCGGAGGCGGCGCGGGTCGCCGACGAGGACGAGTTCGCCGGTCCTCCCGACTCGTCCGCCGCCCCGCCAGACTCGTCGGCCGCTGCGGTGCGCCTTATGCACGCTGACGGTGCAAAAGGCGCACCGGAAGCGGCGGGCGGGTTGAGTGACCCAACGCTTGGGGAGTGGTCGCCGGATCGGCTTGCCGAGCTGGCCCTGGTGATCGAGTCGGCGGCGCTTGCGGCCGACTCGCGAATCGCCGGGGTGGAGCAGGCGGTCTACGCCGATTCCGCCGAGAGTGTCGCGCTCGTCTCCTCGCTTGGGATCGAGGGCGAGTACTCGAGCTCCAGCTGTTACGGCTACGTCCAGGCGTTGGCCGAGGGCGAGGAAGGCCGCGAGACCGGGCTCGGTTTCGACCTCGGCCGCGGGCCCGCGGCCCTCGACCCCGCCGCGATCGGTCGCGAGGGCGCCGAGCGCGCCGCGGCGATGATCGGCGCCGGCAAGCCGAGATCGCGCACGTGTCCGGTGGTTCTCGACCCGACGGTCGCGGCGAGCTTCATCGCTCTGATCGGCAGGGGCTTGACGGCAAGCGCCGTGCAGCGCGGTCGCTCTCCGTTCGCCGAGCGGCTCGGCGACGAGATTGCCAACCAGGTCCTCGCCCTGCACGACGACGGCCTCGACCCCGAGGGCTTCGCCTCGGCCCCGTTTGACGGCGAGGGCGTGCCGCGGCGCCGCACGGCCCTGATCGAGTCGAGTGCCCTGCACACCTACCTCTACGACACCTATACGGCCAACCGGGACGATGCGGCCTCGACCGGCAACGCCAGCCGCAGCGGCTATCGCTCCCAGCCCTCGGCCTCGGCCTCCAACCTGGTCGTCGCGCCCGGCGAGCTGAGCTTTGTCGAGCTCTTGGGAGAGGCCGACGACGGCGTTCTCGTCACCGACGTCGCCGGGCTGCACTCCGGTGTCAACCCGGTAACAGGGGTCTTCTCGGTGGGCGCTTCGGGCCGGGTGATCCGCGACGGCGAGCTGGCCGAGCCGCTGCGTGAGTTCACGATCGCCAGCGACCTCGTCTCGATGCTGCGCGCCGTGCGGGCAGTCGGAGCGGATTCCCGCTGGGTGCCTTTTGGCGGCTCGGTCAAGACCCCGTCGCTGCTCGTCGGCGAGATGACCGTCGCCGGATCCTGAGTCCCAAGCGCTTGAGACCCCGCAGGCGTGCCCGGGACCCCTGGCGGGGTCTGACGCCGTAGCCACTGTTAGATTGCCGCCGATTTCAAACTACCCATCGACGGAGGAGCTTCGACGTGACTAAGGCTGAGTTTCTGGACCAACTTGCAGGCGACGAGCGGCTGGGCAGCAAGAAAGCAGCCAGCGACGCGGTTGACGCCGTGCTCGACGCGATCACCGACACGCTGAGCAGTGGCGGCGAAGTCAGCTTCACCGGCTTTGGCAAATTCCACGTCGCCGAGCGCGGTCCGCGCCAGGGCGTCAACCCCCGCACCGGCGAGCGGATCACGATCCCGGGCGGCAAGGTCCCCCGCTTCTCCGCCGGCTCGGCGCTGAAGACCAAGGTCAAAGGCTGAGTCAAGTCCCTTTCGCAGATCGGCTTGCGGCGCTCGTCGAAGAGCGCCGCAGTCAGGTCTGCCTTGGTCTCGACCCGGATCCGTCGAAGCTCTCTGGGTCCGCGCCGGATGTTCCCACCGCCACGGCCGGCGAGCGCGCGGCCACGGCGGTGGTCGCGCACTGCCGGTTGTTGATCGAGCAGGCCGGGCCGGCCTGCATCGCGGTCAAGCCCCAGCTCGCCTGCTTTGAGCGTCTGGGAGGGCCTGGCTGGGCAGCTCTCGCTGAAGTCTGTGCGGCGGCGAGCGATGCCGGCCTGCTCGTCGTCGCCGACGGCAAGCGCGGCGATGTCCCGGTTACCGCGGCGGCCTACGCCCAGGCATTGGTCGGTGAGACACCGACGCCTTGGGGGCCGGTCGCGGGGCTCGGCGCCGATGCTTTCACCGCCAACCCGTTGCTCGGAGCAGACGCTCTCGAGCCGCTGGTAGCGGCGGCCGAGCAGGCGGGGGCCGGCGTCTTCGCGCTGGTGCGAACGAGCAATCCCGGCGCCGCCGACGTTCAGGACCTGGCCGCCCCCGTGCAACCCCTTCACGAGCGCCTCGCCGAACTGGTCGACGACCTCGCGCCGCGGCTGCTCGGCGCCGGAGGACTGAGCGGGATGGGCGCCGTCGTCGGCGCCACCGCCCCCGAGCACATCGGTCGGCTGCGTTCGCTGATGCCGCGCTCGATCTTCCTCATCCCCGGCGTCGGCGCCCAGGGCGGCAGGCCGGACGCGCTCGGCCCAGCGTTCAGCGCCGGACCCGCCTCGGCGCTCATCGCCGCCTCACGCGGCATCTCCGCCGCGGAGGATCCGAGGGCGGCGGCGGAGAATCTACGCAGTGCGGTTTGGGATGTTTCGACCGCCTAAAACTGCTCTGACCGTATATACGATCTGCGGCGCCGATCCGATCGCCAGTCACGTCCAATGAACAAGCGCACTTCAGCCTCAGCCCGGGTTCTCGCGGTGACCGCCCTGGTCCTCGCCTTTGTCGTTGCGATCGTCGCGATCAGTGGTGCCCTGAGCGGCAGCGACTCAAATGGCTTGGGTGGCGGCAAGCACGGCAGCACGCAGGCGCCCAAGACCCACCACAAGCACGTTCCCGCCACCTACGAAGTCGAGAGTGGCGACACCTTGATCTCGATCGCACACCGCACCGGCGTGCCGGTGAGGACGATCGAAGAGCTAAATCCCGAAGTCGACCCCCAGATCCTGGTTGCCGGCGAACAGCTGAAGCTGCGCTGAGGCGAGCGCAAAAATCGCCGCGGTGACAGCCGGAAATTCGAGTCCGTGGTGATTTTTGCGCGAAGACCATTGATGTTTTGGCGATGCCGGGCCGGGCTGGCGGTCGCCTTGCTGTTGCTACTTTCGCTGCCGGCGATCAGCTTCGCCAGGGGCCCCCAGATCGAGGCGCGCTCCTGGACCCTGATCGACGCTAGCAGCGGTGACGTCCTCGTCTCCCACGCCGCCAAGCGCCACCTGCCGATCGCCAGCACGACCAAGCTGATGACCGCCTACGTGGCCCTGCGCGAGCTGCCGCTCGACCGCGTGGTCCGCGCCGCGCCCTACGAGGCCGAATACGGCGAGTCGCTGCTGGGCCTGCGCCCGGGTCAGCGGATCAGCGTGCGCGACCTGCTCTACGGGTTGATCCTGCGTAGCGGCAACGACGCCGCCTATGACCTTGCGCTTGCCGCGGCCGGCTCCGAGCAGCGCTTCGTCGTCGAGATGAACCGCTACGCGGCGGCGCTCGGTCTCACCGACACCCACTACGCGAACCCGATCGGCCTCGACCAGCGCGGCAATTACTCGAGCGCGGCCGACCTGGCGACCCTGACCCGGCACCTGCTGGCGATCCCGGCCTTCGCCAGGATCGCCGACGCCCGCAGCGCCGTCCTTCGCAGCGTCCACCCGCGCCGCCGGATCACGACGATCAACGAGCTGCTGCGCATGGCGCCCTGGGTGACCGGGGTGAAGACGGGCCACACCTTCGGCGCCCTCTACGTCCTCGTCGGCTCGGGGCAGCGCAAGGGCGTCAAGCTGATCTCTGTCGCCGTCGGGGCGCCTACCGACGAAGACCGCTTCAGCGACAACATCGACCTGCTCGACTACGGCTTCTCTCTCTACAAGAGACGGGTCCCGATCAAGACGGGCGCCGTGCTCGCCCGGCCGGCGATTCGCTACAGCGGCGGCGAGCTGCCGCTGCGCGCCGCCCGCGGCCTTGCCGTCGGCCTGCGTCGCGACCAGCGCATGCGCGTCGTCGTCAGTGCCCCGGGCGAAGTCGAGGGGCCGATTGAGCGCGGCGCGGCGCTGGGTCGGGCCAGCGTCTACGTCGACGGGCGGCGGGCCGCGTCCGTGCCCCTGCGCGCCGGCCACGCGGTCGCCGAGGCGAGTCTGCTCGAACGAGCCGGCAACTTCCTCGATGACGACGAGATTCCCGTCGGCATCGCGCTTTGCGTGATACTGATTGGAGCAGTGCTCTTGAGGCGCTTCTCCCGATGATCCTCACCGTCACGCTCAACGCCGCGATCGACCGCACCGTCGCGGTCCCCAACTTTCGTCTCGGCCACCGCCACCGGGCTGTCGAGAGTCGCACGGTTGCGGGCGGCAAGGGGATCAACGTCGCCCGTGCCCTGAAGATGCTCGGCCGGCCCGTGATCGCCACCGGCTTCGCCGGGGGCCCGACCGGCAACCGGCTGCTCGAACAGCTGCGCAGAGAAGCGGTGCTCACCGACTTCACCAGGATCGCCGCCGAGACCCGGATCAACCTCGCCGTAATCGACCCGACCTCGGGCGAGCAGACCGAGATCAACGAGCGCGGCCCGGCGGTCAGCCCCGAGGAGGTCGAGGCCTTTGTCAAGCGCGTCGGCTACCTGGCCGACGGCGCCAAGCTCTGCGTGCTGGCCGGAACCCTGCCGCCCGGCGCCGGCGACGACCTCTACGCTCGCCTGGTCAAGGACCTCGCCGAACGCGGCCTGCCCGTCGTGCTCGACGCCGAGGGCAGCGCGATGCTCGCCGGCCTGCGCGCCGGCGCCTCGGTCGTCACTCCCAACGAGCGCGAGGCCGAGGAGCTGGTCGGTCAGGAGTTCGCCGACCGCGACGACCTCATCCAAGGTCTCGCGGAGCTGGTTCGCCTCGGCGCCGGCGAGGCCGCGATCACCCGGCCCGACGGTTGCGTCGCGGTGATCGGAAGTGGGGCCGAGCAGCGCTTTCTCGAGGTTCGCACCGAGCCGCTCGATCCGGTCTCAACGGTCGGCTCGGGCGATGCCTTCCTGGCCGGCTACGTCGCCGCTCACTACGACGGCAAGGAGGCCGACGAGTGCCTTGCTTATGGGGTCGCCTGCGGCGCCGAGTCGACCCAGCACTTCGGCGCCGGAACGGTGGACCGCAACCAGGTCGAGCGCCTGCTCGGCGAGGTCCACGTCCAGGCTTTGGAGGTCCCCGCCGAAGTGTAGGCTGGGTTCTCAACGCCACCCTGGAGGACCTAATTGGAGATCGACATCGGTCGAGGCAAGAAGGGGCGGCGCGCCTACGGATTCGATGACATCGCGATCGTTCCGTCGCGCCGCACCCGCGACCCTGACGACATTGACATCAGCTGGACCCTTGGCCCCTATCGCTTCGAGCTGCCGCTGGTTGCCTCGGCGATGGACGGGGTCGTCAGCCCCGACACCGCCGTGCTCGTCAACGAGCTGGGCGGGCTGGGCGTGCTCAACCTGGAGGGGATCTGGACCCGCTTCGAGAACGCCGAGGAGAAGCTGGAGATGGTCGCCGCGGCGCCCGTGCACGAAGCGACCCGGATCATGCAGGAGATCTACACCGAGCCGGTCAAGCCCGAGCTGATCGGCAAGCGGATCGCCGAGATCAAGGAGCGCGGCGCTGTTGCCTGCGGTTCGCTGACGCCGCAGAAAGTGCGCGAGCATTATGAGATCGCGGTCGAGGCCGGGATCGACATCCTCGTCATCCAGGGCACCGTGATCTCCGCCGAACACGTCTCGACAACGGTCGAGCCGCTCAACCTCAAGGAGTTCATCGCCGAGGTGCCCGTGCCGACCGTGGTCGGCGGCTGCGCCTCCTACTCGACCGGCCTGCACCTGATGCGCACCGGCGCGGTGGGCGTCCTCGTCGGGGTTGGCCCCGGCGCCGCCTGCACCACCCGCGGCGTGCTCGGCATCGGCGTGCCGCAGGCGACGGCGATCGCCGACGTCGCGGCCGCCCGCTCGCAGCACATGCTCGAGACCGGCGAGTACGTCAACGTGATCGCCGACGGCGGCATGCGCACCGGCGGCGACGTCTCCAAGGCGATCGCCTGCGGGGCGGACTCGGTGATGGTCGGCTCACCCCTGGCCCGCGCCAAGGAGGCCCCCGGCCGCGGCTTCCACTGGGGCATGGCGACCTTCCATCCCTCGCTGCCGCGCGGCACCCGCGTCTCGACCAAGCAGGACGGGACGATGGAGGAGATCCTGCTCGGTCCCGCCCAGGAGAACGACGGCACCTTCAACCTGATGGGGGCGCTGAAGACGTCGATGGCCACCACCGGCTACGAGGACATCCGCTCGTTTCAGCGGGCCGAGGTGATGGTCGCTCCGGCGCTGATGAGCGAGGGGAAGAAGTTGCAGAACGAGCAGCAGGTTGGCATGGGGTCCAACGGTCGCGCGGCTGTGTCCGCGGGGGTCGCGGTATCCGATGACTGAGTACGCCCGCGTGTCGGGCCGGCGGGTCCTGTCACGGATTTGGTGCCACCATCCTGCGGGCGCGGCTGCGCCGCGTCCTCGGACGGTCCCCCAAATCCGTGCCACCCCCCGGCGGACACGTGGGTGAGGCAGCCGTCAGATCCGAGGCCCCGGGGCAAAGATCGGCCGGTTCGAGCCATGCCTTGGAGGAGGTCCTGGTCCTCGATTTCGGGGGGCAGTACTCACAGCTGATCGCGCGTCGGATTCGCGAATGCGGGGTGTTCGCGGAGTTGCTGCCGTCGACGACCTCGCTCGAGGTGATCAAGGAGAGGGCTCCCAAGGGTCTTGTGCTCTCCGGTGGGCCCGCGTCCGTGTACGAGGTCGGGGCGCCTGCCTTCCCTACCGATCTACTCGATCTGGAGATTCCCTTGCTGGGGATCTGCTACGGGATGCAGGCGATGGTCCAGGCACTGGGAGGAAGAGTCGAGTCGGCGGAGTCCGGCGAGTTCGGGCGGACCGACCTGACGCTTACCGATGGTGGCGGGCAACTGCTTGCTGGCCTGCCGAAGGAGCAGCACTGCTGGATGAGTCACCGCGACGCGGTCTTCGAGCCGCCGGAGGGGTTCACCGCGCTGGCTTCGAGCCCGGGCTCGCCGGTCGCGGCCTGCGAGTACCCCGAGCGCGGGCTCTACGGCATCCAGTTCCACCCAGAGGTCGTCCACACGCCCTATGGCACCGAGATCCTCACCCGCTTCCTGCGCGATGTCGCCGGTTGCGTCGAGCAGTGGTCGCCGCAATCGGTGATCGCCGAACAGGTGGGGAAGATCCAGGCGCAGGTGGGAGAGGGCCGGGTGATCTGTGGTCTCTCCGGCGGCGTCGACTCCTCGGTCGCGGCGCTGCTGGTGCACAAGGCGATCGGCGAGCAATTGACCTGTGTATTTGTCGACCACGGCCTGATGCGGCTGAACGAGGCCGAACAGGTCGTCGCCGCCTTCGAGCAGTTCGGCATCCCGCTGGTCCACGTCGAAGCCGAGCAGCGCTTTCTCGACAGGCTGGCCGGCCAGGACGAGCCGGAGCGCAAGCGCAAGATCATCGGCGAGGAGTTCATCCGCGTCTTCGAGGAGGAGGCCGCCAAGCTCCAGGACGCCGCATACCTGGTCCAGGGCACGCTCTACTCGGACGTGATCGAGTCCGGCGGTAGCGACAACGCGGCGACGATCAAGTCCCACCACAACGTCGGTGGCCTGCCCGAGGACCTCGAGTTCGAGCTGGTCGAGCCGCTGCGGATGTTGTTCAAGGACGAGGTCCGCGCCGTCGGTGCTGAGCTCGGCCTGCCCGAGCGGATGGTCTGGCGCCAGCCCTTCCCGGGGCCCGGCTTGGCGATCCGCATCGTCGGTGGCGAGGTCAACAAGGAGCGGCTGGACATCCTCCGCACCGCCGACGCGATCCTGCAGGAGGAGATCCGCGCCGCCGACCTCTACCGCCAGCTCTGGCAGTCCTTCTGCGTGCTGCCGGTCGTCCGTTCGGTCGGCGTCCAGGGTGACGGACGCACCTACGCCTACCCGATCGTGATCCGCGCCGTCACCTCCGACGACGCGATGACCGCCGACTGGGCCCGCCTCCCCTACGACCTGCTCGAGCGCGTCTCCAATCGGATCATCAACGAGATCAACGACGTCAATCGCGTAGCCCTGGACATCTCCTCCAAGCCCCCGGCGACGATCGAGTGGGAGTGACGCTTCCGGTGCGCCTTTTGCACCTCTAGGGAGCAAAAGGCGCACCGGAAGCGTCGCCGATGCCCTCTTTCGCCGTTTCGATCTCGATTCTCGGTTTGGTACAGGCGGCGCTGGTGGCGCTGCCGGCTCCGCGGCGGCCGCCGGAGTGGATCGAGCGGCTAAGCAGCCCATGGTGGGCGTTGGTCCCGGCCCTCTCGATCGCCGTCGTGATCGGCGCGATCGAAATCTCTCCTGGCTCCGCCGACGCGCTCACCTACATAGCCCTAGTCGCTGTCCCCCCGCTCGCGGTGTTCGCTCTCGGCGCGCTGATCCCCCGAAACCGCACGGGACCGCAAATATCGCGGTTCCGTGCGGTTTCGGCAGCGGACGGCGGGAGTTGGTGGGGTCCGGTCGTTGTGGTGGGAGGGCTGTTTGCGCTCGCGTGGATCACACCGCTCTCGCTTGCCGGTGAGGTGGCGGCGACGGCGCTCTCGGGGCTCGCCTGCGTGACCCTGGGCTGGCTGCTCGTCTGTGGAGTGCCGGCCAAATGGCTGCGCCTCGGGGTCTACGCGATGGCAGTGATCGACACCGTCTATGTCGTATCGGACCTCCTGCAGGGGCCGAACGCGGTGCTCAACGCCGCCACGCCCGCGGCCGGGTTGCCCCGGTTGCAGGCGGTCCACTTCGGCTCCGCGGTGATGGGCTTTGGCGACCTCTTCGTCGCCGCGCTGGTCGGCTGCCTGCTCGCCCAGCCGCCGGCCGACGAGCCTCAAAGCAGAGATATAAATCGTTTTCAGTCCCGTCGGCAGTGGATTGCGGCGGGGCTGGTGGCTGTGCTGGCTCTCGCCTTCGACCTGCTCTTCTTCACCGTTGACGAGTTGCCCTCGACCGTGCCGGTTGCCGTCGCGCTCGCCCTGGTCCAGTGGCGTCGACTGAGGCTCGCAGTGCCTACGCGCTGACGGGCCCCGGCACGAGCACATCTGGATCGTGTCCGGGCTGGATCGTTAGGCCCGCGTCGCGCAGCTCGCGCAGTCGTTCGGCTGACCTGACCTGGGCCGCCTGGTCCGCGCCGAACGCTGGAAACCTCAGGTCGTCGAGCCCGCCGGCAAAGAGCGCCACATCGGCGCCGAGCACGAGGTCACCGATGCGCACCGATTGGTGTCCGCTGGTGTGGCCCGGGGTACTGAGCAACTCAATCGAGCCGTCGCCTAGCAGGTCGTGGTCGCCGTCGAGGAGCGTCAGGTTGGACGGCGCGTCGGCGTAGTCGGCCGGCTGGAAGAAGTTGCGCTCGACCCCGGCGCGGTCGTGAGCGGCCTCCCACTCGGCGCGCTGGAGGACGACCGGCACCGACTTGGGAATCAGCGCCAAACCGCCGGCGTGGTCAAAGTGCAGGTGGGTGAGCACGAGCCGGGTTACGGTGCTGAGGTCGACCTGCTCGGCGAGCCCTTCCCCTTGCTCCAAGCCGAAGTGGCCGAGCGCCGTGCCCTCGCCGTAGCGAGACTCGGGGTCGGTTGCCGCATCCGGGTGCAGCCCGGTGTCGACGAGGACGCGCTCGCTCTCGGTCTCGATCAGGTAGGCCGGCACCGGCAGGCGCAGCGGTCGCTCGGGCTCCTCGTCGCCCTGGCGCCAGAGCCCGGCGGGTGCCGTCATCCAGCCGAGATTCAGCATCTCGACCTTCATCGATACGGGCTTTCTAGCTGTAGCGATCCCACTTTTCGAGATATGGCAGGGGGTCGGTTGGGCTGCCGCCTTGATACCAACCCGGCGCCGTCCAGATCTCGAAGTGGAGGTGGCAGGCCGTGGCGTCGCCCGTATCGCCGACGATGCCGATCGGCTGCCCGGTGCGGACCGCTTCGCCGGTCTTCAGTGGCGAGGGTTCGGCCAGGTGCGCGTACATGAAGTCCAGGCCGGTGCCCTTGCCGTCGATCACGATGTAGTTGCCGGCGGCGTACTGGTAGCCGGCGTACTGGACCGTGCCGCCGCGGGCGGCGATCAGCGGTGTGCCACAGGCCGCCATCGTGTCTTGGCCCTCGTGGGTGTGGCCGGCGCGGGGAGCACCGAATCGACCGGCCCCCAGTGCGAATTCGTGGGGACCGAGGATCGGGAAGGCGTAACCGTAGAGGGCAAAACCAAGGCTGAGCGACTGGCTCGAGGATGCCCGGGCGGCAACTTCGGTGCCCCCCTGGGGCTCGATGCGGAAGCTGTAACGGCCGTTGCGGGCGGGGCGCCCTTCGCTCGTCGTGCCGTCCCAGCGGATCTTCACTTCCACGTTCGGTTCGACGTCGTTGCGGTAGAAACTGCGCACGACTTCGCCGGCCGAATTGACGACGTCGATCTGCAGGTCGTTCTGTTGCTGGCTGCTGCTGATCGTGAAGCGCACACTCGGATAGCGGAAGCCGTAGAAGAAGGATTTACGCGGCGTCGTCCGGGCGGAGAGGAGGCTGAGCGCGCCGGCGCTGGGCGCTTCGCCGGCGGGCGTCCCGGTCGGGCTGCCGTTAGGCGCCGGGGCGCCGGCCGCGGTCGCGGCGCCGCCAGTCGTCGCGGCCGCGCTTGCGGCAAGGCAGAGCAGCAGCGCAATCGCTGCGAATGTGAACGACACTCCCGCCAACCAAGGCCGGGGCCTGTTGCTTGCCACGTCCCTCTCTTTCGTTCGCCTGCGGAGTTAGCTGTCGGGCTCGCGCTGAAAGAGATGCGCTACGACCTTTTCGGCCGATTCGCCCCTGGAACCTGCAACGGCTCCTGCGGTTCCTCCGCTCCCGACCACCGGTGTGGCTGGGATTAGGCACTTGTTGGCGCGGCAGTATAGGTCCTCATCTGGCGCCGAGGAGCCAGACTGTGATCGGCACCGGATGAGGACAATCAAACGCCCATGGCTGCGGCCTTCGGCCTTGCCATATGCGGGGAACCTTGCTGTCGCGCCGAGTTCCCTATGATCCCCCGCCGGTGAAGACCTACGTCGCCACCCCCGCCAACCGCCAGCGAGACTGGTACGTCGTCGACGCCGAGGGCCAGACCCTGGGCCGGCTGGCGACCCGCATCGCCGACGCCCTGCGCGGCAAGCGCAAGCCCGAGTACACGCCGCACTGCGACACCGGCGACTTCATCGTCGTGATCAACGCGGAGAAAATTCGCGTCACCGGCGACAAGCTGAACCAGAAGCGCTACTGGCGCCACAGCGGCTACCCGGGCGGGATCAAGTCGCGGACCCTGGCTGAGATGCTCGACCGCCGCCCCGAGGAGGTCATCCGCAAGGCGGTGAAGGGAATGCTGCCGCGCAACCGCCTCGCCCGCCAGCAGCTGACCAAGCTCAAGGTCTACGCCGGGCCAGACCACCCGCATGAGGCGCAACAGCCCAAACCGATGGAGATACAGACTTGATAGACGACGAGACCAAAGGGCCGCAGGACACTTCCGACGAGGGTTCGGAGGCCGCGGACGCGGGTGCTGTCGAGCCAGGGGACTCCTCGTCCTCGCAAGCTGCGGGCGAGGAGCCCGCTGCGGAGCAGCCGGTGGACGAGGCGCCGGTGGCCGGTGACGCAGAGGCCGCTGAGGGGCCTGCTGCCGAGGAGGCCGAGCCGGCCGCGGAGGAAGCTGCTCCCGAGCCCAAGGCGGAGAAGCCGGCGGCTGAGAAGAAGAAAGATGTGATTCCCGGTGCCGACCTCGAGCCGATCGCGGTTGAGCCGGAGGAGAGGCCGCTCAGTGCCGAGGAGCAGGCTCGCAAGGAAGCCGAAGAGGAGGAGCGAGCCAAACGCGAGGCCGCCCTCACCGGCGAGGCCGAGGAGGAGCCGAGCGCCGCTTCTCGCGCACCGGCAAAGCTGGCGGGTGACGCCCGCTACCTCGCCACCGGCAAGCGCAAGACCTCGATCGCCCGCGTCACCCTGCTGCCCGGCAGCGGCAAGGTCGAGATCAACAAGCGGGCGCTGGAGGAGTTCTTCCCACGGCCGCTGCACCAGACGATGGCGCTGCAGCCGCTGACGATCACCGGTTACGAGGGCAGCGTCGACGTGCGGATTCGTGTCCACGGTGGCGGCATCAGCGGCCAGGCCGGCGCCGTCCGCCACGGCATCGCTCGGGCTCTGACCGAGGTCGACCCGGAGTTGCGCGGCGAGCTCAAGCGTCGCGGCTTCCTGACCCGCGACGCGCGGGCCAAGGAGCGCAAGAAGGCCGGACTTAAGAAGGCCCGCAAGCGCCCGCAGTTCTCCAAGCGCTGAGGCGGCTGCAAATCTGCGTCTGGGGGCGTCCTCGGTCGACCGGGTCGGTCACGCACTAACTTGTGCGCTCCCTCACCGGCCTCCCTGGTCCTACCCAGTCTTGATTTTCGCTCGCCTCAGCACTCCGAATGTCGACTAAGAGACAACTCTTTGGAACCGATGGGGTCCGCGGTGAGGCGGGGACCTTCCTCACAGCCGAGCTGGCCACCGCCCTCGGCAAGGCCGCTGCGGCATCGCTGGATGCCGAGCGGCCGCAGGTGCTGATCGTCCGTGACACGCGCGAGTCCGGACCGATGCTCGAGTCGGCCCTGGCCGCCGGCATCGCCGCCGCCGGCGGCGATGCCCTGCTCGGCGGCGTGCTGCCGACGCCGGCTGCGGCGGTGCTGGTCAAGCGCCTCGGCCTCGACCTCGCCGCGGTCGTCTCCGCTTCGCACAACCCCTATCGCGACAACGGGATCAAGTTCTTCTCCGCGCTGGGCACCAAGCTCGACGACAAGGCCGAGGCGCGGATCGAGACGCTGCTGGATGCCGCGGCCGACGATGCGGAGCCCGGCCAGGTTCGCGAGCTCAACGGCGGCCTCGAGGATTACCTGCGGGCGCTGCAGGCCGCCTTCCCGCTCGATCTCTCCGGCCACCACGTGATGCTCGATTGCGCCAATGGCGCCACCTTCCGCGCCGCTCCGGGGATCTTCAAGCGGCTTGGCGCCACGGTCGAGACGATCGGCGCCGAGCCAGATGGGCGCAACATCAACGAGGGCTGTGGTTCAACGCACCTCGAGCACCTTGCAAGTGCGGTCTCGGGCTCTAAGGCGACGATCGGCTTCGCCTTCGACGGCGACGGCGATCGTGTTCTCGCCGTCGACGGCAGCGGCCGCAGCCACGACGGCGACGAGCTGATCGCCCTGATCGCCCGCGGGATGGCGGTCCGGGGCGAGCTGTCCGGCGGCGTCGCCGTCACCGTGATGAGCAACTACGGCTTCCATCAGGCGATGGAGCAGGCCGGGATTGATGTCGCCGTGACCAGCGTCGGCGATCGCTACGTGCTCGACGAGCTGCGCGAGCGCGACTGGGCGCTCGGCGGCGAGCAGTCGGGCCACATCATCGACACCCGCATCGTCGCCACCGGCGACGGCATTGCCGCCGCCCTGGCGACGATGCGCGAGCTCGGCGGCGGCGACCTCGCCGCGGTGGAGGCGATGGAGAAACTGCCGCAGACGCTGGTCAACGTCAAGGTGGCCGATCGAGAGGCGATCGCAGGCGCCAAGCCGGTTTGGGAAGCCGTCGAGCGCGAGGAGAAGGCGCTGGAGGGCCGCGGGCGGGTGCTCTTGCGCCCCTCCGGCACCGAGCCGCTGGTGCGGGTGATGGTCGAGGCGCCAACGCCCGAGGAGGCCGACTCCGTCTGCGAGCGGCTTGTCACCCTGGTCCGCCAAGAGCTGGCCTAGGTCCGGGGCCTCTACCCTTAATCGCCTTCTATGTGCGGAATCGTTGGATATGTCGGCGCTCGCCCCTGCCTGGATCTCCTGGTCGCAGGGCTCGAGAAGCTCGAGTACCGCGGCTATGACTCGGCCGGGATCTCGGTCATCAACGATGGCCGGATCGACAGCGTCCGCGCCGTCGGCAACCTCGACAACCTGCGCGCCGCGGTGGCCGGGCAGGCCGAGAGCGGCGGTGGCGTTGCGGTCGTCACCTCCGACGCGACCACCGGCGTCGCCCACACCCGCTGGGCCACCCACGGTCGCGTTACCGAGGAGAACGCTCACCCGCACGGTGATTGCACGGACCGCATCCACATCGTCCTCAACGGCATCGTCGAGAACCACGCCGAGCTGCGCCGCGGTCTGGGGGAGCAGGGCCACCACTTCAGCTCCGAGACAGACGCCGAGATCGTTTCCCACCTGATCGAGCGCAACTACGACGGCGACCTCGCCGCGGCGGTGCGGAAGTCCTTCGGCGAACTGCGCGGCCACTACGCCTTCGTCGCCATGCACGCCGAGGAGCCCGGCCACCTGGTCGGCGCCCGCAAGGAGTGCCCGCTGGTTGCCGGAGTCGGCGAGGGCGAGGCGTTCCTCGCCTCGGCAATCCCCGCCTTCCTCGCCGAGACGCGCGAGGCGGTGGCGATCGAAAACGACGAGATCGTCAGCATCGATGCCTCCGGGGTGCACATCACCGACGCCGAGGGCACCCCGGTCGAGCGCGGCCGCGAGGAGATCTCATGGGACGAGGCCGCGGCCGAGAAGGACGGCTATGAGACCTTCATGCTGAAGGAGATCCACGAACAGGCAGATGCCGTCGCCGAGACGATCGCCGACCGCCTGCCCGACGATGAGGGCGTCGACCTCTCCGAACTGGAGCTGGACGAGGAGCGTCTGCGGAGCGTCCAGCGGATCGTGATCGTCGCCTGCGGCACCTCCTACCACGCTGGTCTCGTCGGTCGTTACGCGATCGAGGAGTGGGCGCGGGTGCCGGTCGAGATGGATATCGCTTCGGAGTACCGCTATCGCAACCCGGTGATTGGTGAGCGCGACCTGGTGATCGGCATCACCCAGTCGGGTGAGACGGCCGACACCCTGGCGGCGATGCGCCTCGCCCGCGAGAACGGCGCCACGGTGCTGGCGGTGACCAACGTGATGGGGAGCCAGGCGACCCGCGACGCCGACACGGTTCTCTACACCCGCGCCGGTCCTGAGGTCAGCGTCGCCGCCACCAAGACCTTCGTCGCGCAGGTGGCGTCGATGTACCTGCTTGGCTTGCGCCTTGCCGCGGTGCGGGGCACGATGCCGCCGCATCGCATTGCCGAGCTGGTCGCCGAGTTGAAGTCGATCCCCTCCAAGATCGACACCACGATCGCCGCAAGCGAAGGCCCGGCCCGCGAGGTCGCCGCCGCCCAGGCCGCGCACGAATTCTTCCTCTACCTCGGCCGCCACATCGGTCTGCCGGTCTGCCTCGAGGGGGCGCTGAAGCTGAAGGAGATCTCCTACATCCCGACCGATGCCTACGCGGCGGGAGAGATGAAGCACGGGCCGATCGCCCTGCTCGATGAGTCGACGCCGGTGATCTGCGTCGCCACCGACAGCCCGGTGCTCGACAAGGTCCTCTCCAACGTCGAAGAGGTGCGCGCCCGCGGCGCGGAGACGATTGCGATCGTCACCGAGGGTGACGAGCAGGCTGCGGCTGTGGCCGATCAGACGATCGAGATCGCGCGCACCGACTGGATCCTGCAGCCGATTCTGGCGATCCTGCCGCTGCAGCTGATCGCTTACGAAATCGCCCGCGCCCGCGGTCTCAACGTCGACCAGCCGCGAAACCTGGCGAAGACCGTGACTGTCGAGTAGACGCCGTCCCGCTACTCTTTCTCGCCACTATGGTCAAGTTCCGTTACGCCATTGCAGGTTTTGCCGCGATCTTGGCGCTCCTCGTCGCCGGCTGCGGTGGCAGCGATAGCAGCGGCAGCGGCAGCGGCACTGGGGGTTCTGAACTTGCCAATCTCGCCTCGCCCGGCTCGCTTGTCTTCGTCGAAGGCCAGCTGCGGCCGAAGGGCGAGCTGAAGCAGAACGTCGACTCGGTCGCGAAGTCCTTTACCGGCGGTGAGGGCCTTGGGTCCTTCGTGATCTCCGAACTTGAAAGCTCGGCGCGCCAAGATGGCGAATCGCTCGATTTCGCCAAGGAAGTCGAACCGTGGCTGGGCGAAAAGGGCGGCGTCGCCTTCGAACACCTGGAAGGCGACGAACTCTCTGAACCGCTGATCGCGATCGAGACCACGGACTCGGCCGCGGCGCAGAAATTCATCGACAAGCGCGCCAAGCAGGGTAAGAGCCCGCCGAAGGACGCCTCCTACAAAGGGGTCGAATTCAAGATTGGCGGCCCCGAAGACAACGCGATCGGCTTGATCGGCAAAACGGTCGTTCTCGCCCAGAGCGAAAAGGAATTCAAAGCGGCGGTCGACGCCTCCAAGGGCGAATCGCTTGGCGCTGAAGACCGCTTCCAGAACGCGTTCGCCAACGCCTCGAACGGCAGCTTCGCCGATATCTACGTCGACATTGGCGGGATCATCAATCAGTCTGAAAAAGGGAAAACAGCGGACCAGGCCAAGGGAGCGCTGCAGGCCTCCGGCATCGACCCAAGCGATGCGACCGCCGTGGCCAGCGTCATCCCCGAGGCTAACCAGATCGTGGTTGACCTGAGCAGTGAACTGGATGGCCAGGAGGTCCCGGCAGGAAATGCTTCCAAGCTGCTTGGCTCGCTGCCCGCCGGTTCTTTCGCGGCTTTCTCCACGTCTGAATTCAGCGAACAGCTGGAAGAAGCAATCGACAACCTCGACGAAGAAGGCGTCCCGCCTGACCTGAAGCCGGGCGAACTGAAGAGCTCCCTGGAACAGGCGGGGGTGGACCTCGACAAAATCGCCGGCTCGCTCGAAGAAGCCGCCGTCTTTGCCGAAGGCGACAGTCGCAGCAGTCTCACCGGTGCCATGCTGGTGACCAGCAAGTCCAGCGAAGCCGCCGACGCGGTCGCCAGTCTCGGCACGCTGTTGCGGAGTGCCCGCGTTCCGGGCATCACCGCGGTCAGCGGCCAGGCGAGTGGCTTGTCGATCAGCAGCAGCGAACTCGGCGGCAAGCCGATCGTCATCGTCGCCAAAGGCGATCGGATCGCGGTTGGCTACGGTCTGGCGCCTGCCCTGGCGGTCCTCAATGGCGGTTCGGGGGCGACCCTTTCGAGTACGCCCGGCTACAAGGCGGCGGTCTCGGCGCTTGGCAAGACGCCGATCAGCGCCTACGTCGACGGGCCGGCAGCACTGCACCTCGCCGAAGCCCTCGTGCCGCACTCGAAGACCGACTTCTGGGAAGCCGTTCCCTATCTGAAGAAGGTCACCTACATCGGTATCGGCAGGGGCGCGAACGACGAAGTCGCGACGGCGAAGCTGATCGCGGGCATCGGCAAATAGGCGGGTGATGAGCTCGGGCGTCGGGATCGATCTACTGGAGATCGATCGCCTGGAGCGAGCACTGGAGAAGTACCCGCGTCTGGCCGAGCGCCTTTTCACGCAGGCCGAGCGCGACTACGCCAAAGCGCGGGCCCGGCCCGGCCGCCACCTGGCCGCCCGCTTTGCCGCCAAGGAGGCGGTGGTCAAGGCACTCGGCCTTCGCGAGGGCTTCGGTCTGGGTCAGGTCGAGGTGGTTGCCGGTGAGCCTCCGCGGGTGAAGCTCGCGGGCCCGGCCGCGGCCGCGGCCGCGGGCCGACGCGTCGAGGTCTCACTGACGCACTCGCGCGACTTTGCGGCTGCGGTCGCCATCGTCGACACTGCCTGAGATGGAGCCATGGCTCAGGCCCCTCTTCGACGCTGATGGAATCCGCGCGATCGATCGCTGGGCGATCGAGGCGCAGGGCATCGCCGAGGCCGACCTGATGGAGGCAGCGGGGACTGCCCTGGCCGAGGCCGTCGCTGGCTTGCCCCCGCAGGGGCCGGTGCGGATCCTCTGTGGCAAGGGCAACAACGGTGGCGACGGCCTGGTTGCGGCCCGGCATCTGCGCCGCCTCGGCTTCGAGACCGAGACGCTCGAGCTGGAGCGGGGGGGCATTGACGATCTCGATGCCTGGCTGGCGGGCGCGGGCGCGATCGTCGACGCGATCTTTGGCACCGGTTTCAAAGGGGCGCCGCGCGAGCCGGCCGCGGCGGCGATCGAGGCGATCAACCGCTGCGGCGCCCCGGTAATCGCCTGCGACATCGCCTCAGGGGTCGATGCCTCCAGCGGCGAGGTTGGGGGGCTCGCGGTCGAGGCCGATCTCACCATCAGCTTCCACGCCGCCAAGTTGGGCCACCGCATCGCTCCTGGCAAGTGGCACACGGGCGAGTTGCGAGTCGAGCCGATCGGCATTCCGGATGGGGCGCCGAGGGCGCCGGCGGGGGGGACGATTGGGCCCGCCGTTCTCGATCTGCTTCCCGCGCGCGGGGCGCGGTCGACCAAGTTCAGCTCCGGGCAGGTCGTGATCGCGGGCGGGTCGAGGGGGCTAACCGGGGCCGTGCGGATGTCCTCATTGGCTGCGATCAGGGCCGGTGCCGGCTACGCGACGGTGGCGGTCCCGGCAGACCTCGAGGTGATCTTCGAGAGCGCGCAGCCCGAGGTGATGTCTGTTGGTTGCCCGGGCGGTGACGGCTGCCTCGCGCCGGGGGGCTTGAAGGTGATCCGCAAGGCTTTTGAGCGCGCCGCGGCGGGGGTGCTCGGGCCCGGCATGGGCCGGGACCCTGGCACCGTGGAGCTGGCCCGCGAAGCGCTCGCCACGATCGAGGCACCGCTGGTGATCGACGCCGACGGGCTCAACGCTTTTGCCGGGGAGGCCTCCCTGCTCGGCAAGCGCGGGGCGCCGACGGTGCTCACTCCCCACGCCGGCGAGCTGGGCCGCCTGCTCGGCCGCTCCTCCGAGGAGATCGCCGCCAAGCGGCTCTCCGCCGCGCGCGAGGCCGCCGCGGCGGCCGGCGCGGTCGTCGTGCTCAAGGGTGACGACACAATCGTCACCGACGGCGAGCGGGTCGCCGTCAACGCGCTTGCCGCCCCGGCCCTGGCCACGGCCGGCACCGGCGACGTCCTCTCCGGCATCACCGCGGCGATGCTCGCCCGCGGGCTCGAGCCGTTCGCGGCCGCCTGCGCGGCGGTGTTCGCCCATGCCCGCGCCGGTCGCGACGCCGCCCGGAGGATCGGCCTGTCCGAGTCGGTGATCGCCACCGACGTGATCGGCTCGATCCCGGCGGGAATGCGCGCCGGCGCGCCGGTCGAATAACCTCGTATGAACGAGGGGCTGCACGTCGGCTCCGGTGACGAAGAATCAGATATGCACGTTCCCCACGCCGACACTTGCCGATGAAGACAGCGGCCGAGATCATGGACGTCGACGTGCCCACCGTCTCGCCCGAGGCCGATGCCCGGGCGGCGATCGAGTTGCTGGCCAAGACCGAGATCGGTGCCCTGCCGGTAGTCGACAGAGACCGCAAGGTGGTCGGCATCGTCAGCGAGTCGGACCTGATCCTCAGCGACGAGGAGGCCGACCTGCACCTGCCCCACTACCTCAACATCATGGGCGGGATCGTCTTCGTCGGCTCGATGAAGGGCTTTGAGAAGCGCCTCGACAAGGCCTTCGCGACCAAAGTCTCCGAGTTGATGAGCGCCGACCCGATCGTTGCCCATGTCGAGGACGACGCCGAGGCCGTCGCGCGCACGATTGCCGAGGAGCACCACAACCACCTGCCGGTCGTCGACGGCGAGGGCCGCCTCGCCGGGCTCGTCACCCGGGCCGACGCGTTGGCCGCGCTCGTCGCCAGCGATTAGCCCGATGGAGCGGGCAGTCGCCCGGATTGACCTTGGCTCCGTCGAGCGCAACTGCGCCCGGCTGAAGGCCGAGCTGGGCGCCGGCAGCGAGCTCTGCGCGGTGGTCAAGGCCGACGGCTACGGCCACGGCGCCGACGCCTGCGCGACGGCGGCGCTCGCCGGCGGTGCCACCCGCCTTGCGGTCGCCACCGGTTCCGAGGCGGCGCTGATCGGTCGTCGCTTCCCCCAGGTGCCGCTGCTGGCGATGGGCGCGCTCACCCCCGGCGACCTCGAGGACGCGCTTGCCGCCGGCGCCGAGATTGCCGTCTGGCGCGAGGGCTTCCGCGCCTTCGCCGGTGCTCGCGGCCGGGCGCAGGGGCGGCGGGTACGCGTGCACGTCAAGTTCGACAGCGGCATGGGCCGGCTCGGCAACCCCGACCGGGGGGAGGCGCTGGCGCTGGCGCGCGCCTGCGCTGAGGATCCCCATCTTGACCTGGCGGGGATCTGGACCCACTTCGCCACCGCCGACGAGCCGGGCTCCGACTTCTTCGATCACCAGCTTGATTGCTTCGCCGCGGTTGCCGAGGCGGTCAAGGCCGAGTTCCCCGAGGTCACGGCTCACGCCGCCAACAGCGCCGCGGTCTTTCGCGATCGCCGCGCCCACTTCGACATGGCCCGCTGCGGCGTCGCCGTCTACGGGCTCGACCCCTTCCAGGGCGACCCGGCCGAGCGCGGGCTCGAGCCGGCCCTCTCCCTGCGCTCCTACGTCGCCGACGTCAAGCGCTTTCCGGCCGGCGCCAGTGCCGGCTACGGGCAGACCTGGCGCGCCCCGGTCGAGACCTGGGTCGGCGTCCTGCCGCTCGGTTACGGCGACGGCGTGCGGAGGGGCCTCTCCAACAACGCCGAGGTCCTGATTCGCGGCCGTCGCCACCCCCTCGTCGGCACGGTCTCGATGGACAACGTCACGGTCGACCTCGGGCCCGAGACCGAGGTAGAGCCCGGCGATGAGGCGATGCTGATCGGCAGTCAGGGCGAGGAGTCGATTCGTGCCGAGGAGGTGGCCCGCCGCCTGGGCACGATCAACTATGAGGTCACCTGCGGGATCTCGGCCAGGGTGCCGAGGGAGCCGGCGTGAGCCTCGCCACCGAGCGACTCGCCGCGGCGCCGCCGGTGGTCCTCGCCCGCGGCGCCCTGGGCGGGCAGGATGGGATTTGGATCGCCGGCGGCGCGGTCCGGGATGCGGCGTTGGGGCGCGACGTGGTCGACCTCGACCTCGCCGTTGCCGGTGATCCGGCGCCGGTCGCCAAGGCGATTGCCCGGGCGGGGGCGGGGCACTCCTTCGAGCTCTCGGCCGAGTTCGCGACCTGGCGCGCCGTCGCCGCCGACCACAGCTGGCAGATCGACGTCACGGCGCTGCGGGGTGCGACGATCGAGGCCGACCTGGGGGAGCGCGACTTCGCGATCGGCGCCGTCGCCGTGCCCCTGGCCGGAGGTGAACCGCTCGACCCATTTGGCGGCCTCGCCGACCTCGAGCGCGGCCTGCTGAGGAGCGTGAGCGAGCGCAGCTTCGCCGCCGATCCGCTGCGCCTATTGCGCGCCGCCCGCTTTGCCGCCGGGCTGGGGCTGGAAATCGATCCGAAGACGCTGGCCCTGGCACGGGCCGAAGCGCCCCGCGCCGGCGAGCCCGCCGGCGAGCGCCAGCTGGTCGAGCTGCGCAAGCTGGTTGGCGGCCCCGACCCGCTGCGCGGCATGCAGCTGCTTGACGAGCTCGGCCTCACCGCGGTCGTCCTCCCCGAGGTGGAGGCGCTGCGCGGGGTGGAACAGGGGCCAAACCACCACCTCGACGTCCACGGTCACACGATGGCCGTGCTCGCGCACGCGCTCGAGGTCGAGCGCGACCTCGAGCGCTTCGGCGGCGAGCGCGGCGGCGAGCTGCGGGCGCTGCTCGACGAGCCCCTGGCCGATGAGATGAGCCGCGGCACGGCGCTGCGCTTCGGCGCACTCCTGCATGACATCGGCAAGCCGGCGACGCGCTCGGAGAAGGATGGATTCGTCACCTTCATCGGTCATGACCGCGACGGCGTCGAGATCGTCGGCGCGCTCTGCGAGCGCCTGCGGGCCAGCCGCGTCCTCACCCGTCACCTCCAGGACCTCACCCTGCACCACCTTCGCCTCGGCTTCATGGTCCACGAGGCCCCGCTGCCTCCGCGGCGCGTTCACGAGTACCTGCGGGCGACCGATCCAGTCGCTGCCGACGTCACCCTGTTGACGATCGCCGACCGGCTCTCCGCCCGCGGTTCCGGGCCTTTCGCGACCGAGGAGGCGATCGAGGCGCACCTGAGCCTGGCCCGGCAGATGCTCGCCGACGCGCTCGACTGGCGCCGCGAGGGCCCGCCGCGACCGCTGCTGCGCGGCGATGAGCTGGCCACGGAGCTTGGCCTCGGTGAGGGTCCCGAGCTCGGCGAGCTGCTGGCCGAGCTGGAGGCCGCGCAGTACGCGGGCGAGGTGAGCAGCCGCGAGCAGGCGCTCGACCACGTTCGAGCCCTGCGCGGCTGAGCGGGCGGTCCGATACGCTCCCGGCCGCATGGCGAAAGAGGAGAAGATCGAGATGGAGGGCGAGATCACCGAGGCCCTCCCCAACACGATGTTCAGGGTCAAACTCGACAACGGCCACGATGTGCTCGGTCACATCTCGGGCAAGATGCGCCGCCACTACATCCGCATCCTCCCCGGCGACCGGGTGAAGATCGAGCTTTCGCCCTATGACCTCGACCGAGGTCGGATCACTTATCGCTACAAATAGCGACCGCCGCAAACCGGCGCCTGGCGGTGTCTTCGGTCGCTCGTGTGCAGGGCACGCCACCTCCCTCCGTCCCAGCCGGCTTGGTTTTCACGGCCCTTCGAACTCCGCGACGAGACCGGACCAGGCAAAGTCTCGGGCCCCGAGACCCGCTCCGGTTCGCGGGTCGTAGTACTCGCGCAGGCCTTCGCGCTCTACCGCTCCGATTACGCCGTCAGCCAGGCGCGCCGCCTCCTCCTCGTAGCCGAGCCGGCGCAGGCCGAGCCAGACGAGCCAGGCCGAGTTGACCCAGGTCGGCCCCCGCCAGTAGCGGCGTATCGGCCCGCGACTGCCGCCGGGTTCGTAGCTCGGCTCCGAGGCTGCCACCGATGGTGGGGCGACCGGAGTGAGGAACTCTCTCTCGTTGAGTAGGTGCTCCTCGACCAGGCGCCGGCCGATCTGCTCTGGAAGGTCGGGCAGGGCGAGCGGGGCAAGCGCGTCCCAGGTGACGACGTCGGGGCGAACCCTTCCCGGCTCGGCCCAGTCGACGAAAAGGCCGCGACGCTCGTCCCAGAGCCGCTCGACCATGGCGGGCGTGGCCGAGGGGCGCCCGAGGGCCTGCAGCGAGAGCGACCAGAACGTGTTGACAAGGGTCTCGCAGAGGACCGGCCCACCGCGCTCCCGGATGCGGCGGGCGTTGAAGCCGAGCCGGCGGTTGCGGCGGACGAGCAGCGGGAAGCCGGGCCGAGCGTTGGCGCGCCCACCCCAGACGGGCTCGAACTTCGGCGAGGCGTCGAGACCGGACTCATCGGGCTGGACGATCCAGAGCAGGCCGTCGCCCTCGAGGTCGCGCTCGGCGAGGAGCCACTCGACCTGCGCGGCAATCCGCGGAACCTCGCGCGGATCGCCGACGGCGATCTTCCAGGCCCAGGCCAGCAGCGGCGGTTGGATCGTCTCGGTCTGCAAGGAGCGGCGCGAGGTGACGTTGTAGAAGGGCAGTCGGCTGAGCGAGACCGGCCGATCCCAGAAGATCGTGTGGCCGATGAAGCCGTCCTCGCGTTGCGCGGCGAGCAGCGTCTCCAACTCGGCCCGCGCCCGCGCCGGCTCGAAGCGCCGCCATACGATCGCGGCGAAGCATGAGTCCCAGTACCACTGCCAGGGGTAGCGGCTGGGGCTGGGACGGGTATAGGCGAAGTGGGTGTCGCCGCGCTCACCCTCGAGCCAGCTGCCGCGCAGTACGCGCTCGGCGATCGCGGTCGCCGTCGGGGTCAAACCGCGGTGCGGCGCATTTCGCGCAGCGCCCAGACGCCGAGAACGACGAGGAGGCCGATCAGGGCCACGATCCCGGGCCAGGTTTCGGCCCAGCTGACGCCGCCGAGGAAGCCCTGGCGGGCAGCGTCGATCACGTGGGTGACGGGGTTGACTTCGGCGACGCTGCGCATCCACGGCTGCAGCAGCGCCAGCGGCGCGTAGGCGGTCGTCATCAGGACCAGGGCCATCATCCCCGATTGCATCAGCGGCGCCGCCGACTGACTCTTGAAGCGCAGGGCGAGGCCGGAGCCCCAGCAGGCGGCGACAGCGGCCATTGCCGCGACCATCACGTAGGTGACGAGCAGGCCGTCGATACCCGGCCAGCCGGCGCCGAGGAGGAGGGCAATGACGAAGACGAAGGTGGCCGGGATCAGCGCGCGGGCGCTGGCCGCGAGCACGGTGCCGGCCAGCAGCACCCAGCGCGGCGCGGGGGAGACGAGCAGGCGGTCGACCCAACCCTGCTCGATGTCGCGGGCGAGGTTGACCCCGGCCGCGGCGCCGGTGAAGCCGGCGCCCTGCAGCATGCTGACCGGCACGATGTAGCTCTCATACGTTCCCGTGCTGAAGCCCTTGAGCTGAGTGAGGGCGCCGAAGACGCCGTTGAGGCCGAGGAAGAAGATCGTCGGCGCCAGCACGCCTGGGATCGCCGCGCCCGGCACACGCAGCAGCTCGTTCTTGGCCCGCGCCATCAGCGCCGCGATCGTCGCCAGGTTGGCGCGCCACTGCGGCAGTGCCACGGCCGATTCCATCAGCCCACCCTCAGGCGGTGGCGCAGGGCGCGGGCGCTGAGCAGGAGCCCGAGCACGACGATTCCGGCGATCGCCAGCACCGCCTCACCGAGTTCGGTTGCGTCCACGCCCGAGATGATCGGGCCGCGGATGCCTTCGACGACGAAGCTGAGTGGGTTGTATTCGGCGATCGCCTTGGCCGGCTGGATCATCAGCTCGTTGGGGAAGAAGGCGGAGGAGAGGAAGAGGACGACGAGGACCAGCGGGAAGAGGCCCTGGACGACGCTGGCGCTGCCGGTGCGCAGGGCGATCGCGGCGCCGATGCCGCCCACCGCCGTCGCCGTCGCCGTGACCAGCGCGATCGCGATCAGGGCGCCGGTGAAGCCGCTTTCGATGTGGGCGCCGAAGATCAGCCCGATCGCGAGGAACCAGAGCGAGCCGAAGAGGCCCAGCGCCGCGGTCCCGGCCAGGCGCCCGAGCACGATCGTGTAGCGCGGGATCGGGGCGGAGAAGAGGCGGTCGGTGAAGCCCATCTCGATGTCGACGGCGAGCGCGATGCCGCCGCTGTTGCCGGCCAGCATCAGCGACTGCATCATCGCCCCGGCGAGCATGAACTGGAGGAAGCTTTGCACGGGCGGGAAGCCCGGCAGGTTGACGGCCCCACCGGCGCCGCCGGTCTGGATCGCCAGCAGCAGGGTGGGAAAGACGACGATCGGCGCCATCAGTTGGGGGCGGCGGAAGGTCTGGCGGATCGAGCGCATGCCGAGCGCCCGCACGACCCGGGCGTTGACCCGAAGCGCCTCCAACCCGACCGCCTCCGACCGCGGGAGCGAGTGCCTGTCCATATTTGATTCTTCAGGCACTCGCGACGGCCGAGGAGGTGGTCGGAACTTTTATGTGGTGGCCGGTCTTGGCGACGAAGACGTCGTCGAGGGTGGGCCGGACAAGCTCCAGCGACTCGACCGCGATTCCGGCGTCATCGAGCGCCCGCACGACCTTGGGGATGTCGGCGGCGCCGTTCGTGGCCTCGACCAGCACCATGCGTCCGTCAACGGGGGGCAGCAATCTGCCTACCTCGGCGCAGACCTTCTCCGCCTCGGCGATCGAGCCGGCGGCGAGCTGCAACTGGATGTGGGGGTTGCCGATCTCGGTCTTGAGCGAGTCAGGAGTGCCTTCGGCGACGATCCGGCCGCTGTCGATGATCGCCACGTTGTCGGCGAGCTGGTCGGCCTCCTCCAGGTACTGGGTGGTTAGGAAGACGGTCGTGCCTTCGTCGTTGAGCGTCCGCACCTCCTCCCAGATCGTCTTGCGGCTGACCGGGTCGAGGCCGGTGGTCGGCTCGTCGAGGAAGAGCACCTTCGGCCCGTGCACCAACGCCGCGGCGAGGTCGAGCCGGCGCTTCATCCCTCCCGAGTAACCGCCGACGCGGCGATCGGCGGCGGCAGCGAGGTCGACCCGCTCGAGCAGGTCGTCGGCGCGCCGCTTGCCTTCGGCCCCGGGCAGGCCCTGCAGCGTGGCCTGCAGGCGGATCAGCTCGCGCCCGGTCATCAGCGGATCGAGCGCCGCCTCCTGCAGGGCGACCCCGATCGAGGCGCGCACCGCGCGCGCCTGCTTGATCACGTCGTGCCCGGCGACGGTCGCTCGGCCGCCGGTCGGCAGCAGCAGCGTCGTCAGCATCCGCACCGTGGTCGTCTTGCCGGCGCCGTTGGGCCCGAGGAAGCCGAAGATTTCGCCCTCCTCGACGTTCAGGTCGACGCCCTGGACGGCCAGCACCTCGTCAAAGCTGCGCTGCAAACCCTCTACGACAATCGCCGGCATCGGCCGGCAACCCTACTGGCACTGCTTGGCCGGGATCGTGCAAAGCGCACGCTCTCGCGGCATCGCTCCGGCCCGGAAGGCAGAATCGAGCCCGCAACCCTTGCCGTGGGCCCGGGTTTGCAGCTTGAGATCGTGCAAGGAGCAGCGAAAAACCGTCTCGTCAGGTCCCCCGTCGCGCTCGCGGCCGGCTTTGCCTGCGTGCTGGTCGCCCTGGTTGTCGCGGCCTGGCCCGGCGCGGCCGACTCGGCGCCGCTGGGAGTGGTCGTCCTGGGCAAGACGACGACGACCCCGCCGCCCTCCTGCCCGGGCAAGATCGTCAACAACGTCGAGGTCGTCCCCTGCCGGGTCGAGGGCCACGTCAGCGGCTACCAGACCAAGGCGGGCGGGGTCGAACAGCCCTACGAAGTTCCCTTCGACGGCAAGATCGTCGCCTGGTCGATCACCCTCGCCAAGCCCTCGCGCACCGACACCAAAACGACCACCAACGAGGTGGGCTTCTTCAATGAATTCCTCGGCAAACCGTCGGAGGCGAGGATCGGCATCCTGCGCCCGGTCGAAGAATCGAAACCGCCCAAATTCACCCTCGTGCGCCAGAGCCCGCTCGAGGTGCTCAATCCCTACTTCGGCAGCACCCCGATCTTCACCCTCGAACACCCGCTCTCGGTCCTGCGCGGCCAGACCGTCGCCCTCACCGTCCCCACCTGGGCGCCGATGTTCGCCTTCAACGTCTCCGAAGAAGACACCTGGCGCGGCAGCCGCCTCAAAGATCACTGCGCCTCCAAGGAAGACATCCAGGACGGCCATCCGCAGCAGGGGGTCGGCAAGGTCAAGACCTACGGTTGCTTCTACTCGAGCGCGCGGTTGCTCTACACGGCGACGTTGGTGAAGAAACCGTAGGACGAGGCATCAGGCGGGCCCGGAGCGCCGGGTGCCCCTGCTCACTCGCCTGACTGGCCGGATCGGCCCGTGCCGTCCGAGATGGGGGTAGGGCCAGCGGCGCAAAACGTTCGCAGGGGCACCCGGCGCTCCGGGCCAACCCCACGGCTTCGCATTATGGAAGCTTCAGGGACGTGGCCGTGTCGAACTTCACGGAGCTTCAGACATCGCCGTGTCGAGGGCCCACGGCTTCGGATCGCCTCGAATGGCAAAAGACCGGCGCGTCGGTGGCGGGCTCCCCGCTGCGCTTGGGTGAGAACGCTTCAGCCCTAGGGACGGGCGTCGGTAGGGCCTCCGAACGTTTTGCGCCGCTGGCCCTACCCAATCTCGGACGGCAAGGGGCGATACAGCCAGTCAGGCGAGTGAGGAGGCCCTACCGACGCCCGCTGCCAGCAGCTAAAGAGCTTCTTGCCTGAGCCCGCAATACGGGCAGTCGCTGACGTCGAGACCGATCAGCTGGTCACAGCGACGGCATGCCCGCAGGTTCTCGGGAGTGCGCGGTAGGGAGGAGGCGCTTGGGGCCAAGGGAAGGACCATGGCCACCGGTTCCATCTCCTCGCCGGTCTCGCGGTCGAGGTAGACCTGGCCCGGCTCGGCGTGGGCGAGGGCCTCGCGGCCGGAGGCCGGGGCGCGCATTCTGTAGAGCTGCTTCGGGTTCACCGCGGCGAAGACTAATAGCTTCTGCGGAACCGATGCGGATACTCGTCTTCCACGGCTACATGCTGCGCGGCACCGGCAGCAATATCTACAACGTCAATCTCGCTCGGGCGCTGGCCAAGCTCGGTCACGAGGTACACCTGCTCTGCCAGGATCGTGCGACGAAGATCGAGGCGGTTGAGATCCACAACCCCGACATCGGCGGCCTGCTGCCGGTCTACGTCAAGGACCCCTACGAGGGTTTTGAGGTAAAGGCCTTCCCGGAGCTGAGCGAGGAGGAGCTCGACCGCTATATCGAGGCCAACGTGGCGGCCGTGCGCGATGTGGCCGAGCGCGCCGGCGGCATCGACCTCGCCCTGGCCAACCACCTGGTAATGGGCCCGGCGATCCTCGCTCGAGCCGATGTCGCTCCCTTCGCCGCCAAGATCCACGGCTCGGCGCTCGAGTACACGGTCAAGCCACATCCGCGGTTCCTTCCGTACGCGGAAGAAGGCATGAACGCGGCTCAGGGCGTTCTCGTCGGCTCCAGGCACACCGCGGAATCGCTTTGGCAGGCGCTGCCGGGTATTGCCGGACTCAGGGAAAAGACCCGCCTAGGTCCCCCGGGCGTCGACACAGAGGCGTTCCGGCCACGGGTCCTGTCGCGGGGTGAGAGGGGCCTGCGGGCAGTCCACGGGCTGTCCTCGACCCCCCTCACCCCACGCCACCCGCGGAGGATCGTCTTCGTGGGGAAGCTGATCGTGTCCAAGGGGGTGGATTTGCTGCTGGCCGCCTGGCCGCTGGTGCACAAGCAGAACCCAGCGACGCGCCTTGAAATCGCTGGGTTCGGCGAGTACGAGGGCGGGCTACGAAGCCTGCTGGCGGCGCTGGAGGAAGGGAGCGCTTCGAAAGCCCGGGGGATTGCGGCCGCCGGGTGGAGCCTCGAGGGCGGGGAGGAGAAGCCGTTGCCGATCCTTTCTGCCTTTCTCGCCGAACCGCCCGTCGGCTATGTCGAGGCCGCCGAAGCTGCCGCCGGGTCAGTGGAGTTCATCGGTCGGCTCGAGCACGACGAGGTGGCCGAGCTGCTGCCCGGGGCTGAAGCTCTGGTCATGCCGAGCACGTTCCCGGAGGCGTTCGGGATGGTCGCGGCGGAGGCCGCTGCTTGCGGGGTGCTGCCGGTCTCGGCGGGGCACTCGGGGATGCTCGAGGTGTCTCGTCAGTTGATGGAGGCGCTGCCCGGAGAGGTGGGTCGCCTGACTTCCTTCCCGGTCGAGGCCGGTGCGGCCGAGGCGATCGCCGAGCGGCTCAACGGCTGGCTGGCGCTGTCCGAGCGGGAGCGGGTCGAGGCGCGCGAGGCGCTGGTCGAGACGGCGCGGCGGCTCTGGAGCTGGGAGGGCGTGGCCCGCGGGGTGGTTGCAGCAGCCGCCGGGCGGCTGGGCGATCTGCCCTCGCCGCGGTAGCTAGTGCCGAGCGCCACCAGGGCCTGAAAGCTTCCCGCCGTCGCTTCAATAGAATGCCCGCCGCCTCATGTACGGCCGCCTCCCAATAGCGAAGATGCTCGCTGCGACCGTCGCGCTCGCCGCGGCGATCTCGGCGGTGATGCTCTCGATCAACTGGGATGGCCAGGAGGCCTCGACGGCGGCGCCCAAGATCGACGATCTGCTCAACGTGATGATCGTCCTCTCGTCCCTGGTCTTCTCGCTGGTGGTCGTGGCGCTCTTCTACGCGCTCTGGAAGTTCAAAGTCAAGCCGGGCGATGAATCCGACGGCGAGCCGATCCACGGCAACACCAGGCTCGAGATCGCCTGGACCGTGATCCCGACGATCATCGTGCTCTTCGGCGCCGGTTACAGCTGGTCGGTGCTGAACAGCATCGAAAAGCTCGGCAAAAACCCGCTCACAGTCGATGTCTTCTCCCAGCAATACGCCTGGAGCTTCGGCTATCCCGGCAAAGGCAACGTCTACGTGCAGGGCGAAATGCACGTGCCACTCAACCGCCAGATCCAGTTCAAGATGCACGCCCAGGACGTGATCCACTCCTTCTGGGTGCCGGAGTGGCGGATCAAGAAGGACAACGTGCCCGGCATCACCACGACCGCGATCGTCACCCCGGACAAGCTCGGTACCTACCAGTTGATCTGCACCGAGCTCTGCGGTTTCGGCCACGCTTCGATGCGGGCCAAAGTCGTGGTCGAAACGCCGGCCGACTTCCAAAAATGGGTCGGCAGCCTGGAAGAAAAAGTTCCGGCCCCGCTGGCGGAATCGATTAACCAAGACACCGAGGCCAACCCGACGCCGATAAACGCCGGAGGGGCATAATGGAGGCTTGCTGATGACGGCTGCGATCAAGCAACCAGGCTGGATTAGGGGCGCACTCGGCGCGATTCTTGGCGCCGCTTTTGGCTTTGCGCTGGTCGTTGCGTTGCGCAAGGCCTCGGGATTGCCCGCCTACCAGACCGAACAGACCGGCTACCCGCAGGTGGTCGTGCCGTTGATCACCGGCCCGCTCGGCTTTCTGCTCGGCTTCGGCTGCTTCGACTACTGGCTGCGCTGGGCCGCCGGGATGCCGACGATTCCCGAGGACCACTCCCAGCATGGCGCTACGAGCTGGAAGGACTACTTCCGTTTCAACACCGATCACAAGGTGATCGGCATCCAGTACATCTGCACCACCTTCTTCTTCTTCTTCGTTGGCGGCCTGCTGGCGATGCTGATCCGCGCCGAGCTGGCCCGGCCGGGCACTCAGATCGTCGATGCGGCGACCTTTAACAGCCTCTTCTCCACCCACGCCGCAATCATGATTTTCCTCTTCGTGATCCCGGTCTTCGCCGGCATCGCCAATTACGTCCTGCCGCTGATGATCGGTGCGCCGGACATGGCCTTCCCGCGCCTCAACGCGCTCAGCTTCTGGATGCTGCCGCTAGCCGGATTGATGTTCGTCGGCAGCTTCCTCGCTCCGGGCGGCGCCTTCGACGCCGGCTGGACCGGCTATGCGCCGCTCTCGACCGGGGCGCCGCTGGGCCAGTCTTTCTTCAACCTCGGCGTTCAGTTCGCCGGCGCCTCGTCGATCGCGACCGCGCTCAACTTCCTCGTCACGATCATCACCATGCGGGCTCCAGGAATGACTTTCTGGCGCATGCCGCTGCTGGTTTGGGCGAACCTCTCGACCTCGCTGCTGGTCGTCGCCGCGACGCCCTTCATCGCCGGGGTCCAGTTCATGGTCCTCTTCGATCGTGCCCTGCACACCAACTTCTTCCAGTTCGCTGGCGGAGGTGATGTCGTCAGCTATCAGCACATCTTCTGGTTCTATTCGCACCCGGCCGTCTACATCATGATGTTGCCCGGCTTCGGGATCATCAGCGAGGTCATATCGACCCATGCCCGCAAGCCGGTCTTCGGTTATCGCTTGATGGCCCTGGCGCTGATCGGCATCGTCGTCCTCAGCTACTCGGTCTGGGCCCATCACATGTTCGTCGCCGGCATGTTCAGCTGGCTGCGCGTGCCGATGATGATCACCACGCTGCTGATTGCGGTGCCGACTGGGATCAAGATCTTCTCCTGGATAGGCACGCTTTATTTCGGCAAGATCCATACTTACTCGACGGCGATGCTGTTCGCGCTTGCCTTCATCGTCACCTTCACCATCGGTGGGATCAGTGGCGTGATGTTGGGCATGGTGCCGATCGATATCCACGTCTCGGACACCTACTTCATCGTCGCCCACATTCACTTTGTGCTCTTCGGCGGCTCTGTCTTCACGATCTTCTCTGGGATCTATCACTGGTTCCCGAAGATCACCGGTCGCATGTACGACGAGAAACTGGGTCGCATCCACTTCTGGGGAACACTCTTCGGCACCTGGGTCACCTTCATCCCGATGCACTGGATCGGGATGGACGGCATGCCCCGGCGCGTCGCCGACTACGCGACCCAGTTCGGCGACTGGAACCTGCTGATCAGCTGCGGTGCCTTCATCCTCGGCGCGGTCCAGCTGGTCTTTCTATACAACATGATCGTCAGCTGGCGTTTCGGCCCGAAGGCCGTGGGCAACCCGTGGCGCGCCAACTCGATCGAGTGGCAGGTCTCCTCGCCACCGCCGATCTTCAACTTCCCCGAGATCCCGCGCGTTGTCGGCGGCCCCTATGAGTACGGCGTGCCCGGCGCCCGCCACGCGATCATGCCGGGCGAATCGGTCGAGGCACCCTCGGCGGAGCCAACCGTGGTGGGTTCGGCATGAGCGATGCTCCCGGAGCAAAGCCCCTGCTCGTCTTCCTCAACGAGGTTGCCGGCGGGCGCAAGCTGTTGGCGGCCGTGCAGGAGCGCGCCGACAAAGTTCCCTTCGTAGCTGTCGCGGCGCCGCAGAACCAGCCCGCCGTCGGCCAGCTGATCGATTCCGGCGAGTTGCGCGACGCGGCCAAAGCCCGGATAGAGGTGACGATGTCGATCCTCTCCGAGTACGGGATCGAATCGGTTGGCGAGGTGATGGACCCGGAGCCGTCGCTTGCACTCGATGACGCGGTGCGTGCCCACGAACCCGGCGAGGTGCTGCTTTCCTGCGCTGCCGAGACTCGCTTTGGCTTTACCCGCAAGGACCTCGTCTCCTGGGCCGAATCCCGTTTCGAGCCAGAGGTCCCGGTGACCCACATCCCGGTGCGGATCACCGATGACTCGATCAGCTGGGAGAAGAGTCATACGCTGGTGGTGGCGAGCCAGACCGTCGCCGCCCCCGACCTGGTCAGCCGCCTCAAGGAGCGCGCCGCTGGGCACCCCCATCGGTACACGATCATCTGCCCGCGGACCGAGGACGTGACCGAGCCGGAGATGGTCCGTGATCTGGCCTCGACCCTGGCCGAGCTCTATCGCGCCGATATCGATGCCACCGGCCAGCCGATGAGCCCCGATCCCTTTTACGCGGTGCAGAACGCTATCGAGCACTACAGCGTCGACGAGGTGCTGATCTCGACCTTCACCGGCGAGACCTCACGCTGGCTCGAGGACGATCTGGTCGGCCGCGTCCGTGCGATTACCGACAAGCCGGTCGAGCACCTCGAGGTCGGCCGTCCCGCCGCCGTCGTGGCCGCCGCCGTCGCCGAGGGGGAGGGGGTCTGATGGAGAGCGCAACGGTCACGCTGGGACACCCTCACGAGGACGAGCACCACGGGCCGCCGGAGGCTAACCAGAGCTCGCGGATCGATCGCCAGACGTTGGGGATCCTGCTTTTCATCGTCTCCGAGGTGATGCTCTTCGGGGCTTTCTTCGCCTCCTACTTCTTCCTCCGCGTCGTCGTCAACCCCTCGAGCTGGCCGCCGCACCCCTACGAACTGCCGGTCGCCGTGGCGGGCGTCAACACGGCGATCCTGGTCTCCTCCAGCTTCACGATTCACTACGCGCTGGAGTCGATCCGCCGCGGCAACCGCAACGGCCTCAAGCTGGGCCTGGTGCTGACCTGGATGCTCGGAGCGACCTTCCTCTTCATCCAGCTCAACGAGTACGTCCACCTCGGTTTCAGCGCCCGCGACCTCGGCTTCGGCTCGATCTTCTACAGCCTCACGGGTCTGCATGGTGCCCACGTCTTCGTCGGGCTCTGCCTGCTCACCTTCGCCTCGATCCGCGCCTTCCGCGGCCATTTCGGTCCCGAGGAGAAGGACCACCTCGGCGTCGAGGTGCCGGGCATCTACTGGCACTTCGTCGACATTATGTGGATCGTCGTCTTCACCACCGTGTACATCCTCTGACGGTCGCGATAACCGGGGCATCTCGGGGTCTTCGGCGCGAGACGGCTGCAAACCGGCGCCCGGCGACGTTCTCGGTCGCTCGCCTGCAGACACGCCACGCACCCTGTGTCCTTGCCGGGCTTGATTTTCCCCGTCTCAGGGTAAAAATCGGTATATGCACAATCCGCTGAGGTCTGAGGCTGATGCATTTAGATGGTTGGTGGTCATTGGCGTAGGGGCGGCATCGGTGATCGCGTTGACGCTGCTCACCAGGCCGGTGGTCGGAGTGATCTGGGCGGCGCTGCTGATTGGCTTCGGGATCGGGGTCGGCTATCGGGCCGCGCGCGGCTCTCTGCCGCGCGACGTCGAAGTGACGCAGGGTGGCGACGGCAAGTTCCGCCTACTCGTGGTTGCCAACGAGACGGTCCAGGGGGAGGCGCTGCTGAACGAGATTCGCGACCGCTGCAATGATCGCCGCTGTGAGGTGCTGGTCGTGACGCCGGCCCTTGCCGCCTCTCGCGCTTCCCACTGGACCTCTGACATCGATGAAGCGATCGAGTTGGCGCGCCAGCGCATGGAGCTCTCGCTGATCGAGATCAAGCAGCTCGGCCTCGAGGCGAAGGGCGAGATCGGCGACTCCGATCCCAACGTGGCGATCGAAGACGCCCTGCGCGTCTTTGCCGCTGACGAAATATTGATCTCGACCCATCCCCCCGATCGCTCGCGCTGGCTGGAGCGCGGCGTCGTCGACAAGGCGCGCGAGCGAATCGACCTGCCGATCACCCACGTGGTGGTCGACCTCGCCACCGGCCGCACCCCGCTGTGAGCGGGGCGGAATTCGAGCCGGTAAACGAGCGGATCGCTCGCACCCAGAAGGTGGTCGTCGGCCCGCACGCGACGCTGGGCTTCCTCGGCGCGGCGCTCGTCGCTGTCATTCGCCGCTCTGCCGGCCTCGTGAGCCCCGCGCGACCTTAGGTCAGGGCCTCCGCGCGTGGCCCCGCCTGATCAGCCGCGCGGTCCGGCCTGGCCTCGTTCTCCCGCGAGCGTGGCGCCAGTCGCCCCGCCGTCGCGACTGTCCAGAGCATCGCCAGCCAGGTCACCGTCGCTAGGGCGACGTGGATCCAGACAATCTCGCCTGGCAGCTTCAGAGCCCACTGGACGCCACCGACGATGCCCTGCAAGGCCAAGAGGATGATCACCACGGTCAGCGGTCTCAGCGGTCTTCTGTCGCCTCCTGGACGGCGCAGGAGGAACCAGACGGCGATCGCGGCGAGGCCAAAGACAGCGGCGATCGCCGAATGGCGCTGGACTACCCATTCCAGCGTCGCGGTGCCCTCGAAGTCGAAGCGGTGGACGAGTTGTCCGGCGTGGGCGCCGGCGTGTGGTCCGGAGGCCGTGGCCACCGTGCCGGCGGCGATCGTCAGCTGGCCAAGCGGGATCAGCGCGCGCACAGCCCAGACGCCGAGCCGGTCGCTGGAATGGCGCCGCTCCCACGGTTCGTAGCGCGAGCACCAGGCAAGCGCGAAGGATGCGTCGAGGAGCAGCATCGAGAGGATGAAGTGGCTCATCACCAGGCCGGGGGCGAGGTGGTACCTCACTACAAGGCCGCCGAGGATCGCCTGGCCGATCACCCCGAGTGGCAGTAGGGCGCCGAAGAATGCGAGGTGCCAGCGGAAGGGCACGCGGAACCAGGCGAGCACGCTGGCGGCGATCACGGCGAAGCCGACGAACCCGGTCAGGACCCGGTTGCCGAACTCGATCACGGCGTGGGTTTCGAGCGGGGGCGCCGTGCTGCCGTAGCACTTCGGCCAGTCCGGACAGCCGAGGCCGGAACCGGTGAGGCGCACTCCGGCGCCGGTCAGCACGATCAGCGCCAGCGCCCCGAGGGCGACCAGCGAGACGGTTGCGTAGAGCTGGGGCGTGATGCGGAGGCGGTCGCGCATAAGTTGCCTCAGCGGATGATGCCAGCGGTCGCCCTCGGGCCGCGCGACGGGCTCAGCCGCTCTTCTTAGAGCCGCCCTTGCCGCTGGTCGATTCGAGCAGGTACTTGACCAGGTCTTCGAGTTCTTTCGACGAGAGCTTCTGTTCGAAGTTCTCGGGCATCACGTTGGGCGGGTAGCCGGTGGCGATCTTGGCGTTGGGGTCGACGATCGATTCGTGGATCATCGCTTCGGCTTGGCCGGGCAGGACTTCGTCGAGGTTGGGGCCGGTGACGCCCCCCGCTTTAGCGGCGGCGAGCGTGTGACAGGTGCCGCAGCCGTTGTTGGCGAAGACCTGGGCGCCGGGCCCGCCGGGCACCTTCGGCGGCGCCGCGCCGGGGACGCCGGCCCATTCGCCGACGTAGGCGGCGACGTCGTCGAGGTCCTGGCCGGTGACGACGTCGGCGGGCATCGAGACCGCCGGGTTGCTGTTGCTTGGCCGCGGGTACTCAACCTGGGCCTTGACCACGCCTTCCACCGTGTCGCCACCCTCGCCGGCAGCGCGTGCCGCGCCGAAAGCGTCGTCGAGGTTGGGTCCGACTTGGGCTGTCGTGCCGGCTTGGGCCAGCGTGTGGCAGACGCCGCACTTTTCGACGAAAAGGATGCGCCCGCGATTGGGGTCGGCGGTCGTCGTCCCACAGCCCGAAGCGGGCAGCGCGACCGCCGCCAGGGCGGCGAGGACGAGTAGCGGGCGGATGGGGTTGGCGAGCTTGGACATGCGGCGTGAAGCGCGCCGGAGTCTATATGTCCCGCCCGGCCGAAAGCAGGCTTACCCCTGCCTGGGGTCGGGTAGGCTTGAGACGATTCCCACTAACTCGCGAGCCCGGAGGGGAGGCGGCAATGCAGGTACGGGATGGGATGTCGGAGGTGGTCCTCACGGTTGGCCCGACGCACACGCTGCGCGAGGCGGCGTCGATGATGGCCGAGAAGCGGATCGGCGCCGCCCTGGTCAGCGATGACGAGACGCCGGTTGCCCGCATCCTCACCGAGCGCGACATCCTGCTCTCGCTGGGCGCCGGCGAGGATCCCGATGTCGAGCGGGTGGGCGATCACATGAGCGACAGGGTAATCGCCGCTGCGCCGGATTGGAGCCTCGAGCGCGCTGCGGCGGAGATGTCGCGCCGCGGCATCCGCCACCTCGTCGTCTACGACGGTCCGGAGCTCGTCGGGGTGCTTTCCATGCGAGACATCGTCCGGGTCTGGACGTCCGAGGGGGCAACCTCAGGGATGTCTCCTGACTAACCGGAGAGCGATCTCCCCGACACGGCCGGGATTCCCGCTTTCGCCACGCGGTTGGCGAAATTCCCAGCTCTTCGCCAAGCGGCCCGGGGAGGTATCCCCAACGCCGGAACTGAGTTGAGTTAGATCAGTCCCGCGGGACCGAGATGGTTTCGACCGGGAGGACCGCGCCGCGCACGTGCTGCTTGCGGGGCAGCCGGTAATAGTGGCGGATTGCATCCTGAATCATGCTGCGGAAGGCGAAGATGGCGATGACGCCGCCGATGATCGAGTAGATCCAGCCGCGCACCATGAAGCCCTCGGCGAAGATCCCGCAGATGGTCAGGGCGAGGGAGAAGGCGAAGACCGCCGGGGCCCAGGAGGAGCGCGGTCGGTAGATCACTTCGCCGGGCTCGGGAATGTGATGGTGCTCGGGGCTCATGACGCGATGTAGAGCATCGCCGCCACGAAGCAGAGGGCAAAGATCGCCGCGGTGATGCCGCCGGCCACCAAGCCGGCGCCGATGTTCGCTCTTGCGGTCTCGCGATCCACGTCTGGATTTCTATCCGATCAGCCGGTCGAGCGGCATCGCGATGAAGAGCAATGCCAGGTAGGCGAGCGAGTAGAGATAGGTGCGCAGGGCCCAGCGGCGATCGGCGCTTCGCAGCAGGCGTACGGCGCAGTAGATGAAGCCGGCGCCGAGCGTCATCGAGGTAATCAGGTAGATGACGTTGAAGCCGCCGGCGCAGAAGGGCAGCTGCGTGACCGCGTAGAGCAGCACGGTGTAGAGCAGGATCTGCCGGCGCGTCTCCTGCTCACCGCGAACGACGGGCAGCATCGGGATGTTGGCCTTGGCGTACTCGTCCTTCATCAGCAGTGAGAGCGCCCAGAAGTGCGGTGGAGTCCAGAAGAAGACGATCGCGAAGAGGAAGAGGGCGGTGCCGCTGAGGCCGCCGGTGACGGCCGCCCAGGCGACGAGAGGGGGCACGGCGCCGGCGGCCCCGCCGATCACGATGTTCTGTGGGGTGGAGCGCTTGAGCCAGAGCGTGTAGACGAAGACGTAGCCGAAGAGCCCTGAGATCGAGAGGGCCGCCGCCAGCGGGTTGACGGTTAGGGCCAGCAGGGTGAAGGAGGCGCAGCCGAGCAGGGTGCCGAAGGTGATGGCCGCTCGCGGCGAGATCCGCCCGCTGGCGACCGGGCGGTCGGCCGTGCGAGCCATGATTCGATCAATGTCGCGGTCGACCGCGTGGTTGATCGCGCCGGCGCCACCGGCTGAGAGGGCGCCACCGAGGCAGGTGAGGAAAACGAGGCCAATCGAGGGATCCCCGGCCACGTACATGGTCGTGATCGTGGTCAGGAGCAGCAGCGACTGCACCTTTGGCTTGGTCAGGGTGGCGTAGTCGCGCAGGACGCCGAAGACAGCGGGGCGCTGCGCGACGACCGCGTATTCGGCGCCGCTCACGGTATTCAGGCTACCGGCTGGGACTCGCGAGCCGACTCTTTGGCGGCGCGACTGCTGCGATTGGCGATCGCCTCGCGAATGTCGCGCAGCGGTCGGTCGCTGCGCACGTCGGGCAGCACGTCGAAGTTGTGCGGCTCCGGCGGCGAGAGCGTGAACCACTCAAGCGAGTTGCCGCCCCAGTGGTCGTGGCCGGCGCGGGCGCCATTGCTCAAGCTGGCGATCGCGTTGATCAGGGTCACGATGACCCCGATCGCGAGCACGAAGGCGCCGATCGAGGAGATCAGGTTCTCGGTGCTGACGCCGGTGCCGCTGAAGTACTTGTAGGCGTCCGCGACCTGGCCGTGGTCGCCGCCGCTGATGAAGAGCGGCACGAAGGTGAGCAGCATGCCGCTGACCATTGCCCAGAAGGAGGCACGGGCGAGCGTCTCGCCCATCGTGCGGCCGGTCAGCTTCGGGAACCAGTAGTAGAGGGCGGCGAAGCCGCCAAAGACGGCGCCGCCGACGAGCGCGAAGTGGGTGGCGGCAGTTGCGTCAGTGGTGTTGTGCAGGCGCCAGGCGACGGCGACCATCGAGTGCGAGATCTCAGCCCCGAGGCCGATCGAGATCATCGAGACGGCGCCAGCGGCGAAGAGCAGCGGTGCCCGCATCCGCAGGGTGCCGCCGATCATCGTCGCGATCAGGTTGAAGACGATCAGGCCGAAGGGCACGATCAACGCCAGCGACATGATCATCGCGAAGTACATCCAACCGATCCCGATCGGCGCGGTGAGCATGTTCTGCATCCAGGCGAGCGTGCCGATCACGGCGATCGCCAGCAGCGAGCCGGTGACCGCGTTGCGGTTGAAGAGCGGCTTGCGGGCGAAGACCGGGACGATCTCGGCGATCGCGGCCAGGGCCGTGATCAGGATCAGCATGTAGGTGCCGGTGTAGAAAATCCAGCTCATGTGCTCCCAGAGCAGCGGAGCGCCGCCGGAGCCGTCGGCGAAGAAGATGCCATTGAAGTTGCGATCGATCAGCAGCATCGTGATCGCCGCCAGCATCACCGAGCCGGCGACCAGCAGCAACCAAGAGGAGACCGCCGCGGCCCAGGCAAACACCGGCACCCGCCGCCAGGCCATGCCGGGGGCGCGCATGCGGCGCAGCGTCGCCACCAGGTTGATCGCGATCAGGACGAAGCCGAGCGTCGCCAGACCTGAGGCTGTTGCCCAGGCGTCAACCCCATTGTTGGGCAGGAAGGCCAACTCGGAGAGTGGCGCCAGCGGGTTGACACCGGCCTCGGAGGGAGTGAAGAGGAAGCCGGCGTAGAGAACGGTGGCGCCGGCGAGGTAGAGCCAGAGGCCGAGCTGTCCGACGCGCGGCAGGGCGGTGCCGCGGGCGCCCACCTGCAGCGGCGCCAGGTAGTAGTAGAGGCCGAGGCAGAGCGGCAGGGCGAAGAGGAAGATCGCCGTCGCCCCGTAAAGCGAGAGCATGCGGTTGAAGGTGACCGGCGTCAGCAGGCTGTTTTCCGGGATCGCCAGCTGCAGCCGCATCAGCAGGAACTCGACCAGGGCGATGAAGAGGAAGCCGAGCGCCGCGCCGATCATCACCCGGCCGACGTCCTTGTGGTCGGCGCTGGTGACGACCTCGACCCAGTGGGGGCGGCGGCGGGGGAAGCCGTCGACGACGACCTCGGGGCGAGCGCTCATGGCACTTCTCCGTTTTCGATCAGGCCCACGACGCGGTCCTGGGCCGCCTGTATGTCGGCTTTCTGCTGCTTGACGAAGGCTTCGTATTCAGCCGGCGAGACGACGTCGACCTCGGTCCGCATCGCCGCGTAGGCCTGGCCGGAGAAGGTCGCTGACTGGCCGTCGAAGGTCCCTTCTTCGTCGGCGCGGAAGACGACGTGGTTGGTCTTGCCCGGCACGGCGTCGCGCTTGGGGGCCAGCTCCGGCACGTCCCAGGTGTGGATCACGTCGGTCGAAATCAGGTCGAGTTCGACCGTGGTGTCGACCGGCACTACCAGCTTGTAATAGGAGAAGGCCCCGTTCGGGTAGTCGTAGCGCCAGAGCCACTGCTGGCCGGTGGTTTCGATTTTCAGCGGCGCCGATTTCGCCGAGGCGAGGCCGGCCGAGCCGGTGGTCGGGACCTCGCGCGCCTTGTCGGTGAAGATGACGCTGAGCACGAGGATGACAGCGGCGAAGACGGTGAGCACGGCGCCGACGCGCAGCTGGGTGCCGCGGCCACCGCGAATCTGGCGCGGCTCGCCGCCGCGCTCGCTGCGGTAGCGCCGCAGGGCGTAGATCAGCGCGCCGTTGATCGCGACGATGACGATCGCCGCGGCGACGAAGCCAATCCAAAGCAAGGTGTCGATCTGGTCGGCGCCAGGAGAGTGGGGACTCAAAGCGCGGCCATTCTAATCACGCGAGGCGGCGCGCCGCCGTGCCCGTCCCCTGGTTGCCGACCTATACTCGCCGACCTGATGAAGGCGCGATCGCGGCCATCTCCGGCGCTTCGCCTCGCCGTACGCGCCGGAGCGGCCGCTGCCGTGGCGGCCGCGGTGGCCGTGCCCCTGCTGCGCAAACGGCTGAGAGTGCCCACCCCGGTGACGGTGGCGGCCTGCGCCGCCGGCCCTCTGGCGGTCGCCGTTATGGCCCCGCGCTCGCGCAAACGCGACGTCGTCCTGTACGCCATGCAGATGTGGGCCTTCATCATGGTCCACGAGCTTCCTTACGACGATCCACGGAGACTGGAGTCGCGGTTGCGCAGCCGCTACCCGATCGTCGCCGACCGCGTGCTCGGCCTCGGCCGCCTGCCCAACGCTCGTCTGCAGCGGGGCCTCGCGCGGCTGCGCCAGGTCGGCACGGTCAATCGTCTGCTCACCTGGACCCACTGGCTCTGGTTCCTCGAGCCCTACTTCGCCCTGGCCTGGATCCTCTGGCGCCATCCCGAGCGCTTCCCCCGCGCCGCCCGTCAGATGGCCGCGGTCTTCGACGTCGGCTGCATCGCCTACTTCCTGATTCCGACCTCGCCGCCGTGGTGGGCCTCCGAGCAGGGCCTGACCGGCGAGGGGGTGGAGCGGATCATGATCGGCGTCGGCGAAGACACCTGGGGCTCGGCCTGGCCAAGGATGTACAACGCGCTCGGCGGCAACCCCTGGGCGGCGATGCCCTCACTGCACTTCGCCACTTCGGCGATGGCGGCCATCCAGCTGGCCGAGGCGGGACCGGTCGAGGGGGCTGCGGGCTGGGCCTACTCGCTGACGCTCGGCTTCGCCCTCGTCTACCTCGGTGAGCACTACGTCACCGATCTGCTCGCCGGCGCCAGCCTCGTTGCCGCGGTGCGCCGTGCTGAGCCGCTGGCCGAACCGGCAGTGCTGGCGGTCAATCGACGCCTGCAGCGCTTGGAGCGCCTCGCCAACGGGTAGCTTCTTGGGAGTGTCTCCCGAGGTTCCGGTAAACGGCGACGATGCCGCCGAACTACCGATCTTCACGCGGCGGCGACTGATCCAGACGGCGGTCGTGGTTGTCGCGTTGCTGGTCGGGATCTACTTCCTCTTCCCGAAGCTGGTCGGGTTGAGCAACGCGCTGGGCAAGCTCGATGACGCCGATCCGCTCTGGATCGCGATCGCGATCGGCTTCAACGTCCTCGCCTTCGTCACCTACATCGCCCTCTTCAAGGCGGTCGTCGGTGGCGATGCGCTGCGTTTCACCTGGCTCGAGACCTACGAGATCAACATGGCCGGCCTGGCCGCGACGCTGCTCTTCTCGGCGGCCGGGGCGGGGGGGATCGTGCTCACCTTCTGGGCGCTGCGCAAGGCCGGGATGCGGCGGCACGAAGTTGCGCGGCGCATGGTCGCTTTCCTCACCCTCCACTACGCCTTCTACCCGCTGGCCCTGATCCTCTTCGGCGTGCTGCTGCGCACCGGCGTGCTCAACGGCAAGGCCTCGATCGAGTTGACGATCGTGCCGGCCGGGGTGGCCGGCGTGCTGCTCGCACTCGGCTTGCTCTTTGCCCTGGTCCCGCCCGATCTAGGTCCCCGCATCGCCCGCTTCGTGCACGGCAAACGCGGCCAGGAGATCGCCAGGAACATCGCCAAAGTGCCGGCGGTCTTTGCCGAGGGATTTCGTTTCGCGATCAGCCTCTTCACCCACCCGCGCCAGGGAGGCCTGGCCGTGCTCGGTGCGGCCGGCTTCTGGGCCGCCAACATCGGCATCCTCTGGGCTTCCTTTCACGCCTTCGGCCTGCACGTGCCGCTGGCAGTGGTCGTTCAGGGCTTCTTCCTCGGCATGGTCGCCAACCTGATCCCCTTCGCTCCCGCCGGGGTTGGAGCTGTCGACGCGGGGATGATCGGCGCCTTTGTCCTCTTCGGCGTTCCCGAGACGACGGTCTTCCCGGCGATCTTGGTTTACCGCCTGATCGCCTTCTGGATGCCGATTCCCTTCGGCGTCGCCGCTTTCTTCCAACTCCGCAACCGGGTCCATCACTGGGAATCCGAGGGCTTGCCGATCGATCGCAAGCCGGCGCAGGAACTTGCGGGAGAGGTGAGTGGGGGAGTACTATAAAAAGTAAAGTATTGGCGGCGCCATTAGACTTGAGGCGGACATGACAGAGGCGAAGAAAGTCGAGAACGTGATCATCGTCGGCGGTGGGCCGGCCGGCTACACGGCCGCGCTCTACACCGCGCGCGCCAACCTCGAGCCGCTCGTCTTCGAGGGCTTCCAGTGGGGCGGCCAGTTGCAGAACACGACCGACGTCGAGAACTACCCCGGTTACCCCGAGGGGATCATGGGGCCGGAGATGATGAACGAGTTCCGTGCTCAGGCCGAGCGCTTCGGCAGCCGTTTTGTCACCGATGACGTCGACCGGATGGAGCTCTCCGACGGCGGCGTGCAGAGGGTCTTCCTCGGCGAGGAGGAGTACCAGGCCAAAGCGGTGATCTTGGCGATGGGGGCGGAGCCGAGCCGGCTCGGCATCCCCGGCGAGCGCGAGCTCAGCGGTTGCGGCGTATCGACCTGCGGCGTCTGCGACGGGGCCTTCTTCAAAGGCCAGAAAGTGATCGTGATCGGCGGCGGCGACTCGGCGATGGAGGACTCGATCTTCATCTCCAAGTACGCCAGCGAGCTGACCGTGGTCAACCGCCGCGACGAGTTCCGCGCCTCGAAGATCATGCTCGACCGGGCCAAGGAGCAGGACAACATCAGCTTCAAGACCCCCTACGTGGCGGAGGAGTTCGTCGCCGGCGACAAGGGCCGCCTCGATCACGTGCGCCTGCGCAACGTCGAGACCGGCGAGAGCGAGGACGTGGAGACCGATGGCGCCTTCATCGCGATCGGCCACATCCCCCGCTCGGAGGTGGTGACCGGTCAGGTTGGCACCGACGAGAACGGTTACATCCTCACCGAGGGTGGCTCGACTCGCACCAACCTCGCCGGCGTCTTCGCCGTCGGCGACGTCGTTGACCACACTTACCGTCAGGCGGTCACCGCCGCCGGCAGCGGCTGCAAGGGTGCCCTTGACGCTGAGTGGTACCTACGCGACACGCCGCCCTCGCCCGAGGCGCACTGGCTGCCCGGTGGCGAGCCGGTCGAGGTAGCGCCGACGCCCGGCGCTTAGGGGCTCAGCGAGCTCACAGGGCTCTCCCGAGACCTGGGCACCATTTGGTACCCAAGTGGCAGGAGCATGAAAGCACCGATAACTGTGGTTGTCCCCACTTCCGGTGGGACTGAATTTGGGGACGAGTTGATTGGGGACCTGGCCCGTCAGTCAATTCGACCCGATATGGAATCGACACATGGGCCAGGTCCGGTTCGGGCAACTGAAGCTCGTCTTGAGACCATGTATGGCCTCGACGTTCCCTTCGACGTTGAAGAGTGGGGCGGCGGGGCCGTCTTGGCCTAGTCGATGAGCTTTCGCACGACAAACGTCCGCGAGCCTTTGGGGGTCTCGATCTCGACTGGCTCGCCGACTTTGGCGTCGCGCAGGGCGCGGCCGATCGGGGACTCGGCGGAGAGGCGGCCCTCGGCGAGGTTGGCCTCGGTCGAGCCGACCAGGGTCCAGGAGTGGGTCTCGTCTTTGCCCTCGTCGAAGACCTCGGCGGTGCGGCCGAAGGCGAAGGTGTCGGCGTTATTGTCGACCTCGACCACGATGGCGGTGCGCAGGCGTTCGCGCAGGCGCTTGATTTTGGTCTCGAGGTGAGCCTGATCCTCCTTGGCGATGTGGTACTCGGCGTTCTCCTTGAGGTCGCCTTCCTCACGCGCCACCTTGATAGATCGGA
>Ga0207652_10000231_pt1 | contig 58590 bp, 48 predicted proteins | sample KBSC63BmetaG_FD_184334 | JGI IMG/M metagenome (GOLD analysis project Ga0207652, IMG submission 184334) | Corn rhizosphere microbial communities from Kellogg Biological Station, Michigan, USA - KBS C6-3B metaG (SPAdes) (version 2) | ecosystem: Host-associated > Plants > Roots > Rhizosphere ... | reverse complement strand
CGACATGCTCGATTGCATGTACCACGGCGGCAAGGTCGCGCTGCTCGGCATCCTGCCGAACGGCTCCGGCATCGACTGGGACAAGGTGATCTTCAAGGGCCTCACCCTGCACGGCATCTACGGCCGGCGCATGTACGAGACCTGGTACAAGATGACGCAGATGCTTTTGACAGGCTTCCCGCTGCAGAAGGTGCTGACGCATCAGCTTGCGATCGACGACTTCCAGCAGGGCTTCGACCTGATGGCGTCGGGCGAGTGTGGCAAGGTCGTGTGCAGTTGGAATTGATGGACCAGGACCAGCGTAAAACCTGCCGTCATTCCGGGGCCATCGCCAGTTTCATCGGCGATGGAACCCGGAATCCATTTCGATCTGCTCGAATGGCAGAAAAAAACCAAAATGGATTCCGGCTTTCGCCGGAATGACGGCCAAAAAACATCGGATCTTTAGTCACCATGACCTACACCGCGCAAGAACGCCTTCACGAAGAACTCGAATCCATCCGCGACTCGGGCCTGTTCAAGGACGAACGCGTCATCACCTCGCCGCAGTCGGCCGAGATCACGCTGGCCGACGGACGCCGCGTGCTGAACTTCTGCGCCAACAATTACCTTGGCCTCGCCGATCATCCGCGGCTGATCGAAGCTGCCAAGAAGGCGCTGGACACGCACGGTTTCGGGATGGCGTCGGTGCGTTTCATCTGCGGCACGCAGGATCTGCACAAGCAACTCGAACACGACATCGCGAAGTTTTTCGGCACCGACGACGCGATCCTGTACGCCGCGTGCTTCGACGCCAACGGCGGGCTGTTCGAACCGCTGCTGGGCGAGAGCGACGCGATCATTTCCGACGCGCTGAACCACGCCTCGATCATTGACGGCATCCGCCTCTGCAAGGCCAAGCGCTATCGCTACGCCAATGGCGACGTCGCCGATCTCGAAAAGCAGTTGCAGGCCGCCGACGCCGCGGGCGCGCGCACCAAGCTGATTTCGTCGGACGGCGTGTTCTCGATGGACGGCGTAGTCGCGCCGCTGGACAAGGTCACGGAGCTTGCGAAGAAGTACAACGCGCTGGTGCACATCGACGAATGCCACGCGACCGGTTTCATCGGCAAGACCGGCCGCGGCTCGGCCGAAGTGCACGGCGTGATGGACAAGATCGACATCTTCACCGGCACGTTGGGCAAGGCGCTGGGCGGCGCGGTGGGCGGCTTCACCACCGGCCGCAAGGAGATCATCGACATGCTGCGGCAGCGTTCGCGGCCGTACCTGTTCTCCAACTCGCTGCCGCCGGCGCTGGTCGCGGCGTCCATCGAAGTGCTGAAGATGCTGGACGAAGCCGGCGACCTGCGCGAGAAGCTTGCGGAGAACACGACCTACTTCCGCGCCGCGATGACCAAAGCCGGTTTCGAGATCAAACCCGGCCACCACCCGATCGTGCCGGTGATGACCCACGATGCCAAGCTCGCGCAGGCGATGGCCGCGGGATTGTTGGAAGAAGGCATCTACGCGATCGGGTTTTTCTATCCGGTGGTCGCGGAAGGCAAGGCGCGCATCCGCACCCAGATGTGCGCGGCGCACACGCGCGAGCATCTGGATCGCGCGATTGCGGCGTTCACCAAGGTCGGTCGCGCGGTGGGATTGTTGAAAGGCTGAGCTTCTGGAAGACGGCGAGGATCCTCCGACTCGTCATTCCGGGGCTGCGCGAAGCGCAGAACCCGGAATCGGTGACGCACAGGCTGAACGAAGCGATGTAGGTTGGGCTGAACATCGTGAAGCCCAACGTCATTCCCGGACGCAACGTTGGGCTTCGCATCCGCTCACCCAACCTACGCGCGTCGCGCTACTTGAGAAGTTCGATCTTGTCGACCGCCCACATGCCGTCGCGCGGATCGCCTGTCGCGAACACGCATAGCGTGTGGCTTCCGGTGGTCGCCGGAATGTTCGCGGTCAACGTCGTCTGCAACTCTGCCTGCGCGGCTTTCGCCAACGGCAGCGTCGCGAGCAACGGACCGTCGCACGAATCCCGATGCACCTGCAATTCGCCGGCCGGTGTTTGCTTCGGCCGGGTGACGACGCTCGAATCGTCCTTCCACAACGCGAAGTTCCAGGGCAAGTTGCCGACGGTCAACGCGATGCGCTTGGCGCCATCCAGCGGCGCGTTTTTCCATAGCCAGCACATGTTGGCGATGTCGAGCCGATAGACCGGCCGCGGGCCATCGAGCGGTCGATCGTCTTCCAGCCGCAGCACGATCAAGGGCCTCCCGCAGGTATCGAGCTGGTCGCTGTTGCGGGTGAGCAACGCCGCGGCGTCAATCACCTGCATGCGCGGCGCGGCCATTTCGAAGCCATCCGGCGCGAACGTCGCTGCACGCAGCGTGATGGTCGAATTCGCCGGGAACGACAACGGCTTCGAATAAGCCGTCGATACGGCGTTCGGCGCCGCACCATCGGTGGTGTAGCGGATCGTGCCGAAATCCGTCTGGTTCGACAGCGCGACTTCGATCGTTCCTTTCGTGCCTGGCGACAACGCGAACGCAGGCGCGAAGGCGCTGTCGGCATACTCGATGCCGAGTGCACGGTGACGCGCAAGCTCCGCCGGCATGCGCCGCAGGAACCCGGGCCAGTCGTGCGTCGACGCAGGCGACCACGCGATTTCCGAAAGCGCGGCGATCCGCGGGAATACCGCGTGCTGAACGCGCGCGAACGTCGGCATGTATTCCGCCCACAGGTTCGCCTGCACGCCCAGGATGTGTTGGGCCTCGGCCGCGGTCGCGCCATTCGGCACCGGGTTGTAGTCGTACACGTCCTTCAGCGATTCCACGTCGGGCCGGCCGGGCGGCTCGTCGTGCAGGTCGGATTGATAGTGATCGAGGTACAGCGTGGGCGATGACGACATCACCACGTCGTGCCCCTGCTGCAGCGCCTTCACCGCACCCGAGGGCGCGTTCCACGACATCACCACCGCCGACGCCGGCACCTTGCCGTGGAGGATCTCGTCCCAGCCCACCGCAGTACGTCCGTGCTTCTGGAGATCGTTCGCCACTTGCGTGGTGAACCAGCCCTGCAACTGTTCCATGTTCGCGAGCCCGAGCTTCTTCATGTGGGCGCGCACTTCGGGCGACGCTTCCCACTGGTCCTTGGCCGCCTCGTCGCCACCGACGTGGATGTACTTCGACGGAAACAGCGCCATCACGTGATCCATCACGTCGTCGACGAATTTCACGCTGCGCGCGTCGGGCTTCAGCAGCCATGTATTGATGCCCCAATCGGTCGAAACCCGCGGTCGCTTGCCGGTGACGCCGAGCCACGGGTACGCGGCGATCGCGGCCTGCGAATGGCCGGGAATGTCGATTTCCGGCACCACGTCGATGAAACGTTCCGCCGCATAGTGCACGATGTCACGCACCTCCGCGTCGGTGTAGAAACCGCAGTACGGCTTGTCCGGCCCGCCGGTCAGCGCCGCATCCGGCCCGACCGCCTGGCGGCAGGCGCCGATCTTCACGAGTTCGGGATATTGCGGAATCTCGATGCGCCAGCCTTGGTCGTCACTGAGATGCCAGTGCAGCACGTTCAACTTGTTGAGCGACATCCAGTCGATCAACTTCTTGATGTCGGTCACGCTCTGGAAGTGCCGCGCAGAATCCAGCATCAGCCCGCGCCACGCGAAACGCGGATGATCGACAATGCTGCCATCCGCGACGTGGGCCGGCGTGTTGCGTGTTGCGTCGGGCGTCAGCAGTTGCCAGACCGTCGCACCGCCGTAAAACAGTCCGCGCGCGGTGCGCGCCGCCACCTCGATTTTCCCGTGGCCAATCGCGATGCGATAGCCCGCGTCGTTGGCGACATCCGCCTGCGAATCGAGCCGGAACACGATCGCGGCCGGCGTTTGCTTGTCCGCTTGTGTTTGCACGCGCAGGTGCAGACCGCGCGTCGTGGTGACGAGCGCCGCAAAGCGCCGCGCGACCGCGAGTGCCTGCGCATCCCCTTCGGCTTGCACCAGCACGCGATCGCCGTCCGACACCGTGACCGCACCGCGCGCGGCCGGATGCATCTGGGCAGGCTGTGGCAGCAGCGACCAAGCGGATACCGGGCCGGCGGCATGCGCGATACCCATGAAGGCCGGCAGCATCGTGGCAAGGATCAGCAGGCGAATCATGCGCATGAAGGCTCTCCCGGTTTCCGATCGAACAGTCAATGATGCACTGTCCGAGCAAGCGGTCGTGCAGACGAGATCGACGTGCACGATCGACCAGACCAGCAGCTGTCACCAGTGAGGATGTGCACGCCACCCTTTCTTCGGCATTGTGGACACGAATACGACGGGATCGGTACCTGGTGCGACGTCCAAAAAAATGCGGGCCGGGATGCCAACCGGCCCGCAACGCTGGAGACTCGACTCTCCTGTTACTCGAACCGCGTTCGTCGGGCTGTCAGAGCTTGTAGTTCACGTTGAAGTAGTACTGACGGCCGTTCACGTAGAACGCTTCCGGCGCCGTGCTGAAGCCCAGGCCCGCCTGCGATCCGTTGATGAAGTACTTCAGATGCGGATTGTTGAGGTTCATCGCATCGAACGTGAAGCTCAGGTGCTCGTTCAACTTGTAACCCGCCGACAACGACAGGTAACCTTGGCCGGATTGCCAGTACGGCAGCAACGCCATCTGGCCCGTGCTGGACATCACGCCATCGTAGAACTTGGAACGGTAGGTGTAGTTGACGCGGGCATTCCAGTGCGCATCTTCATAGAACACCGAAGCGTTGGCGGTGTTCTTGGAGGTCCCGAACAACGGGCGGTCACCGGCGGCGACGTTGTTGGCCAGCGTGCCGTCCGCGTTGTACATGTACGTTCCGCCCGACGAGTGGCCCGTCGCGTAGGTGTAGTTGAACGACACGCCGAAGTTGTTGCCGATCGGCTGGATGTAGTTCAGCGTCACGCCCTTGAGGGTACCGTTGACGTTGACAGGGATGCTGACCAGGTACTGGCTGTAAATCGGCGTGTGCGATGGATTGTCGCCGGCACCGTTGTTGGTCAGGTAGTTGTTAAGGTAGGTCCGGGTGACCGTGCCGTAGTCGTAGTAGTCGTTGAGGTCCATCTCGTACACGCTGCCCGACAGTAGGCCGCGCTCGGCGAAATACCATTCCAGCGACGCACTGAAGTTGGTGGAGAGGATCGGCTTCAGGCGAGGGTTGGATCCACTTCCACCGCCGATGCCGCCCACGACCGTCGGATCATTGAGGCTCAGGAAACCTGCCAACTGGGTGTAGTCCTGGCGCGTCAGGGTCTGGGACGCGGACCACCGCGTCAGCAGGCTGCCATCGGAGTTCAGGTCGAACTTCACGTTGAAGCTCGGCAGCACCTTGTTGTAGTTGTGCTTGTAGTAGTTCCAGTACCAGCCGCTCGGATAAAACGCCGAGGGCGGCGTACCGGGCGCATAGCTCGCTTCCTGGATGCCGGGGCTGGTGTAGCCGATGTTCTCGTCGGTCGAGACGTAACGCAGGCCCGCGTTCGCGGTCCAGTGTTCACCGGTGAAGTTGGCCTGGATGTAGGCCGCGCCATTCTTCTCCGTCATGCTGTAGATGCCGTTCGGGTAGAAGCGCGAGGTGCCGGGATCGTTTGTTACTACCCGATTGGCGTACAACGCATTCAATTGCGAGAGCTGGTCGGGCGTCCAGAACCAGATGTTGGCGGGCATCTGGCCCACGCCCAGATCGTTGGCGAAGCTGCCGGGATAGTTGCCACCGGCGGGCGGGTAGATCGTGGAGTTCTGTCCGAACTGCACGGCCGATGCAAAGTTCGGACCCTGCGCGATATCCGTCGGGCTGTCGTGGTCGTGCTTGGCGTAGCGCACGCCGAACTCGAGCGAGGACAGCGCACCGGCATCGTCGAAATCGTAGGTTCCGTCGGCCTGGAACCAGCGCTCCTTGTCCACCACGTGGATGTTCTGTTCGCCGAAGATCCAGTCCAGTCCCGCGGTTGCCGGATCAAACGCGTTGTTGGTGCCACTCATGCTCCAGTTGAGCGGCGTACCCAGCCCATTCATTGAATAGCTGGCGGTCGAACCGAAACCGGTGTCCATCTCCATCACGTCCTGGGTCGGCGTATTGCCGGTACCGCGCGTCGTGCCGATCTGGAATTTGAAGCCGAGATTGTTGGTGGCCTGCCAGTCGGCATCCAGGGTCACGAACTGGCTGGATTCACTCTCGCCGGGACGCGAGATCATGTCGTAGATGCCCTGCGAAATCGTCGGGTCACCCGGCAGGTTCGCACTGGTGAGGATGTTGCCCTGGATGGTGCCGGTCACGGCCTGCTTGGGAAGCTGGTCACGCGTGCGCAACATGTAATTGCGGTTGTAATCGGTCGCGTCGAGATGCGAATAGAACGCGTCGAGGTTGAGGGTCAGGTTGTCGGCCACGCGCCACTGCAGGTCGATCGAGCCACCCTTGCGTTTGCGGGTTTGCGTGAACAGGGCCGCACCCGGCAGGTTCGGATAGAACACGCCCGTGCTGGCGCTGCCCGGCGTCGCAGCCGACAAGCCGAGCGACGTGGCGGCTGCTGAGCCCGTTGGAATGTACGAGTAGCCGAGCAGCTCCTGGCCTTCGCGCTGCAGCGCGCGCCGCTCGTAGAACGCCTGCACCATCACGCCGAAGGTGTTGGAGTCGTTCTTCCAGTTGATCAGGCCGCTGAACTGCGGCTCGGTCTTGCTCGGAAGATCGGCATACACGCCGCCCAGGCTCGCCTCCAGTGAGAACGGCTTGCTGAAATCCAGCGGCTTGCGGGTGATGATGTCGATGGTGCCGGCCGCGCCGCCTTCCAGCAGCTTGGCTTCCGGTGTCATGTGCACCACCACCTGATTCACGACTTCGGAAGGAAGCATCGCGAAGCTGACGCTGCGGGTGCCACCGCCGCCGAGGACGAACCAGTCGCCCGACCCGATGGTGTGGCCGTTGACCGTGGTCAAGGTGAGCGACGGCGCACTGCCGCGGATGCTGGCGCGGTCGGCCTCGTCGAAGCCGCCTTCGGCGCCGGCCGCGTCGGCGATGTTCACGCCCGGCAACTGCGCGATCGTGTCGGCGACGTTCTTGGCCGGCAGCTTGCCGATGTCGATGGCGGACACCACTTCCACCTGCGAATTGGCCGCTTTCTTGGTTTCGATCGACAGCGCCTGCGCGGCGCGTACGCCGACCACCTGGATGGTCCCGAGTTGTTGTGGCGTCTCCTTGGTCCCCGGCTGCGACGTCTGGCTCTGTTGCTGGTCGGACGGGGTCTGATCCTGGGGCGAGGCGTTCTGCGCCTGCGCCGCGGCCGCGAACATCAGCGCCGTGGCGATGCTCGCCGATAGCATGCTCTTGCGAAATTTCATGACGTACCCTCTCTCGCTCACGAAGTGATGGGTGCCGCGGCACCCGCTGTTGTCCTACACCTTTTTATGCCGCCGTCCCGTCGCCCGATACCGTGCGACGCGCAGCGCCGTGCAACCGCCTGTCGAGATACCAGTGCGCCGCGCCCAGCACCCCGTGCCGGCCGTGTTCGATCAAACGCACCGGCACGCGCAACAGAAATTCCCGCATGCCTCCCTTGCTCAGGAATCGGTCCACGAAACGACTGTGTTGCAGCAGCTCTCTTATTTCCGGCAGCACCCCGCCGGCCAGGTACACACCGCCCTTGGCCATGTAGGCCATGGCAAGATTGCCCACGAAACCGCCGAGCAATGCGCAAAAGATCTCCACCGTTTCGACGGCATCGGCATCGCTGCCGTCACACGCAGCTGCGGTGATGGCTTCGGGTCGCTCGAGTTCCGGCGACTGCCCGCGCAGGGCGCGCAGGGTGGCAAACAGTGTCAGCAGGCCGGGACCGGAAAGGACGCGCTCGTACGGCACATGGCCGTCGGCCGCGGCGAGATGCGCCAGCACTTCGCGTTCGCGCGCAGTGACCGGCGCAAGATCCATCTGACCGGCTTCGGTGGTGAGCACCCGCATGGGCGAAAGCCGCACGGCCGCGCCCAATCCGGTGCCGGGCCCGACCACCAGCGCCGGACCCTCGTGGTGCGCTTCCGGGCCGCACAGGAGCAGACTGTCGGTATCGCGCACGTCGTCCAGCGCGTAACCCAGCGCCTCGAAATCATTGAGCAGGGCCACGTCGTCGAAGGCCAGCGCATCGCGCAACGCCGACAGGCTGACCTGCCACGCCAGATTGTCATTGACGATGCTGTCGCCGACCGCCTGCCCTGCGCACGCAATCACGCAGCGCCGCACCGGCAGCGCCGCATCATGGTCGACGAAAGCCCGCACCAGCTCCGGCAGGCCCGGGTAGTCCGCGCACGCGAATTTCCGGTAGGCCAGTATCTCGATCTCGCTTCCGCCGCCCGACGGCGCCCGCAAAAGCGCGACCCGCGCATGCGTGCCACCCACGTCCGCCGCCACGAACGGCTGGGTATGAAGACTGGCGTGCTGGCTGGGTTGGCTGGCGGGCACGTTCATCCTGCTCTCGGACGCGGGAACGGGCGCCAGTTTGGTCAAGAATGACAACGTTGTCAATCCGCGTCGCAACAAACCGTGGCGGGCCGCCATTGGCGCGTGAATCCGGCCAAGGACAGCGGAATTGTCGGCCTTCAACGACGATCAGAGGCTCCAATCGCGCTGCTTTGCAGCAAATCCGGGGATGACCCGAGGCCTGTTTTTCCCTGAGCAGGTCATGCGATACTCGCGACGAGACATCCGTGATGACAACGTTGGTCAACCTCACCGAACCCTTCGACCGGGTACAGGAGCGAACCATGGCCCCGCATGCCACCTCGCAGCAGCAGTCGCACTACCTGATGTCGATGGCGATCATCGGCATCCTGTTTTTCATCTTCGGGTTCATGACCTGGTTGAACGGGCCACTGACGATCTTCGTCAAGCTCGCCTTCCATCTCGACAACGTCAGCGCGTTCCTGATTCCGGTGGCGTTCTACGTGTCGTATTTCGTGTTGGCACTGCCGTCGGCGGTGGTACTGAAGCGCACCGGCATGAAGAGGGGCATGGCGCTGGGCTTGTTCGTGATGGCGATCGGCGCTGCACTCTTCGGACAGTTCATCGACATGCACTCGTACCACGGTGCACTCGGTGCGCTGTTCGTGATCGGCGCCGGCTTGTCGCTGCTGCAGACCGCATCCAATCCCTACGTCAGCATCCTCGGGCCGATCGAAAGCGGTGCGCGCCGCGTTGCCATCATGGGCATCTGCAACAAGGCGGCGGGCGCGCTGGCGCCGCTGGTGTTCGGCTGGCTGGTGTTGAGCGGCATCGGAAGTTTCGAGCAGGAGGTCAAGGCCGCACCCAGCCCGGAAGCCGCGCAGGCGCTGCTGAACCAGTTCATCTCGCGCGTGTATTGGCCGTACATGGTGATGGCGGCCGTGATGGTGCTGCTGGCGATCTGGGTGGCGCGCTCGTCGTTGCCGGAAATCAAACCGGAGGGCGCCAACCAGGAAATCGGCGCAACGGGAACACGGCGCAGCATATTCAGCTTCCCGCATCTGTGGCTAGGCGTGCTGTGCATCTTCGTCTACGTCGGCATGGAAGTGATGGCGGGCGACGCGATCGGCATCTATGGCCAAGCGTTGGGGCTGCCGCTGGATGCGGTGAAGCATTTCACTACCTACACGATGCTGGCGATGCTGGTGGGCTACTTCGTCGGGCTGGTGCTGATACCGCGCGTGATCTCGCAGCAGGGTTATCTCGCGGTTTCCGCGGTGCTCGGCGTACTGCTGGCGTTCGGCGCGTGGGCCACGCACGGCTACGCATCCGTCGTTTTCGTCGCGGCACTCGGCTTCGCCAACGCGATGATGTGGCCGGCCATCTTCCCGCTGGCGATCAAGGGCTTGGGCGACCACACGGAATTCGGATCAGCGCTGCTGATCATGGGCATCGTGGGCGGCGCGCTGATCCCGCAGATTTTCGTGCACGTGGCGGAACTCATCCCGATGCAGCTCGCCTTCCTGCTGGTGATGGTGCCCGGCTATTTCTATATCCTGTTCTATGGCCTGCTGGGCCACAGGGTCGGGCAAAACGCACGGCCAAGGGTGACCCATTCCGCGACGGCGACGCCCTGAAAGCCATGGCCGGACGTGCGACGATGCGCAAGTCCATTGATTGAGGAGGCTGCATTGGGAACCGCCACCATCCGGGATGTCGCCAAGCAGGCCCGGGTTTCGCTGAAGACAGTGTCACGCGTGATCAACCGCGAGGGTTCGGTACGCGAGGAAACGCGCGCACGCGTGATGCGGGCGATCGAACAACTGGACTATCGCCCCGACTTGTCGGCACGCAGCCTGCGCAGCGCCAAGGCCTATGCGATCGGGCTGGTGTACGACAACCCCAATCCCTACTACATTATCGCCGTGCAGCAGGGTGCGCTGGCCGCATGCCGCGAAATGGGATTCGGCTTGCAGATCCACCCCTGCGATTCGCGCGCGCCGAAGCTGGCCGAAGAGCTGCGCGACCTCGCGCACCGCTCCCGGCTTGCCGGTCTGGTGCTGGCGCCGCCGATGTCCGAGCGCATGCCGCTGTTGCGCGAGCTGGCCGCTTACAACATTCCGCTGGTGCGCGTGATTTCCGCAGCCGAAGATCCGCGCGACGGTTTTCCCTGCGTATTCGTGGACGATCGCGACGCGGCCTACGCGATCACGGCCTATCTGATCCAGCTGGGCCACGTCAGGATCGGTTTCCTGTGGGGCGGCAAGCAGCACCGCTCCAGCCCCGAGCGCTACAAGGGTTACGAGAAAGCCTTGGAGGACTACGGCGTGCCGCTGGACCAGGAACTCGTCCTGGAAGGCGACTACGCGTTCGACGACGGCTTCCGGGGCGCGCGCCGGCTGTTCGGCCTTCCCGAGCCCCCGACCGCCATCTTCGGCTCCAACGACGAAATCGCGGCCGGCGTGCTGGCGGCAGCACGCGCTGCCGGGCTGCACGTTCCCTACGACCTGTCGGTGGCCGGTTTCGAGGACAGCCCGTTCTCGCGCCATTCCTGGCCTTCGCTTACCACCTCGCGGCAACGCACCGAACTGATCGCCGAACACGCGGCGCGTCTGCTGATCGCGCAGATCCACGGCAACGACGTCGAGAACGAAGGCTTCAGTCCCGAACTGGTGGTGCGCGGTTCGACCGCTCCGCCCCGGCCACGGCAATGAAGGATTTCCGTCCCACCATGGCTTCCCCCGAAATGCTCGACATCCAACCCGAATCCACCGCGTTGCACCGGGAGGCTGCCGAGGCGGCCGACACTGTCGCCCGGCAACTCGAACGCAATGATGCCGGCGTGCGTGAACTCGCGGCGAAGCTGCGCGACGCAGCGCCGCCTTTCGTTGCGACGTGCGCGCGCGGCAGTTCCGACCACGCGGCGACTTACGCCAAATACGTCATCGAAACGCAAACCGGTTGCGTCACGGCCTCGGCGTCGCCGTCGGTCGAATCGATCTACTCGGTGCCGTTGAAACTTCGCGGCGCGCTGTACCTCGTCATTTCGCAATCGGGGGCGAGCCCCGACCTTTTGCGCAACGCCGAGGCCGCACGTCATGCCGGTGCGCACGTGGTCGCGCTGGTGAACGCGGAGAACTCGCCGCTCGCGGCGCTCGCGAACACCGTGATCCCCTTGCAGGCAGGCCCCGAAAAGAGTGTCGCGGCCACCAAGAGTTTCATCGGCTCGCTGACCGCCGTGCTGCACCTGACCGCGCACTGGTGTGAGGACAAGGCGTTGCTCGACGCGCTGCATGCCCTGCCCGGGCAGTTGCGCCGCGCTTTCGCGCTCGACTGGTCGCCATTGGTCGAAGGCCTTCGCGACATGCACGACCTGTTCGTACTGGGTCGCGGTTATGGCCTTGGTGCCGCCCAGGAAGCAGCACTGAAATTGAAGGAAACCTGCGCGCTGCATGCCGAAGCTTTCAGCAGCGCCGAAGTGCGACACGGGCCGATGGAATTGGTCGGTCCGCGCTTGCCGGTGCTGCTGTTCGCGCAACAGGACCACGCGCTCGCAGGCATGTTGGCCACCGCCGAGGATTTCCGCCGTCGCGGCGCCGACGTGTGGACCGCTGCACCGTTTGCAGCCGGTCGCAATGCCTTGCCCATCGTGCCGGCCGGACATCCAGTCTGCGCACCGATCCTCGCGATCCAGAGCTTCTATCGCGCCGTCAACGCGCTCGCGATCGCGCGCGGCCGCGATCCGGATCATCCGCCGCACCTGGCCAAAGTCACCGAGACGGTGTGATGACGACTGCCCTGGTCAACGCACGTGTTCTTGCCGCACGGGGTTGGCGCGACGATGTCGCGGTGATCGTGGAAGGCGGACAGATCCGCGAACTGGTAGCGGTGCGCGACATTCCGGCCGGTGTGCGAACGCACGACTTGTCGGGACGGGTGCTGCTGCCGGGCTTCATCGACTGCCAGGTCAACGGCGGCGGTGGCGTCTTGCTCAACGACCAGCCGACCGTGGACGGCATCCGCGCGATCGGCGCGGCGCATCGGCAATTCGGCACCACCGGGTTCCTGCCCACGCTGATCAGCGACACCATCGACAAGATGCGTACCGCGATCGCCGCCGCCGACCTCGCGATGACGGAAGCGGTGCCGGGCGTTCTGGGCATCCATCTCGAAGGACCGTTCATCAGCCGCGAACGCAAGGGCGTGCATGCGGAAAAATACCTGCACGCGCCGGACGCGGACGAACTGCGCGTCGCCGAATCCCTGCAACGCGGCAAGACGCTGCTGACCGTGGCGCCGGAATGCGTGGCGCCGGATGCGATTCGTGATCTCGTCGCCGCAGGCGTGATCGTGGCCGCAGGACATACGAATGCCGATTACGCGACGGTGCGTGCCGCGCTGGACGCAGGCCTGCGTGGCTTCACCCACCTCTTCAATGCGATGTCGCCGTTGACCAGCCGCGCACCCGGCGTGGTCGGCGCAGCACTGGACGATCCCGATTCGTGGTGCGGCGTGATCGTCGATGGCCACCACGTCGATGCCGCGAGTCTCCGCATCGCGCTGCGGGCGAAACCGCGCGGCAAACTCTTCCTCGTAACCGACGCGATGCCGCCAGTGGGCGCAAGCAATCCCGCGTACGTGCTGAATGGCGAAACCATCATCGCGCGCGACGGCATCTGCCAGACCGCTTCCGGCACCCTCGCCGGCTCCGCGCTCAGCATGATCGATGCCGTGCGCAACACCGTCGAGATGCTCGGCGTGCCACTCGAAGAAGCGGCTCGCATGGCTTCGACCTATCCCGCCGATTTTCTCGGGCTCGGCGCAACGCACGGCAGGATCGAAGCCGGATTCCGTGCGGACTTCACGGTGGTCGACGGGAACCTGCGCGTGACGGAAACCTGGATCGGCGGCGCCGTACAGGCAGCATGACGTTCGCGCTCAAGGCGTAGCGGCGCTCTGCCGTTTGCCGGATAGTTGCAGGATTTCAGCCTCGCTCAAGCGGCGCCAAGCCCCTTTGGCAAGATCGCCCAATCGCAATGGACCGATCGCCACCCGCATCAGGCGCAACACATCGTGGTCGCAGGCCGAGAGCATGCGGCGAATCTGCCGATTGCGGCCTTCCGCAAGCACGATCTCCAGCCAGGTGTTTTTCCCGCCTCCGCCGATCGCCTGCACGGACTTCGCCGACAGACGCTCGCCGCGATCGATGATGCCCTTGCGTAACCGTTGCAGGGTGCCGTCATCGACGACGCCTCGAACCTGCACGCGATAGGTTTTCAAAACGTGGGCATCGGGCTCGGTGATGCCTGCGGCCCATGCCGGATCGTTGCTCATCAGCAGCAAGCCTTCGCTGGCCTTGTCCAGCCTTCCGACCGGCGCGAGCCATGGCAGGCCGACCTCATGCAGCAACCCGTACACGGTGTCGCGGCCCTGCTCGTCGGAAGCGCTGACCACCAGTCCACGCGGTTTGTTGAGCATGATGCAGACGCGCTCGGCCACGCGCAGCACGACACCATCCAGCTCGATGCGATCGGCAGCCGGATCGCTAGGCAACTCGGGATCGCGTACGACAGCACCGTTCACCCGCACGCGGCCCGCAGCGATCCGCCGCGCCGCTTCGCTGCGCGAACACGCGCCCATGCGCGACAGCACGCGCGCGAGCCCGTGTCGCGGGGAACGCACCGGGTCGCGGCCACGTGCCATCGATGATTCAACACTGCGAGTACGCATACATCATCGCGCGCGGGTCGGGCATCACTGCAACGAGTCTCTAAGTGCTCGAAAAGAAAAAGCCCGGCGCAGGCCGGGCTTTTTCAGATCACATCGGGAAATCGGCGATGGACTGCCGATCTTCCGCGAACGGCTTACATGCTGCCGTTCTGGGGCTGCTCGACCTTGAACTCGACGCGACGGTTGCGCTGACGGCCAGCCGCGGTCTTGTTGGTGTCGATCGGATTGGTCTCGCCGAAGCCCTTCACCGCGGTGATGCGGCTCGCATCGATGCCGTGCGAAGTCAGGTACTGATTGACGATGTTGGCACGGCGCTCGGACAGACCCTGGTTGTACTGATCGGTACCGACCGAATCGGTATAACCATCGATCTCGATCTTAACCTGCGGATAGCGGTTCAAGGTATCGACTGCCTGGTCCAAGATCGCGACCGAGTCGGACGCCGGCGGCTTCAGCGTCGGGCCGATGTCGCTTTCGCCCTTCTTCGGACGGTCGAACTTGAAGTTCACGCCACGCAGATCGATCACGACGTTCTGGGGCGGCGGCGGCGGCGGCGGCGCAGCCGGAGGCGGCGGCGGAGCAGCCGGAGGCGGCGGCGGCGGAGCCGGGTGACCCATGTTGAACACCAAAGCGATCGTGGCCATGGAATCCAGCCACTGCTTCGGACCGTAGGTATGCGGCAAGCCCGGGCCGGCAAGGCCGGCCAGTTGCGCGGACGTGGTGTCGCGGTAGTAACGCGCCGCGATTTCGCCACGCAGGGCGACGCGATCGCTCACGTTGTACAGAACGCCCACGCCGACGGTCGCGCCGGGACCCCAACCGGAACCGCTATGGGAGCCCAGGCATCCGCATTCACCGCCCGCTTGAGCGAGTTCCTCGGACACCGCGGAGTGACGCCACATGCCGATGCCGCCCATGACGTACGGGCGCCATTGCGAGGACGGATCCATGAAGTACCAGCGGCCCGCGACGTCAAGGCCCAAGGTTTCCCACTGCTTGCCAGCGCGGACTGAGGAGTCCTTGAAATCCGCATTGTCACCGGTCGCTTCGATGTCGAGGCTGAAATGGGGATTCACCCAGAAGCCAACGCCGAGGCCACCGACCGGATCCGACTGCACCTGGCGATCACTGTCGGGAATCACCACGCCGATGCGCGGCACGATGTACCAGTTGCTGTAGTTGGGGTTCGCGAAGCTACCCGTTGTTTCTGCCGCTGTGCCGGTGTCCTGGGCGTGCGCGACCGACATCACGCCAACAGTACCCAAGGCCAGCGCGATGACCGCGAACAAGCCGTTACGTTTCATCGGTAAGTCTCCTCGTTGTTGATTCTTCAGGCGTCGGCCATTTCGGCGCGAGCCGTGCTCCAAATTGCAAGACTACTGCGGGAATTGCGACCCATCCAACCCCGTCGCATCCCTCTACGGCGCCGCCAGTTTAGCAAAAAACAAACAAATTGGCCGAAAGGGTGCATTTTCGTTCATCCAGAACTCAGGCGCGGGGCTCCTGCACGAACAAATCCATGAATTCCGGCACCGGCATGGCCAGCATCCGCTCCTTCTGCCTGCAAACTTCAATGATTTCATGGGCCTGCGACTGCGACAGATGGCCCGCCAGCGCATCTTGGAATTTCTCGATGAGGACGGGGATTCCCTCGGCGCGACGCCGGCGGTGGCCGATCGGATAATCGATGGAAATCTTGCCGGTGCTCGATCCATCGCTGAAAAACACCTGGACCGAATTGCCGATATAGCGCTTGTCGGGATCGAAATAATCCCGGGTGAATTGCGGGTTTTCCTTCACCGTCATCTTCGCGCGCAGCGTGTCGATGCGCGGATCGGCGGCGACGGCATCGGTGTAATCCCCCGCCGTGAGGCGCCCGAAAATCAGGGGCACCGCCACCATGTACTGGATGCAGTGGTCGCGATCGGCGTAGTTCGCCAAGGGACCGGTCTTGTCGATGATGCGCGCGCCCGCCTCCTGGGTTTCGATTTCGATGCGCGCGATTTCGTCGATGCGATCCTTCACTTGCGGATGCAACTTCATCGCGCATTCCACCGCCGTCTGCGCATGGAACTCGGCCGGGAAGCTGATCTTGAACAGCACGTTTTCCATCACGTACGACCCGAATGGGCGCTCGAACTCGAAGGCCTTTCCGCCGAACGCGACGTCGTAGAAACCCCAGGTCTTCGCGCTCAGCGCCGACGGATAGCTCGGCTCGTCGGTGGTTACGGCATTCAAGGCGTGGATCACCGCGCGACGGCAGGCATCGCCCGCGGCCCAGCTCTTGCGCGGACCGGTATTGGGCGCGTGGCGATAGGTGCGCAAGCTGCCGTTGTCGATCCAGCTGTTCGACACGGCGGTGATGACCTGCTCGCGGCTTCCGCCCAGCATCGCGGTCGCGACCGCGGTGGAAGCCAGCCGCACCAGGATCACGTGATCCATGCCGGCGCGGTTGAAGGAATTCTTCAGCGCGTAACAACCCTGGATTTCATGGGCCTTGATCGCCCAATGCAGCACGTCGCGGACGGTCAGCGGCTGGCCGCCATCGCGCACCCCGCTGCGCGACAGCCAGTCGGCCACCGCCAGCACGGTGCCGAGATTGTCCGAAGGATGACCCCATTCCGCGGCAAGCCAGGTGTCGTTGAAATCCAGCCAGCGGATCTGGGTACCGATGCAGAATGCGGCCTGCGCGGGATCGAGTTCCAGCGCCGTACCCGGCACGCGTGCGCCACCGGCGAGCGTCGCGCCCGGCACGATCGGGGCGAGGTGCTTCACGCATTGCGGAAACTTCATCGCGAGCATCGCGCAACCCAGCGCATCCATCAGCATGTGGCGCGCGGTATTCCACGCCTCTTCGGACTCGATGCGGTAATCGAGGACGTAATCGGCCACGTCGACCAGCGGCTGGTCGGGCGCGGGGCGGGCGGCGGAACGGGTGGCGGCGTGACTCACGGGCACTCCTCGATCGAAAGATTCCAAGACAGCCCGCTATTTTGCCAGACGACGATTTTTCTTGACGGCCGTCCGGCACCGGCCTGAAAATCGATCGGTTGCCCGAAGGGGAGTAGCACCGGACCCGGATCAAACCGGCTCCGCGCGGCGATCGTCAGCACGAACCGAAAGGTTCCGGTCACCGCGGCGGTTCATTCACCGCGCGCGAGACTTTCGACATCCCGTGCCGCATGCGCGGCCATGGGGCGTTCGATCGCATTCGCCGGAGAACCGCATGTACGTGATCAACGAGTTGCTGCACTACCCCCTCGATCCCGCCTTCTGGAGCGGGCTCGGCTCGATCATCGTGATCGACCTGGTGCTGGCCGGCGACAACGCCATCGTGATCGCGCTGGCCGCACGCAGCCTGCCGCAACACCATCACTTTCGCGTGATCTTCTGGGGCGTGGTCGGGGCGATCGTGGTCCGCATCGCGATGACCGCCGCGGTGCTCTGGCTGCTTCAAATTCCCGGGCTGATGCTGGCCGGCGGCATCATCCTGATACCCATCGCATGGCGCCTGCTCAGGCATCAGGAACACAGCGCGCCAACGCTCAAGCGCAGGGTGACCGACTTCTGGACCGCCATGGGCACCATCGTCGTGGCCGACGCGTTGATGGGCCTCGACAACGTACTGGGCATCGCCGGCGCATCCGGCGGGCATCTCGGGCTTGTGGTGCTTGGCCTGCTGTTCAGCGTCCCGCTGGTGGTGTGGGGCTCCACCTTGCTGCTGAAGCTGATCGAGCGTTATCCCATCATCATCTACATCGGCGCCGCGGCGATCGCATGGACCGCTGCGCGCATGATCACACGCGATGGTCTCGTGAAGCCATGGTTCGACGCCCCTGGTCACGATTGGCAGCGCTATCTCGTGGATGCCGTGCTGGTGGCGGGCGTCACCGGTACCGGCTGGTGGCTTCGCCGGCGCCAGCAGCTAAGACGAGCGTGAACGCCGCAGCCGCCGTCAGAACGACGAACCGGGCTGCTGCAGGAACGCCACTTCTTCGTCCGTCGGCAGGCGGCCCAACACCGCATTGCGATGCGGATAACGACCGAAGCGATCGATGATGGCCTTGTGCTTCAACTCGTACGCGTAATTGTTTTCCAGCCCGGGCTGGCGGAACAGCCGCTCCGCCTGCACGTGGATCGTGCGCGATTCCGAGTGCATGAAAGGCATGTAAAGAAACGCGCGCCGGATCGCCGGCATGTCGCGATCAGCCCCCGCGCGGATCGCCTCCTGCGCCAGCACCAGTGCCGTGCCGTCGCACGCGAACGCACGCGCATCGTCGCGGTAAAGGTTTCGCGAGAACTGGTCCAGCACGATGATTTCGGCCAGCCTGCCGTCGGCGGAGGCGCGCCACTCGGCAAGTTCGCCGCCCGCCGCCGCGCGATGCGTGGCCGCGAAACGATCGCGAATCGCCGCATCGAATGCGTCCGCCTTCCCGAAGTATTGATCCGGCGTCGCTTCTTCGAACCAGAAATGCAGGATGTCCTGCGGTTTCGCGACAGCGATGTCGGCTTGTGCATAAGGCTCGCTCACAACCAGTTCCTCGATTGTTTCGGCGCGAACGCTTCCGCAACCAGTTGATTGCTGAAACCCGGCGGCGCCTTGCCACGGGCGGCGTACACGTAGATCGCGGCCTGGAAGATCGTCTGCAGGGTCGACTGGACCAGCGCCAGCGCCACCAGCCATACCACGAGGATCGCACCGATCGCCAGCATCGCCCCCGCGCCGGCCCCGATGGCGAGGAAGAACAGGATCACCGCCGGCACGATGCCGAACAGCGCGAAGATCAGCCCGAAGCTGACGTTGCCGATGATCTGCTCGCCCCAAGTCCGCTTCAGCATCTCCACCGAACGCTTGTACGACTCGATCGGCCCTGTGCCCTCGGCCACCAGCACCGGCACGACCAGGAACGCGGTCACGGTCCACGCCATGCCCAGCAGCCCGACCACGATCCGCCCGATGAAACCGACCTTTTCCTCCAGAAGCCGCAGCAGGAGACCGACGGTGCTGGTCATCAACGCCCAGCCGAAAATTTGCGGCAGCCGCTGCCACGCAAACGCGAGGCCGTAACCGAGGCTTGACTGCTCGCCGTCGATCTGTCTCAACACGCAGGCGATCAGTGCCGAGTTGAAGAAGATGATCACGAAGTAATCGAGGAAATAGAACACGCACAGCGCCGCGTACATCGGCGCGGAAAGCTGCACGGGTCCGTCTAAGCGCGCATACCCGTGCAATTCGACGAACACCGGCATCGCGAACATCGCGATGATGATCGCCAGCGCCACGCCCGAAATCAGCGGGAACACGACCAGACGTTTGTCCCGCTTCAGCATTTCCCAGGACGCAGCCATCAATTGCCAGGTTCTTGCAAACTTTCCCATGTCGAGAGCCCTTCTGCGGGATGGGGATGATCGCGTCGGCGTGCGTGCTGCAATCCTGCGCTATTTCAGATGCCGGGTCATCCAGCCCACCCAGCGCCGGTACACGTCGGTCTGCTGCACGATGTCGCCGGGGAAATGGGTGTCGACCGGATACGCCCAGAACTCCACCGGAACGCCGTTGTCGCGCAACGCGTGATACCACTCGTAGCTGTTCAACAGCGGCACGTTCGGATCGCCGACGTCGCCCATGATCAGCGTCGGCGCCTTGACGTTGCGCGCGTGCATGATCGGCGACTGCTGGCGCCAGATGTCCCAGCCCTCCGCGCTCCACGGCGTCGAGCCGAAGAAATAGGTGTCGCCCATCTGGTAATACGCGACCGTGTAATCCATCACCCAGTCCGTCAATGACGCGCCGGCCACGGCGGCTTTCCAGACGTCGTAATGGCCGGTCAGCCAGGTGGTCATGTAGCCGCCGTACGACCAGCCGGAGACGCCGATGCGGTCCTTGTCCACGATGCCGAGTTTCTCGACCGCAGCCGACCCCGCCATCACGTCCTTGCCGGGACCGTCGCCGGTGTCGCGATAGATCGCATGCTGGTAAGCATCGCCGAGGTTGGTGCTGCCGCGATAGTTCGGCTGGAACACCAGGAACCCGGCAGCCGACAAAAGTTGCGGCAACGGCGAGAAGCCCACCGTGGAAGCCGCTTCGGGGCCGCCGTGGATCACCAGCACCAGCGGATAAGTGTTGCCCTTGCGGTAATCGACGGGATAGGTCAGCACGCCGTCCGCGTCCATGCCGTCGTGGGTCTTCCACTGCAGCGATTCGGTGCGTCCCAAGTCGAGCTTGTCCACGAACACGTTGACGTCGGTAAGGCGGCGCGGCTTGGCGTTCACCGACGCCATCACGTAGAGCTCGTCCGGATGTCTGGCGGTGCTTCCCACAAAGGCGATCTCGCCATTTTTCGCGACGCTCAGCGAACGCCCCACGTCGATGTCGCCCATGTCGAGCACGCGTGCCGCGCCTGCAAGCGGCTGTGCCCACAACACCGTGCGCGTACCGAGGTCACCCGACAGCAGCAGCGTCTTGCCATCCGGCAGCCATGCGTAGTGATCGAAATTGCGCGCCAGCGCCGCGGTCGCATCGCGGATCTTGCCGTGGCTGCCCACGTACACGGCGTTGCCATTGTTCTGATCGCCATTGCGCACGCGCACGAACGCGAACGTGTCGCTGCCGGGCGCGTAGGCAAAGTCGTTGGCGCCCTGATCGCTGACCCGTGTCACCGGCTTGCCCTTGCCGTCGACGGCGATTTCGGCGATCACCGAACGGAAGGATGGTCCCCAATATGGACTCGGAAATTTGGTGAAGACGATGGTTTTGCCATCGCGGCTCCACACCAGCGGCGTCGCGCCTTCCTGATCCGTTTGCAGCGAGTAATCGCCGTGGGTCAGCCGGGTTGCCGTGCCGCCGGTTGCCGCCACCACCCACAAGTGCCACGGAGCAAGTGCCTTGCGCAGCAGGAAGTTGCCGTCGGTGACCTGGAACACCTTGTTGTGCGCCTTGATCGCCTTTTCATTGACGGGCGGATCCTGCGTGATATACGCGATGCGGCTGCCATCCGGACTCCAGGTGAATTCGTCGATGCCCTCTTTCGCGTCGGTGATGCGTTGCGCATCGCCACCGGCCATCGGCATCACGTAAATCTGCGCCTGCTTGGTCTTGCCGTCCTTTGCGAGGAACGCGAGGCGCGTGCCGTCCGGCGACCAGCGCGGCGAGGACACGTCCTCGCGATCGTGCGTCAAGGTGCGCTTCACGCCGCTCGCCACGTCCACGACCTCGATCCGGGTGTCATGCTTGTCGGTCTTCCAAACCGGCGTGACCGCCACCACCGCGACGGATTTGCCGTCGGGCGAAAGTTGCGGATCCGAAAGTTTCACCAGCCGCTGCAAGTCGTCCAGCCGGAACGGCGTCGCCGCAACCGAGGACAAGGGTGCGCCCACGAACAGTGCAATGAGCACGACCAACCAGCCGAGGCGCGGACGATGCATGACGGTTCCCGTTTTCCCCTGCGCCACGCCGGGCGCGACCGCGCCAGCATAGCGCGCGGCAGACTTGCCGGCACGCGATGATGTCGGCATCCTCGCCGGAATGGCAACGCCCTTCCCGCACCTTTTCACGCCGCTCGACCTTGGTTTCTGCACGCTGCCCAATCGCGTGTTGATGGGCTCGATGCACACGGGGCTGGAAGACCACGCGCGCGACTTCGGGAAACTCGCCGAATACTTCGCGGCACGTGCGCGTGGCGGTGTCGGCTTGATGGTGACGGGCGGTTTCTCGCCCAACATCGCGGGTTGGCTGAAGCCGTTTTCCAGTCGCCTGTCTTCGCGCTTGCAGGTCTCGCCGCACCGGCGCATCACCGACGCCGTGCACGCGGCGGGCGGACGCATCTGCCTGCAGATCCTGCACGCGGGACGCTACGGTTACCATCCGCTGTCGGTGGCGCCGTCCGCAATCAAATCGCCGATCACGCCGTTCACGCCGCGCGCCCTTTCGGACAACGGTGTCGAGCGCACGATTCGCGCCTTCGCGCGCTGCGCGAAGTTGGCGCGGGACGCCGGCTACGACGGCGTCGAGATCATGGGATCGGAGGGCTACCTGATCAACCAGTTCCTGGCCGAACGTTCGAACCAGCGCAGCGATCGTTGGGGCGGCTCGGCGGAAAGCCGGATGCGGCTTCCCATCGAAATCGTGCGGCACACACGCGAAGCGGTCGGCCGCGACTTCATCATCATCTACCGCCTTTCGATGCTGGACCTGGTGGACCGCGCGCAGGCGTGGGATGAAATCGTTGCGCTGGCGAGGCACGTGGAAGCTGCAGGCGCCACGCTGATCAACACGGGCATCGGCTGGCACGAGGCGCGCATCCCGACCATCGTCACCAGCGTGCCGCGCGCGGCGTTCACGTGGGTAACGCGGCGGATGAAGGAAAGCATCGGTATCCCGCTGATCACCACCAACCGCATCAACATGCCGGAAGTGGCCGAAGCCGTGCTGGCGCGCGGCGATGCCGACATGGTGTCGATGGCGCGCCCGCTGCTGGCCGACCCCGAGTGGGTGGCGAAGGCGCGCAGCGGACGCGCATCGCTGATCAACCCGTGCATCGCCTGCAACCAGGCCTGCCTCGATCACGTGTTCGAAAACAGGCGTGCATCCTGCCTGATGAACCCGCGCGCGTGTCACGAAACCGAACTCGTCGATGCGCCGGTCGCGCAAAAGAAACGTTTCGCGGTGATCGGCGCGGGACCGGCTGGGTTGGCTTGCGCGACCACGCTCGCGCAACGTGGATACGCCGTGACCCTGTACGAGAAGGCCAACGAAATCGGCGGCCAATTCAACCTGGCCAAGCGCATCCCCGGCAAGGAGGAATACGCCGAGCCGATGCGTTACTGGGGCAACCTGCTGGATGAACTCGGCGTCGAGGTTCGTCTCGGGCAACGCGTCGATGCGTCGACCTTGCGAGCCGCCAACCTCGACGCCGTGATCATCGCCACCGGCGTCACGCCGCGCGATCCATGCATTCCGGGACAGGATCACCCGATGGTGATGGGTTACCACGATGCCGTGATGGGCGCCCGCACGATTGGCCGGCGCGTCGCAATCATCGGCGCGGGCGGCATCGGCTTCGACGTCGCCGAATTCCTGACGCAAGACGCGCCCTCGCCCACCACCGACATCGCACGCTGGACCCGCGAATGGGGCATCGACACCACCCTGGAACATCGCGGCGGGTTGAACAAACCCGAAGTCGAAGCGTCGCCGCGCGAAGTCTGGCTGCTGCAGCGCACGGCCGGTCGGCCGGGCAAACGCCTCAACAAGACCACCGGCTGGGTGCATCGCGCCGCGCTGAAAGCCAAGGGCGTGAAGATGATGGGCGGCGTCACCTACGAAAAGATCGACGACGCCGGCCTGCACATCACCCTCGACGGCAAGCCGCAAACGCTCGGCGTCGACAACGTGATCATCTGTGCCGGCCAGGAACCGAATCGCCGATTGGCAGACGAGTTGATTGCGCTCGGAACACCCGTGCACGTGATCGGCGGCGCGGACGTCGCGGCCGAACTCGATGCCAAACGCGCGATCCGGCAAGCGACGGAACTCGCCGCAACCCTTTGATGCATATGGACGCCGTGCAACAGGCGTTAATGATCGTGAACCGATCATAAAGCCGCGTTGTTACATTCGTTCACGCTCTGTCGCGATACTTAAAATTAACCGCGGACCCTTCCAGACCACTACAGGAGTGGGGTCATGGCTCCCCGCATGGGTCACGTTTTGCTGATCGACGGCGAGGGCGGGCTGGTGAAGTTGGCCAGCGCGGCCGCCGGAGCCGCGCATTGCCAGCTCACGTGGGCGGCGGGATTCGAGCCAGCGCTGGCATGGGTCGCAAAAAAGCAGTTCGATCTGATCCTGATGGATGCATCTTCGCTTGCCGAGGATGATCTGGCGCGTTTCCTCGATCGCGACCTGACGCGACAAGGCCAGGTCGTGGTTGCCGGGAACGCCGGCGCGAATCACGGCAAGGGCGGCAACGCCGAACATGTGATCTCGCCACTTTCGCTGGAGGCGCTGCTCGGCTTGATGAATCGAGCCCTGCTGCGTACGCCTTCGCGCGAAATCCCCTTCGACGGACAGCTCGGCGGCATGGTTGGCCGCACCCTGCGGATGCAGGCGCTGTTCGAAAGCATTCGCCGCGTGGCGCCGCTCGAAGTCGGCGTACTGGTCCACGGTGAAAGCGGCACCGGCAAGGAAATGGTCGCGCAGGCCTTGCACAAGCTCAGTGGTCGCAGCGGGGGTTTCGTGGCCGTGAACTGCGGTGCCATCTCGCCGGACCTGCTGGGCAGCCAGTTGTTCGGCCACGAACGTGGGTCCTTCACCGGCGCCACGCAACTGCATGCGGGTTATTTCGAGCAGGCGCGCGGCGGCACGCTGTTCCTCGACGAAATCACCGAAATGCCGTTGGCATTGCAGGTGTACTTGCTGCGGGCGATCGAGACACACAGCGTGACCCGCGTCGGCGGGACGCGCGAGATTCCCATCGACGTGCGCGTGATTGCCGCGTCCAACCGCGACCTGCAGCACGCCGTCGCGATGGGCGCCCTGCGTCAGGACCTGTATTTTCGCCTGCTGGAATTTCCACTGACGGTGCCGCCCCTGCGCGAGCGGCGAGAAGACATACCCCTCCTCGCGCAACACTTCCTCGACCAGTTGAATGACAGGTACGGCACCCAAAAATGCCTGACCGCGCACGCCATGGATGCGCTGATCAAGCGTGCATGGCCGGGCAACGTGCGCGAACTGCTGCATGCCGTCCGGCGCCAATACATCACGTCGGGAGAAGCCTGTGAAATCGAGATACAGGATGAGCCCGGGCGCCCCCCGCACCGCCGCGCCTCCGACACGCACGAGTCATCGCAGCATGACGTCATCGGGTCGACCCCGCCCTCCGCCGCGCTGGATGGAACCATCCAGTTCAGCGTCGGCACGACGTTCGAGGAAATGGAACGCGAGGCGCTGCTGAAAACCCTCGCCCATTTCCACAACAACAAACGGGAAGCGGCACGGGTGCTGGGGATTTCACTCAAGACCGTCTACAACAAGCTGCTGCGCTACCGGTCGCAAGGGCTGATCGGCGAGGACGTCATCGGCGCATCCGAGGACAGCGGGCGCGCCGCCTGAGGTTACCAGCCGATATTTTCATTCGGCTGCACATCGGTCAGAACGTCATCGGCAGGCGCACGATCAGGGTGACGTCGGGCGTGTCGCGCGTCACGCCGAGGCTCAGCGCCACGTTCAATGTGCGGTGGTCGTTGATCCTGTACGAGCCGCCCACCAGCAGGCTGCCCAGCACGGTGCGCGTGGAACCGGCAAGCGTGCGTCCGTTCGCCCTGGTTGCGCCGACGAAACTCTGGTCGTAGCCGAAGCTGATCAAGGCCTTGTCGTTCAGCGCCAGGCCCATGCCGATGCTCGCATCGTAGACATCGCCGACTCGCACATCGCCGAGCTGTTGTTTCGCGCCACCCACCAGCGTGAGGCTCACGTTGTTGCGCGGAAAATTGTGCAGGTAGCTCACGTTCCCGAAGAACACCACCGGGTCCGACGGATACAGCCAGGTCATGCCGGGTTGCAGCGAATAGAAACCCGATCCGGTCGGCATCTCCAGCGGCAATCCGGTGCCGGTGGTGTTCTGGATGCAGCGCTGCACGCAATCGGTGGTGACTTCGAAGGGATCGCGTCCGGTGCGCGACTTGAAGCGCAACCAGCCGACGTAGTACGCCCGGTCCGCGCCGCCGTTGTTGATCTGGTAGCGCAGCGTCGCTTCCACGTCGCCGATGCCCTTGCCGCGGGTGGTGAAAACGCGATCGGTGGCGCTGCCCGTGAAAAGCTCGCGGCTGGTGGTATCGGTGTGGCCGTCCACGTAGGGCACCCGGACTTCGGCCTCCAGCCGGTTGCTGATGCCATAGCGCATCGTCATCACGGCGGTCTGGGTGGTGGTCCTGACCTGGCGCACGTCGATCAGGCCGATCAACAGCGCGGGGACGATGGTGTAGCCGATCAACGCCACCCGATCGGTCGAGGAATAGCCGAACTGATAGGACGGCTCCAGCACGAAGTTTCCGCGCGGCGTGAGTACGCCCGGTTGTTCGAAGATCGGCGCGACGGGCGGCGGCCGATCGTCACTGGGCGGTGCCGCGCCGACCGTCTGCTGCGCGACACCACCCGCAGCGTAAGGCGTCGTTCCGCCAGGTTGCGGCATCGGCTGGGTCACCGGCGGGCCACCTGCCGCCTCGGCGCCGGCGCGCTGGCGTGCAAGCGCGTCGGCGGCCATCGTCTTGCGCAGCGCGAGGTATTGATCCTCCTGCGCGGTCAGCATGTGCTGAAGTTTTTCGATGCGCTGCTCCTGCTGTTCGATCAAGCGTTCCTGCTTCGCGATGTCGCGGCGGACGACACGCAGTTGCTCGGCTTGTTCGGCAAGCTGCCTGCGCACCGCCGCCGGCAGTGGGCGCATGTCGTTCGCATCGGCGGGTGCGCCGTCGGCCTTGGCCGCGGCGACACCGGCGAACAGCACCAGCCCCGCGAAACCCGCGACGCAAGGTTTGCGCCATCTGCGTTCGCTGGTTCGTGTTCGCATCACTCCCTCCAGACGCGCGCGTTGCGGCGGTTCACGGACCGCGGGAACGGATCAATGCTTGTTGCAGCGAATTGGCGACATTCATCGAGGTGAACTGGTTGAGGTTCCTGACCGTGGTATTGAGCGTGGTCAGCGCCTGGATCTGCTGGTTGTCCAGGGTGTTCTGGATCACGATCGCGCCCGTCGCGCGATTGAACGAGGCCGGGTCGACGAAGTTGCCCGGCCCGTTGCGTATCAGGGTGGCGCCATTGACAAGCGTCGCCAGCGCGGTCGCCTGGGTACCGTCGATGCGCGCGAGATCAGGAATGTCGACGCTGACATTGGCGACCAGATCGCCATTGATGTAGATCGCACGGTTGATCCCGAACGACGCCACCACGCCGCCGCCCAAGTCGAAACCGCCGCGGCAATCCGCAAGGCGGGCGTCACTGACCGGCATCGATTGAAACAGCAGGCTGCGTGTTGCTCGCGCGTCCACCGCGGCAGGTTGCGCTGCCTGCGCTGCGCCGCCAAGCAACGCCGCGCCTCCCAATGCAACCATCCACCAGCGGCCGGTTCTCATGTGGCGTCCTCGCTCAGAAACCGTCCGTACCGCGCTTGGGCATCAGGGTGTCGAACAATCCCCGGCGGTCGATGCCGGCGGCAAGCATCGCCATCGGCGCCGCACGCCAGTCGTCACGGCTGTTGAACACCGCCAAATCCCGATGGTTGTGGATCACGAATACCAGGCGGTTGGTCCACACCTTGTCGAACTCCGTTTCCGGGATCGAACGCGTGCCCTTGGCCGGATCGCCGACCAGCACGCGACCCGCGAGCACGCCCTTGATCACCACGAAATGGTGGTAACCGTGCTCGTCGATCAAGACGATCGCGGGCAGGCTCGCCTGCTGCAGTTTCTGCAGCGACACGATGAAACCATCGGCCTGGAAACCCAGTGCCGCAAGGAAGCGCTTGATGTCCAGCAACGAAAAACCTTCCTTGCTGATCTTCGCGCGATTGCCGTGCGCGAACATCGCCGCGAACGCCGTCTGCTCGCTCATGGGATAGCCGTACTGGTAGGTGAGCAGCGTGGCCACCGCCGCCGAGCCGCAACTGAAATCGTATTGCTGGTGGATCGTGTTGCGGAAGCGGCCTTCCTTCAGCGTGGTCACGTGCAGGCGGTAGTTGCCGCCCGCGATGCCGGTCAGTTGCGCGCTGCCCGCCCACGCGCAAATCGGCGCAAGTACGAGCAGCCACGCGAGACACCAGGCGCGCCGCTTCATGGTTGCATCTGCACGTTCACGACGGTCGCGTTCTGGATCAGCACGCTGTTGCCGGTGTTCTGGATCACGATCGGCAAGCCGGCCGCGTTGCCGAACGAACCGCCGCCGATCCAGTTCATCCCGGTGCTGACGTTCTCGGTGGACGTGTCGGAAACGTTGCCCGTGATGGTGATTTGTTCGCTGACGTCGCTGCCGCCGCTGAGGTTCGCGAGCACCGAACTGGCCACACCTGACCCAAGGCCTGCGACGAAAGGCGTCCTGGCCGGCGCCTTGGCGGGCGTGCTTGCAGGCGGTGGGCGTGCCGGCGGTTCGGCAGCCAGGGCGCCGAGCGCCCAAGCCACGCCAAGCACGGCGGATGCCGACCTGCAGAATCTCCCGAACGATCGCATACGGCCGTCCTCGCGCCTCGCAATGAACCTTGCGACAAGATGCCGCGTCGTGGGAATTGCGCCCCACGACGCGGATCCCTCGCCCTGACTCAGTGACTGACCGTAAGGTTGGCCTGCACCGTGACACCCTGCTGGATCAGCGAAGCGGCACCGCTGTTCTGCGCCATCGTCGTGATACCCGCAGCCGACACGGCCGTGCCGTTCATGGCATTGGACATGTCGAACGAGCCGGCATCGACGGCGTTCGATCCGCCCGCGCCGCCCGCGCCACCCGCGCCGCCATAGCCGTTGCCGCCCGTGCCAGCGCCAGCGGCGCCACCCATGCCGCCGACGCCGCCCGTCGCGGACGAACTGCCGCCCGCGCCGCCGGACGCCGAGCCGCTGGAAGACGTGGCCATCGAGCTGCCGCCCGTACCGCCTCCGGCCGCGCCGCTGGCGCCACCCGCACCACCCGCTCCAGCGCTCGCGGTGCCGCCCGCACCACCCGTGGCGTAGTAGCTGCCACTGGCGTCGCCACCGCGCGCGCGCGCAGAAGAGTTGCCGCCATTGCCGCCGGCACCACTGTAACCGCCCGCGGCATATCCGCCGGTCGAATAGCTGGATCCGTTGCTGCTGGTGGCGTCTCCGCCGCGTCCGGTGCGCGCCCGGGCGTTCCCGCCGAGGCCGCCGTTGCCGCCGTAGCCGCCGAGCCCGTCGCCGCCGTAGCCGTACGCACCATCGCCGCCACGGCCGCCATTCGCGTTGCCCATGTTGTTGGCGACGTTGCCGATCCCGCTGACGCTCACACCGGACACCGACCCGCTCAGGACGCTGGTCGCGACGACATCGGTCGTGTTGAACGACGATGTGTTGGTATTGGTCGTGTTGTACGACGACGCCAGGGAGGACGTCGCGGTGCCGTTGCGGGTGGCCGCCGCGCTGCCATCGCCATTGGCATTGGCGTCTTGCGCCTGCGCGGACAGTGAAAAGGCCATCGACATTCCCAGCCCCAGGCAAACCGCCGAGACCATTTGTGTTTTGCGCATGTGCGTTCTCCGTTGATTTGCCGGTTTTGGCAGAGCATCGGAGAGCATCGAACGTGCCATCGCGGACGCGATCACCCAATCCGCACAAAGCGAAGCATGCTCAACGAGTTAGGTTAGAACACCGATCGCCATGCTCGCCCTTCGCGTGGCACTTATTTCAAACGGGTTGAACTTCCTGCAAAACCCGCTTGATTCGTGCGGCGGCGACTCGCATATATGAAATTCATCGTTTCTGAGGAGTTGCGCATGAAACTGTACACATCGCCCGGTGCATGTTCGATGGCCAACCACATCGTGCTGGAATGGGCGGGCCAGCCGTACACGGCGGTGATCGTCAGCCGCGAGCAGCGCGCCACGCCGGACTTTCGCCTGCTCAACCCGGCGGGTGCGGTGCCGGTGCTCGAGGAAGGTGACTGGGTCCTCACCCAGAATGCCGCGATTCTGAATTACATCGCCGACACCTACCCGGAAGCGAAGCTCGGCGGTGACGGCACACCCAAAAGCCGCGCCGAAGTGAACCGCTGGCTGGGTTTCCTCAACTCCGACATGCACCCGGCCTTCAAACCGATGTTCGGGACCACCGATTACCTCGAAGACAAGGCGATGATCGAGAAGACCCACGACAACGCCCGCAAGCAGTTGCGCAAACTGTTCGAACGCGTCGATGAGCAACTCGGCAAGCACCACTGGATCGCGGGTGACCACAAGTCCATCGCCGACCCTTACCTGTTTGTGATGCTGCGCTGGGCCAAGGGCACGAAGGTCGACCTCTCCGGCCTCGAAAACCTGAAGAAGTTCGAGCAGCGCATGCGCGCCGATGCCGGCGTGCAGCGCGTGCTGAAGGCCGAGAACGTCGATCAGGCAGCTTGACCGATTGCTTGCTTGCGTAGATACGCAACAAAGGCCGCGCACCGCGCGGCCTTCTCTTTTGCCGTCATTCCGGACGCGGCGCAGCCGCAATCCGACCGCGTTTGCGGGATTGCAAACGCGAACGCCCGAAGGCGGCCCGTGAGGCGAACGCCATGAATGGCGTGAGTCAATCCATTTTGATCCTGCTTTCTCTTGAACAGCAACCTGGATCGACTCGCCGCATCATCGCTTCTCTATAGGCACGTAGGTCTGGTCTTCCGGCCCGGTGTAGTTCGCGCTCGGCCGGATGATCTTGCCATCCTGGCGCTGCTCGACCACGTGCGCGGACCAACCACTGGTGCGCGCGATCACGAACAGTGGCGTGAACATCGCCGTCGGCACCCCCAGCATGTGGTAAGCGCTGGCCGAGTACCAGTCGAGGTTCGGGAACATCTTCTTGAGTTCCATCATCACGTTCTCGATGCGCTCCGACACCTCGAACAGCCGCGGATTGCCGCCATCGGTGCAGAGCTTGCGGGAAATTTCCTTGATGATCGGATTGCGTGGGTCGCCGATGGTGTAGACCGGATGGCCGAAGCCGATCACGATCTCCTTGTTGGCGACGCGCTGGCGGATGTCCGCCTCGGCCACGTCGGCCGTGCGATAACGGCTGATGATGTCCATCGCGACTTCGTTGGCGCCGCCGTGCTTGGGGCCGCGCAACGCGCCGATCGCGCCCGTGATCGCGGAATAGAAGTCGCTGCCGGTGCCTGCAATCACGCGCGCGGCAAAGGTGGACGCGTTGAATTCATGCTCGGCGTACAGCACGAGCGACTTGTCCAGCGCGTTCGCGTGCAGGTCGCTGGGTACTTTCCCGTGCAGCAGATGCAGGAAGTGCGCGGCGATTGTCGCGTCATCGGTTTCGACATCGATCCTGCGGCCGTTGTGCGAGAAGTGATACCAGTACAGCAGCATCGAACCGAAGCTCGCCATCAACCGGTCGGCGATGTCGCGCGCGCCGGTGACGTTGTGATCGTGTGCTTCCGGCAGCACCGTGCCGAGCACCGAACAACCGGTGCGCATCACATCCATCGGGTGCGTCGAGGCCGGCAGCAATTCCAGCGCGGCCTTGACCGGCTGCGGCAGGCCGCGCAGGCGCTGCAGCTTGGCGCGATAGGCGTTCAATTCCGCCCAGGTCGGCAGGTGCTCGTGCACCAGGAGGTGGGCGACCTCCTCGAACGTGGCCTTGGTGGCCAGGTCCTTGATGTCGTAGCCGCGGTAATGCAGGTCGTTGCCGCTGCGGCCGACCGTGCACAGCGCGGTGTTGCCGGCCGCGACGCCGGAAAGCGCCACCGATTTCTTGGCCTTGGGCAGAACTTGCGCGTTGTCGTTCATGGGTTTCTCCGTATGTTGCATCTATGCGAATGCAGGCTCAGTTGACGAAAACAGCGCTCGGGGACAGCTTCGGGCATTGCGCAACCGGCGTCACCAGCTTGGCGAGGGACTTGTATCCGACCAGATGGTGATCGCTGTACCGCCAGCAATCGCCCAGCGTCGAGCAGTAGCAGATGTTGATCAAAGTCAGGTGCGCCACGGCAGCAGCCCGAAAGCGCGCATAGTCATCGTTGTTCAGGAATTGGATGACCGACACCTTTTCGCCGGGCGTCAGCACACTCGGATTGAGTGTCGATTGCGAAAACCGGTGCGGTAATGCGCCGAGTGCCTTCAGCACATGCTTCCAGTCCGGCTGCGGTTTCCCGTCCACGAAGATCTGGGCGCTGCGCACGATAGCAGGCCCCACGCCCTTGTTGATGACCTCGATGGAATACACATTGTCGTTGTTGCCAGCCTCCAGCCACGGCCAGACCTGCGCCTGGACCTGCCTGTTCTGGATTTCGGCGGTGTATCGCTGGACGTAGGCGGTGTAACCGGCGACGAGTAATGCCAGGAAACCGACCAGCGAGGCGATGATCGCAGCCACCGCGTCCCACTCGACCGCACGCCGTTCGGTCGGCAACGCCTGTTGGTCTGGATCAGGCTGCGAAGGAGTCATGGCGGTCAGTCGTCGAACTGTTGCGACTCTGGAACGGCGGGGCATTTCCCCACGGGTTGTCGATTGCCCCAGCCCTTGGCCGAGTCATTGATCCAGCAATCGCCCAGCGTCGAGCAGTAGCACACCTTGAAATCGAGCTTCGTGTGATGAGCCGCCTCGCGAAACGCCTGAAAATCGCGATGGTCCTTGAACTGCAGCCAATCAAGTTTTTCGCCGGCCGACAGCACGTCGCCGTTCAACGTACTCTGCCCGTAATCCATACCGGCGAGCCGCATTGACATGAAGACGGCAGTCCAATTGCGTTGCAGCTTTCCGTCCACGAAAGCCTGCACGCTTTTCACCTGCGCAGGACCGACACCCTTGTTGAACCACATGTATTCGGATGAATTGTCGCTGTCCGCCATCATCAGGTATGGCCAAACCTGCGCGCTCACCTGCTGGCGCTGGATGTAGGCCGTATACCCCGCCACGATCAATGCCAGCAAGCCGACCAGCGACGCGATGATCGCAGCGGCCGCGTCCCATCGGAAATTGGGCGCGCGCCCGGCTTCATCGGAACCAAGTGGCGTTTCGGCCATGCGCGCGCCTCACTTTCCACCCGCGAACAATTCGTCCAGCTTGTCCTCGTAGGCGTGGTAGCCGAGGAAGTCGTACAACTCTTCGCGCGTCTGCATCGCCGGCACCACGGATTTTTGCGTTCCTTGGCGGCGTACGGTTTCGTAGAAATTCAGCGCGGCCTTGTTCATCGCGCGATACGCGCCGCAGCAATACAGCGCTATGTCCACGTTGGCGGAATGCAGTTCGTCGACGGTGAAAAACGGCGTGGACCCGAACTCGGTGAGATTGGCTAGGATCGGCACCTTCACCGCCGCCTTGAATTTGCGATAATTGTCGAGCGTCTTCATCGCCTCGGGGAAGATCATGTCCGCGCCGGCTTCGACATAGGCCACCGCGCGTTCGATCGCACTGTCGAGGCCTTCCACTGCGGCAGCGTCGGTGCGCGCCATCAGCACGAAATCCTTGTCGGTCTTCGCATCGACAGCCGCCTTCACGCGATCGACCATTTCGCCCAACGGCACCACTTCCTTGCCGGGGCGATGACCACAGCGCTTCTGGCCGACCTGGTCCTCCATGTGCACCGCGGCCACACCCGCACGTTCGAACGAACGGATCGTGCGGGCGATGTTGAACGCGCCGCCCCAGCCGGTATCGATGTCGACCAGCAGCGGCAGTTGCGTCGCATCGACGACGCGGCGCGCATCGATGAGCACGTCTTCCATCGTCGAGATGCCGAGGTCCGGCATTCCGAGTGAATTGGCGGCCACACCGCCGCCCGAGAGGTATAACGCCTTGTAACCAACGCGCTTGGCCATCAGGCCGGCATATGCCGTGATCGCGCCGACCACTTGCAGCGGCGATTCGGCGGCGAGCGCAGCGCGAAAACGTGCTCCATTAGAAGCAGGGGCGCCCGCGGAATGGGATTCGCTCATGCAGCCTCCGGCAAAGCCGCAATTCTAACGCAGCGGCTGGTTGTGCAGGCGCGGGCAGCCCATGCATGACGAATCGGCCCGAACAGGTGACGCCAGCGCTGCGCTCACGTACATTCGCGACAATGAAACCGCGCATGCCACTCGCCACGCGCATCCTGTGGGGTCTGGTGATCGGAGTGGTTGCCGCCTTGGCGACGCTCGGCATCGGCCAGATCTATCCACCGTTCTTGAAATTCATGCAGGACGTGTCCGGCGCGCTGTTCGATCCGTTCGGGCAGGTCTTCCTGCGGCTGCTCTTTTTCGTCGTGATCCCGCTGGTGTTCGCCTCGCTCGCGTCCGGGGTCACCCAGCTTGGCCGGCTGGACCGGCTCGGACCCTTGGCCGGGCGCACGTTCGTGCTGTTCGTCGCCAACATGCTGATCGGCGTCGCGATCGGACTGGTCATAATGAACGTCCTGCAACCCGGCCACCACATGGGCAGCGACGCGACCACGCAACTGATGGCGGAATACGGAAGCAGCGCGCAGCAAACCCTCGCCGCCGAGGCCCGGCAGCCCGCTATGAGCCTGTCGCTGCTGGTCGACATGTTCATGCCGCGCAACCTGCTGGGCGCAATCGCGGGTCCTAGCCGCGGCGCACTGGGCGAGGTGCTGCCGTTGATCCTGTTCGCGATCCTGGTCGGCGCCGCGGCGACGGGCCTCGCAGAAGAACGGCGCAAATCGCTGCAGCGGGGCCTCGACATAGTCACCGAGGTGATGACGAAAATCGTGGATTTCGCGCTGAAGCTGGCGCCCTACGCGGTGCCGGCCATGATCTACAGTGTGATCGTGAAGGTCGGCGTGAACGTGCTGCTGTCGTTGTCGGTCTTCGTCGCAGGCTGTGTGGTGGCGCTGGCGCTGCATCTGTTCGGCACCATGTCGGTATGGGTACGGCTGCTGGGCAAGCGCTCGCCGGGCCAGTTCTTCCGGCAGATCCGGCCGATCCTCGTGACCGGGTTTTCGACCAGTTCCAGCAATGCCACGCTGCCGACTTCACTGGCCGTGGCCAGCGAAGACCTGAAGTTGCGCAACAGCACCGCGAGTTTCGTGCTGTCGCTCGGCGCGACCATGAACATGAGCGGCACCGCGCTGTTCGAAGGCTGCGTGGTGCTGTTCATCGCGCAGATCTTCGGCATCGACCTGTCGCTGGCGCAACAAATAATCCTGATGCTGCTGGCGGTGCTGAGCGCGGTCGCGGTCGCCGGCATTCCCGGGGGTTCGCTGCCGCTGATCGCGGGACTGCTCGCGACGTTTGGCGTGCCGGCCGAAGGCATCGGCATCATCATTGGCGTCGACCGGATCCTCGACATGGCGCGCACCACCGTCAACGTGGGCGCCGACATCGTGATCGCGACCGTGGTCGATGACCAACTGAAACGCAGCGAGGCCCGGCGCGGCGCGCCGGCGTCGTGAACCTCCACGCGACGACGACAATTGCCGCCGCCCGGCGTGGCATGCTGGCATCGTGCGGGCCAGGCGAGAACGGCAGGAAGCCATGTTGTTCAGGACGATCTGGAATACATCCAAGGCCATCGTCACGGGTTTCTTCGCGAACAAGCCGTTCCAGCTCGCCGCGGCCTTGAGCTATTACACGCTGCTGTCGATGGCGCCGTTGCTGCTGTTGCTCACCGGACTGGCCGGTCTGTTCTTCGGCGAAGCCGCGGCGCGCGAGCAGGTGCTGCAATACGTGGGCTCGATGGTGGGTTCGCAGGAATCCGATGTCGTGCGCGCACTGATGACCCAGGCCGGCAACCATCAAGCTGGCTTGGTTTCCACCATCATCGGCACCGCCGTGCTGGTGGTCGGCGCCACCACCGTGTTCGCGCACCTGCAGACGGCGTTGAACCAGATCTGGGACGTGCAGGCCATACCCGCCCGCAGTGTGATCTGGCGCCTGCTGGGCTCACGGTTGCTGGCACTGGCGATCGTGTTCGGCATGGCCTTCATTCTTCTGGTGTCGATGGCGATCAGCGTGGCGCTGGCCGGCGCCGAGCACCACCTCTCAAACCAGTTTCCCGGCGCCGGGATCGCAATGCGCGTGATCTACGGGCTCGTCTCGTTCGCGATCGTGGTCGGCGTGATCGCGCTCCTGTACAAGTACGTACCTGACGCCAGGATCGAATGGCGCGAAGTGCTGGTCGGCGCCCTGATCACCGGCGCGCTGTTCACCGTGGGCAAGTACGCGCTGGGAGTGTACCTTGCGCACCTGCGCTACAGCTCCGCGGGTGCTGCGGGCTCGCTGATCCTGATCGTGGTGTGGGTCTACTACAGCGCGTTGATCCTGTTCCTGGGCGCGCAGGCGACGCAGGTATACGCGTGCCGGTTCGGCAAGGAGATCCAGCCGAAGGTGCACGCGCGACGGGTGCCGCACCAGGCCTGAAGGCGCGCGGGGCGCAACGAGGATTCGCGGATTCACGGCTTTCGTGATGCTGCATACGCCGCCGCTGCGATCATGTCTTTCAAGGTCAGGTGCGAGGCTTCTTCACGCATTGGCACTGCGGCGGCATTGACGCGTCCGCCGAGCCGGAACAGGATCAATTGGCGCACGATGTAGGTCGGCGAGCGACCCGCGAGCGGCGGGATGTTGCCGACACCGCGCAAATCGGCGCCGTGGCAGGTTTCGCACGCCTGCGCCTGGCCTATGCCTTTCGCAGCAATCGCCGCGCCGCGTGCGATGCTGCCGGGCGGAACGTACGCCACGAAGCCGAAGCGGGTGTCGCGCAACTCGGTGCGCGCGACGTCGGTGGAAGTCTCGATGATGCGATCACCGATCGGTTCGCGCGCGCCATCGGTATCAGCGACCAGCATCCAGTGGGCGACGTGCGTCTTCGGCACGCTGGCGGTTTCGATCACGCGCGTCCATGGCTTGTATTGCAGATTGGAAAAGTATCCGGCGGCGAGTTTCAGGTCGGCGTCGGTGACTTTGCGCGCCTCCGCCGGCATCCATTTCGCCGTCTCCGGGCGACCCGTCATGCGATCGCCGCTGCGGAACGCGCGCACCTGTTCGACGATGTACGCGGCCGGCAGGCCGGCAAGCGGCGCGTTCTCCGGCCTGCCCTGCCCGGTCGGCAGGTGGCAGTACGCGCACGCCCATGCCGGTTTGCGTCCGCGCGCGACGATGCGCGGCATCGGCGGATGATCCTGCGGAAACCAGTCCGGCGCGCCGAACATGTCGTCGTAGTCGGCGAGTGCATAGGTACGGGTGCTGCCCGGAACGTGCAGCGGTTTGTGCATGTCTGGCTTGCGTGCGTTGGGGTCCGAGGGCGGATTCAACGGAAACGCCCAGGCCATCGCCGCGCGGGTGTCCGGATTCGAATCGATCGGGAGGGTCTGCGCGGACGCCGACATGCGCACGGCGGCAGCCGAGAGCCCCGCCAATACCATCAGTGACGCCGCAGATTTGTACATGCATGCGTCCTGGTTCAGGGCTTGCGTGAAGCGGCATAGGCCGTCACGTCGATCATGTCTTCGAGCGTGAGATGCGAGACCTCGAACCGCATCGGCGCGGCGCCGGGGTTGGTGCGCTGGCCCAGTCGAAACCGAATGAGTTCCCGCACGATGTAGGTCGGCGAGCGGCCTGCAAGCGGCGGAATGTCTCCGACACCCCGCAAGGCCGGCCCGTGGCAGGACTCGCACGGCAATGCCTTGCCAATGCCTTTTGACGCGACCACGGCTCCGCGCGCGATGCTGCCCGGCGGCACCCAGGCGACATTCTCGACGCGATAGTCGCCAACGATGTGGGACGCGATGTCGGTCGATGTTTCGATGATGCGCTCTCCGATTGGTTCGCGCGCGCCGTTCCGGTTCGGAACCAGAACGAAGTCGACCCAATGGGTTTTCGGCACCGTCGTGGTTTCGATCACACGCGTGCGCGGCTCGTAGGCCAGGTTCGAAAAGTAGTTCGACGCAAGGTTCAGATCCGCGTCATTGATTGCCTGCGCCTCCCTGGTCATCACCAATGGCGTGCTGCGCGCGCCCTGCCGGAATGCCGTGATCTGTTCGATGATGTACGCCTTGGGCAGACCCGCGAGTGCGGGCGAAGTGATGTCGCCCTGACCGTTCGGCATGTGACAATCCGCGCACGGCAACGGGAACCCCGGTTTGCCGTGCACCATCACGATTCGCGGCGCAGGTGGGTGGTCATGAGGAAACCAGTCCGGAAAGGGATCGTCGGCGTCAAGCTGGGCCCGTGTGTAACTTTGCGTGCTGCCGGGCACGTGCACGACCTCGTTCGGTTGCGGCTTTGGCTTCCGCGCCAGCCGTGGCGCGCTCGGGTCCGGCGAATGCGCTTCCGGGAACACCCATGCCATTGCTGTGCGGATTTCCGCATCCGGCGGCTTCGGTGCACTTTGTGCGAACGCGAACGTGGAGAGCCCCGCAGCCAGGGTCGCCAGCAAGATCGGCAACGTGGACTTGAACATGCGACTTATCCAGGCGTCTGTTTCGTACCGGAAATCAGCTTGGTCGAATGCAGCAGGAACACCTGCCAGCCAGGTGGGCCTCTGCGCAACGCCGCGCTTTCCAGGTAGCGCCTGGGCTCGACGAGCTTCCCGTGCCGGATTTCGGAATTCAGGAAATAGACGACGTACGCCCCGTCGCCTCTGACGATGACCTTGCGGAAATCGAAATGGTCGGTCCGACCCTGCCAGGCTTCCGGGTGCGCACGCAGATACGCGACATCCTGATCGAGATTCGAGATCTCGCCATTGTCGAGGATCAGGTAGTCGGGCGTGCACAAATTCCGGTAGCGGGCGACGTCGTGCGCAGCCCACGCGGCGTAGTAGGCGACGATGGTTTGCGTTGCCGCGGACGCGTCATCTGCGGCAATGGCGGACGCTGAAACCATCGGCAGCAGCATTGCCAGAAGTACTCTGACGACATTCATGACATCATCCTCGTGCCTTGATTTCACCACGCACGAACAGTACATCCCGGTACATCGTCGGACATCAGCGTGGCGGCCTCGCCCACGACTCATGTCCATAGATGATGCGCCAGCCCTGCGGCAGCTTTTTCCAGATATAGGTGACGACGAACCTGCCGGTGCTGATCTTCCCGTCGGGCCGAGTCCTGCGCGACGTGAATGATGCCGTCGAGACCTCGGCATCGGGGCCGAGCGCGATGATTTCGAGTTTGCCGGCCTGCATATAACGCGCGTCGCTTTTGCCGTGGTTCCACCACTTCAGTTGCTGCGCGTGCAGTGCGTCCCAGCCGCGGATGATCTCGCCGTTGACCGCGAAAACCAGATCCGGACTGCGCACAAACGGCACCATAAAGCGATTGGTGTCGTGCGCATTGGCGGCGTGTTGCATGTCGTTCCACAGCGCACGGATTTGCTGCAGCGCTGGTGGCGCATCGGCTGCGCGCAGGTTTCCGGCCACAAGAAGGCCAAGCAACAGCGCGGTTCGGATCGTCGCTTTCATGCAAGGACTCCAACGCCCCATGGGTATCGTCGCGACACACGCCGCGAAGTTGATCATGGGCTTCAATGTATCCGGGCAAGCCCCCTCATTGAAGGACAATGAGTGCACAGCAAATCCCGATACCGGACCGCTCCGTTTCGGTTCCACGGAATCAGCGCGCCGGCGCTGTTTCCTCTTTCGGTGTGTACGGCAAACCCAACTGCTGCAACGCCGCCTTGAAGCGCGGATCGTCGCGGATCGGATCAAACGTGGGCAGGCGTAGCCAGCGCACCCCGTTGAAGCGCTGACCGATCGGTGCGGTTCGCACCCACGTCTGCAAGCTGGTGATTGCCTGCTCGCGCGCTCCGAGCTGGCTGTACCAGAAAGCCTTGGCCAGATCGTCCAGCTTGACGATTTCGATGCGGTCAATACCACCGACGCGTTTCAGCGCTTCGGGTCGCAGCGCCGAATCGGTACAACCACGCAGCAGAAGCTCGATCGTTGCAGGATCCTGCCCCGCCCTCAACGCGGCGGCGCGGGCGATCTTCAGGGCCGCATCATGGCGGCCTTCATACAAGTTTGTCAGGGCGAGGTGGAAGCGCGCATAGGCATAGTCAGGTGTTTGCTCCAGCACCTGCTCGAACTCGGCTGCGGCCTCGGGATAGCGGCGTTGGATGACCAGTTCGAACCCCAGCATGTAGCGCGGATTGGGCGCCAGCGGATCCAGCGACACCGCGATCCGCTCATGCCGGAGCATCTCATCGGACGCGCCCACCGCGTTCATCAATTGCGCGAACTGGTTGTGGATCTCCGATGAGCCGGGGCTCAACGCCAAGGCCTTGCGGTACTCGTGCTCGGCATCCGCATAGTCGAGCCGATCACGTAAGACGTTGGCGAGCGCTGCGTGCGCTTCGCCCGATTGCGGATCCAACGCCAGCGCACGCTTTGCCGACCGATCCGCCGCAGCCAGCGAATCCGGCCAGTCCGCCAACTGATACCACGGCAGCAGTTCCTGGGCCTGCGACAACGCGGCCCAGGCGTTGGCGTACCCAGCATCGCGCATGGTCGCCTGTTGCAGCAGCGTCGCCGCGTCCTCGAGCGCAGGCCCGCGCCGGGCGATGTCGGCGATCGCGCGCAGGTACAGCGCATGCGCTTCCGGATCGGCCGTGGCGTTTCGGATCAAGGACTGCCCGCCGCCGCCGACCAACTGCACGCGCAATTTGTCGGCGATGGCTTTCGAGATTTCATCCTCGACCGCGAAGATGCTGGTGAGCTTGCGGTCGTATTTTTCCGACCACAGGTGATAACCGCTGCGCGTGTCGATCAGTTGCGCCGTGATGCGCACCTCGTCACCGGATCGCTGCACGCTGCCTTCCAGCACCGTCGCCACGTCCAGCACCTCCCCGACTTTGCGCAAATCCTCCTCCTTGCCCTTGAACGCGAACGCCGAGGTGCGCGCCGCGACTTTCAGGTTCGGGATCTGCGCGAGCGCGTTGAGGATTTCCTCGGTGATGCCGTCGCTGAAGTAGTCGTTCTTCGGATCGCCGCTCATGTTGACGAACGGCAGCACCGCGACGGACTTCGCCGGCACGGCATTGATTGCGCCGGCATCCGCGGATTGCGCGCGCCTGCTTGCGCCGCGATCCAGCACGAACTGGTTGGTGATCAGCAACACCACCGCGATTGCCAGCACCGCGATGATCCACTTGTCCAGCTTGCGGCCGGTGGCGCGCACAATGGAATCGTCCGGCGCGACCTCGCTTTCACGTTTCAGTCCCTGCGGCGTCAGTTCGTAAAACCACGCGAACGCGATCCAGAACGGGAAACCCACGGCGGCGGCGACCAGAAACCAGCGCGCGACCCACTCCGGCGCGCCGACCACCGGCGTCAACTGCGCAATGCCCTGCGCCAGCGCCCACACCGCGCCGGCGTACAGTACGCCCGCGCGCAGCACATTGCGGCGTTTCAGTTCGGCGAGGATCGAGGCTCCCATCATCACGGCGGACCCGCATCCTTCGGCCGGTAAGGCAAGCCCATTTTCTTCAATACCGCCTTGAAACGCGGCCCGTTGCGGACCGAATCGAACGCCGGCATCCAGACCACCCCTTCGTTGACGCCCCCACCGCGCGCCGCAAATCGCTCCAGCGACGCGAGTGCGCTTTCGCTTGACCCCAGCGCCGCCAGCCATTCGCCGGTCGCGGCATGGTCGGTATCCCGTCCCCTGGCATACGACCCGATGGCGCGCGCTGCCGCCGCGCGTTGCGCGGGATCGGAAACGCCCTTCGCTATCACCTGTGCAACGCCCGCGTCCGACCCGGCGAGCGCGACATCCCGCTTTGCGTACGCTTCCGCTTCCGCATAATGCCCCCGGTAAATCGCGACTTTCATGGCGGCCGAGTAGCTCAAAGGTGTGTCCGGGTATGTCGCGAGCGCCGCCCGTGCTTCGCTCTCCGCCTCGGCGTAGCGGTGCATCGCGAGCAGGTTCTGGATGAGGCCGGGCGCGATCGCCGGCGAAAGCGGGTCGAGCGTCTGCGCCTTCCGGAATTCGGACAGCGCAGCATCGAATTGCCCCGCCGAGGACAGGAACTGTGCGTATTGGTTGATCACCTCCGCATCGCCGGGCGCGAGCTGCAGGGCATGCCGGAATGCGTTGTCGGCACTGGCCCACCGCCAACGCATGTGGTCGATCATGCCGCGGGCCGCCCAGGCCGAGGCGTTGTCCGGCTCCAGCGCGAGCGCGCGCTCGACGGCGTCCTGCGCATCCGCCACCGCCGTCTCGACGCTTTCATGTTCGTACCACGGCAGCAGCATGTCGGTTTGCGCCAGCTTCGCCCATGCCTGTGCGTAGCTGGGCGCGAGGACCAGCGCCTGTTGGAAGTTCTTCACCGCGTCGTGCAGATGCATGCGGCCGGCCAGCAGGGTCAGGCCGCGCAGATAGAGATCGTGCGCGCGCGGATCGATTCGCGCCTGCGCCACGAGCGGCCGGTCGTCGCCGACCAACTGCACCCGCAACTTGTCGGCAATGGCTTTCGAGATTTCGTCCTCGACCGCGAAGATGCTGGTCAGCTTGCGGTCGTACTTCTCGCTCCACAGGTGATAGCCGGTACGCGTGTCGATCAACTGGGCGGTGATCCGAACCTCGTCGCCGGATCGCTGCACGCTGCCTTCCAGCACCGTCGCCACGTCCAGCACCTCGCCCACCTTGCGCAAATCCTCTTCCTTGCCCTTGAACGCGAACGCCGAAGTGCGCGCCGCAACCTTGAGATGCGGGATCTGCGCCAACGCGTTGAGGATTTCCTCGGTGACCCCGTCGCTGAAGTAATCGTTCTTCGGATCGCCGCTCATGTTGACGAACGGCAGCACCGCGATGGATTTTGCCGGGATGGCTTGCGCGGATACGGCCTCTGCAGGAGACGGCTGGCGCGCAGCGCCTGCTCCTTCTTTTGCCGCCGACCGATCTTGCGTATCAGCGGAAGGTTGCGCGCAGGGCGCGCGCCTGCATTGCGGCAGACTCGCAACGACATGATCGGTTTCAGCAACCCTGGCTGTTGCAGGCAAAGGTGCAGGCCGACCGAAACGCCACAACAACCCGCCGCCGACGGCAAGCACCAACGCGATCAGCAACAGTTCCGGACCCGACACCCGCTGCGCACCCTTCTCGCCGTGGTACCACGCCAGCACGAGCGCGATCGCGAAACCGATGGCGATCGCCCCGAACGCGATCTGCATGACCCGGTGCGGCCATTCGTAGCTGTCGGCGGCGAGACCGAGCGCCTGCAGCAACGCCCACGCGCCGGCGACGTAGGCCAAGGCCCACTGCACCAGTTTGCGCCGCTTCAGGCGGGCTAGGAATTCAGCCATGGGCGGCCGTGCCACTCACGGGCTTTACGTCGGGAGATTCCTTCAACAGCGCCTGGAAGCGCGGATCGCTGCGCAACGAATTCCAGGTGGGGTCCTCACGCAGCAGCGAGGGCGTGATCGAGGCGCCGCAGAACGGGCTGAAATAAGGCGTGCGCAACAAATGGCCAATCCGCGCGATCGCCTGATCTTTTTCGCCGACCTGTGCCTCGATGCGTGCGAGCTGCTCTTCCCAACCCGGGCCGAGCGCCGCGTCGAGGTTCGCGGGCTGCAACTTCACCGCCTGTTCGCCCAGTGCCAGGGCCCGCTTGGATTCACCCAGGCCGGCGCTGATCAAACCAAGGTTGGCCGCCAGGCTGGCATCGTCGGGCGAGGCTTTGTGCAGCGCCGCGAGTTCGCCTTGCGCAGCCAGCCAGGCCGAGCGCGCGGCGGCATCGTCGCCGTTCAGGCGGTACGCCAAACCCAACAGATAATCGTAGTCGCCCACGATGCTGCCCAGCGCGCCGTGCGGCTGCGCCAGCGCGGCCTTCAGGGCATCGATCGCCTGGTGGTAGTGATGCAGGAACAACCACTGCAACACACGGGTTTCGAACACGCCCGGATTGTCCGACGCCGTCGACAACGGCGATAGCAACGCCTGCGCCTGATCGAGCTGGCCCTGTGCCTGCGCGATCGTCGCCTGCCAGGCGACCAGGGTCGGATCTTCCGGCGCGATCGCACGTGCATGGCGCACCCACACGAGCGCATCCGGATATTCCCTGCGCATGGCGTGGATTTCCGCGTGCAGCAGCAGGAGATGCGTGTTGCGGGGATCGATCACCGAGGCGCGATCGATGTTTTCCAGCGCATCCTTCCACTTGCCCTGCCGTACCTGGATGTCGGCGCACGCGGCCAGCACCTCGCCGTTGTTCGGCAGACGCGCGCGCGCCTGCGACAAGGCTTTCCATGCGGCCGGAAAATCACCGGCGACGCGATACAGGTACATGCCGCGGGCCAGCCACGATTCGCCATTCTCCGGCGCCAGCCTGAGCGCGGTTTCGGCTGCATGCTTGACCGCACTCGCCAGCGCCGGACTGCGGTCGTAATCAAGCTGGAAGATGCGGCTGTCGGTGTCGGCCAGCCGGGCCCACGCCAATGCGAATCGCGGATCGTGCTGCACGGCCTGCCCGTAGAACCCGGCCGTGCGCCGGTACTGGTCGGCGCTGCTCTCGGCGGTGAGGCTGGAAGCCAGCCCACGCAGGTAGGCGTCATAGGCCGCGGCGTTCCGGGTCGGCTTCACCGCGAGCGCGGATTGTTCGCTGCGCGTCAGCGTGGCGTGCAACGCCTGCGCGACCTCCTGCGCGACTTCGCCCTCCACGCCGAAAACGTTGTCGAGGGTGCGCGTGTAGGCCTGCGCCCACAGATGATTGTCCGTTTGCGCGTCGATCAACTGCACGTTGATCAACACCTGGTTGCCGACCTTCTGCACGCTGCCTTCGAGGATGTTGGCCACCGCAAGTTGCCGCGCGACCGCCTTCAAGTCGCCGGGACGGCTGGCGTACTTCGCGGTCGAGGTGCGCGAGATCACCTTCAGGTCGCCGATGTCCGCGAGCCGGGTCAGGATCATGTCCTGCATGCCCTCGGCGAAATACTTGTTGTTCGGATCGGCGCTCAGGTTCTCGAACGGCAGCACCGCGATGGACTTGGGTTCGATCGGCACCGGACCGGTCATCGTCATTGGCGGCAACATGTCCGAGGAAGCCGAGGAAATCGGCATTTCCGCCGCCGGCGCGGCGAGACTGCGCGCCGCCGCGGAGTTGCTCGCGAGGTGTGCGGTCGCGGGTGTCGTGCCCGACGGCGAATGCCACCACCAGTAACCGGCTCCGGCGGCGATCGCGATCATTGCACCGATCATCCCGACCGCCACCGCGCCACGCCTTGCGCGCCGCAGCACCGGCTGGCCTTCCGGATCGGTTCGCACGATGCCCTGCGGCGTGGCATCGAACGCCCACGCCAGCACCAGGGCCACGGGAAATCCCGCCAGCACCAGCAGCACCAGCAGCCGCACCGACCAGTCGGGGATGTGGAAGAACGGGAAGACTTGCGTGGCGATCTGGATCAGCAGCCAGCCCACCACGGCGTAAGCCGCGGCTACCCGGAATACGTGCCTTCGACGCAACTCGCGCAACCAGGATCTTGCCATCGCCGGATGCCCCTACCGTTCGCAACAACGACCCCTGCCGGCTTCGCACCCATCGCTCGCCCGACAATGGGTGTGCAACGCGCAGCGCGCATCGCACCGTCGAGCCGGCATCTGCGGTCCAGTAACGCAAGCTGCCTGGGCAGCCGCGGCGCCAGCATACCAACACGCCGGCTGCCCGGCACGAAGGGCCGGCGATCAGGTCTAGCCGGATTCCGGCGCCGGGAACGCGCTCGACGCCGAAGCGGGTGGCTGCTCACCCGCCCGGATGCGCGCAACCAAGGCTTCGAAACGTGGATCGCCGTGCAGCCGGCGGTACCACGCATTCATCCAGATGCTGTTGATGTGCGCAGAACGGTCGCGATACCCCTGTTCGAGTTGCGCCATCGCATCGCCCTTGTCGCCGAGCGCGGCGTAGATCGCAGCAACGTAAGTGCGATCGACATAACGATGCCGCGCATCGGCCAGCAGTTTTTCGAGGGTCGCGCGCGCTTGCCCGGCTTCGCCTGCATGCGCCTGGCAGACCGCGAACTGCGGGCTGTCAAGACTGGGCTTTGCGCGTTGCCGCGTGTAACGATCCACGCACGCCTGCCAATGGCCGAACGCGCCGTCCACCATCGCGACCGCATCGCCGTTGTAGGCGAAGTGCGGATCGAGCCGGTTCACGCGCAGCGCCAGCTTCATCGCGGCCGCTTCATCGCCCTGCGCGATCGCGGCGTACGCTTCCCAGCGCGGGAACCACGGATTCAGGGGGTCGAGTTTCTCCGCGACGTGGAGTTGCCGGCGCGCCGCATCGGGATTCCTGTCGACACGCAGCAGGTAAAAGCCGAGCAGCGCGTGCGCTTCGGCGAGGCTGGGCCGCAGCTTCAGGGCAAGCTCGAGTTCCCGCTTCGCCTTGGCGAAATCCAGGTCGTAACTCATCGCGATGTAGCCGAGCTGCAGGTGGCCTTCCGCGAGGTCGGGATTCAGCTCGACCGCTTTTTCCGCGGCACCGCGCATCGCCGGCAGGATGCTCAACGGCGCGCGGTACACGTCGGCAAGATAAACGTACGCGCGCGCCATGCCGGCCCAGGCCGCGGCGTAATTCGGATCGATCGCGATCGCCTGTTCGAACACCACCAGGGCTTGTTCGAGGCCGGCCTCGTCGGTGTGCCACGACAGGCGCGCGCCCTGCAGGTACAGATCGTGCGCCTCCGGATCAGCGGTGCCGGCCGGCACCAGCTTGCCGGCGTCGATGCTGCCCAGTTTCACCTGCAGCGCCTTCACCACTGCGTCGGAAATCCGGTCTTCCAGCGCGAACAGGTTGCCCATCTTTTCGTCGTACTGGTTCGACCACAATTTCTCGCCGGTGACGGTGTCGTCCAGTTCCATGTCGATGCGCAGTTCGTTGCCCGAACGCTGCACGACACCGGAAAGCAGGTTCCGTACGCCGAGTTGCTGCCCGATTTCCCGGGCGCCCAGATTGCTGTCGGCGAAACGGAACGAGGAGGTCCGGCCGATCACCTCCAGGTCCGGAATCCGCGAGAGTGCATTCAACAATTCCTCGCTGATGCCCTTGCCGAGATAATTGCCGTCCGCGCCGCCGCCCTGCATGGCAAGCGGCAGCACCGCGATCGAATCGGGACCGAGCGGTTGTGGCGGCGGCAAAGCTTCCGCGGAATCCGCCTGCGCATCGCGCAAGGTGTGTTCGATCGGCCCGAAATTCCACCACACCGCGCCGCCGAGCAACGCGACCAGCACGCCGACCACACCCAGCGTGAAGCCGATCCGGAGCGAGCGCCGGCGCATGTTCGCGGAGACATGCCGCTCATCGCGCGGCGTCTGGAACGCCCATGCCAGCACCAGCGCGAGAGGAAACCCCGCCAGTACCAGCACCACGATCACGCGCGCCAGCCACACGGGAAACTGCAACAACGGGAAGATGACCGCGACGACCTGGATGACCAGCCAGCCGACCACGGCGTAGGTCGCCGCCACGCGGAACACGTGATGGCGTCGCAACTCCTGCAGGAATCCGGGTATGGGCATGCCGAGCCAGCTCCCGCCACGCTTGCCAGCATCTTACGCGAGTCATGGCCCCTCGATCAGGTCACGCCTGACTGGAACGAAAAAAGGGCGGCACATGGCCGCCCTCTTCAGCATACCCCCAAGCTCGCTCAGCCCAGCAGGTGCTCGATCGCGGCGCGCTCCTCGCGCAGTTCCTTGTCGGTGGCGTCCATGCGGGCGCGCGAGAACGCGTTGATTTCGAGGCCCTGCACGATGTCGTACTTGCCGTTCTTGCAGGTGACGGGATAGCCGTAGATCACCCCGGGCTCAATAGCATAGGAACCGTCGGACGGAATGCCCATCGACACCCAGTCGCCTTCGGCGGTACCGAGTGCCCACGAATGCATGTGGTCGATCGCGGCCGACGCGGCCGACGCCGCCGACGACGCGCCGCGCGCCTTGATGATCGCGGCGCCGCGCTGCTGCACGGTCGGGATGAATTCCTTCTCGTACCATGCCTGGTCGACCAGCGACAGCGCGGGCTTGCCCTTCACGGTCGCGTGGTGGATGTCGGGATACTGGGTCGACGAATGATTGCCCCAGATGATCATCTTCCGGACGTCGGTGTTGTGCGCACCGGCCTTGGCGGCGAGCTGACCCTTGGCGCGGTTGTGGTCGAGCCGCACCATCGCGGTGAAGCAGCGCGGATCGAGATCCGGCGCGTTGGCCTGCGCGATCAGTGCGTTGGTGTTGGCCGGGTTGCCGACAACCAGCACCTTCACGTCACGCCTGGCGTGCGCGTTCAGCGCCTTGCCCTGCGGGCCGAAGATCGCGCCGTTGGCAGACAAAAGATCCTTGCGCTCCATGCCGGGGCCGCGCGGACGCGCGCCGACCAGCAGCGCGTAATCGACGTCCTTGAATGCGACGTTGGCGTCGTCGGTGGCGACCACGCCCGCGAGCAGCGGGAACGCACAGTCCTCGAGTTCCATCACCACGCCGTTCAGCGCGGGCAGCGCGGGGGTGATTTCCAGCAGGTGCAGGATCACCGGCTGGTCGGGGCCGAGCATGTCGCCGGCGGCGATGCGGAACAGCAGGGCGTAACCGATCTGGCCGGCGGCGCCGGTGACGGCAACGCGAACGGGGGTTTTCATGCGTACGACTCCATCAATGGAACAACGGACAGGAACATCCATCGCGTAATGACGCGATGCACGGCAACGTCAACGATCGATCAGGCGCCGGCGGCGCGGGCGCGTTGCACCTGCGCGTCGCCCAATTCGGCGAAGAACGACTGGATGCGCGCGAGCCCCTTCTGCAACTGCTCGGGCGCGCAGGTGTAGGAAATCCGCAACGAACGCGGTTCGCCGAAAGCCGAACCCGGCACCGTCGCGACGAACTTGTCTTCCAGCAGCGCCTTGCAGAAATCGATGTCGTTCTCGATCGGCTTGCCGTTGTGCGATTTGCCGAACGCCACCGAAATGTCGGGGAACGCGTAGAACGCGCCCTGCGGACGCGGGCACTTCACGCCGGGAATCGCGAGCAGTGCGTTGACGACGTCGTCGCGGCGCTTGGAAAACCCATCGCGCTTGGTGGAGGGAATGTCCTGCGGACCGGTCAAGGCCGCAATCGCGGCGACTTCCGTGATTTCCGGCAGGCAGGTGATGTGGTTGGAATTGAGCGTCACCAGCGCCTTGACACCGGCTTCCGGACCGGCCACGAATCCCACACGCCAACCCGGCATGCCATAGGTCTTCGAAAGCGAATCCATGATGAATGTGCGTTCGCGCAGCTCCGGCTTGAACTGCACGAAGTTGTGGTAGCCGATGCCGTCGAAGACCAGGCGGTTGTAGATGTCGTCGGTGATGATCCATGTGTCCGGATGCTTCACCAGCACCTCGGCCAGCGCGGCGATTTCTTCACGGCTGTACACCATGCCGGTCGGATTGGACGGATTGTTGAACAGGAACACCTTCGGCCTTGAAGCCAGCGCCTTGTCGAGTTGCGCGGGCGTCAACTTGTAGTTCTGCTCCGGCGGGCATTCGAGGATGCTGATCTTCGCGCCAAGGATCTCGGCGATGTCGACGTAACTGGTCCAGTACGGCGAGGGGAACACGATCTCGTCGCCCTCGTCCAGCAGCGCTTCGCACAGGTTGTACAGCACCTGCTTGGCGCCGATGCCGACCGTGACGTGGTTGCGCGTATAGCCGTCCAGACCGCTTTGCTTGAAGTGCGACACGATGGCATCGAGCAACGCGGGCGCGCCACGGTTGCTGCCGTAGCTGCCGCCGTCGCGCGAAGTCCAGTCGCGCACCGCCTGATACACGTGGTCGCCCGGCAGGAAGTTCGGCACGCCGATCGAGAAATTGACGACATCCTTGCCTTCGGCCTTGAGCTGCTTCGCCTTCTCGGCGATGACCATGATCGCGCTGGGCTTGGCGCGGCCGGTGCGGGTGGCGAGTCTGGGCATGGCAACCTCTCGAACGCGACGAGGAACAGCGGTCGATTTTATCACGCGCCGTTGTGCACTGCCGCAATCCGGTGCGCCGCCTCCGGTCGGAGGCGCTTCGCGCCGCGCCAGACAAGGCTGCTTGATGGCGGCCGTGCCTTCCGAATCACTGCAAACGCGCGAATCCGTGCGTGCTCAACGTGCGTCGAGCTTGGCATTCCACTGCTCGACGCGATCCGCTTGCGCGGCGAGCAGCGGCGCGGAATCGCCTTCGATCGTGACCTTTTCGATGGTGTCGCCTTGGCGAACCGCGTTCACCACGGCCTGGTCATCCGAGGAAAGCACCTCGCCGAAGATCGTGTGCTTGCCGTCCAACCACGGCGTCGGCACGTGGGTAATGAAGAACTGGCTGCCGTTGGTACCGGGGCCGGCGTTCGCCATCGACAGCTTGCCGGGCGCGTCGTGTTTCAGATCGGGGCGGCACTCATCCTCGAACTTGTAGCCGGGGCCGCCGGCGCCAGTGCCCAGCGGGCAGCCGCCCTGGACCATGAAATCGGCGATCACGCGGTGGAAGTTCAGCCCGTCGTAGAAGCCGTGCTGGGCGAGATTGACGAAATTCGCGACCGTCACCGGCGCCTTGTCGGCGAACAATCGGACGTGGATGGGGCCCTTGGATGTCTGGAAGGTGGCGGCAAGGTCGCTCATGGTCGTTTCCTGGAGGCAAACCAGTAGCTTAACAGCGGCGGGCCCGGCTCAAAGCCGGCAAGCCCATGTCGGTATATAATTGTCAGTCTGCACGGCAGGGCGTGCCCCGTCCTCATCCCCTTTTCATTGCATCGACCGCCGCCCGCGCGGTCGTGTCGTCGTATTTATGTCCATCCAAAACCTCCGCAACATCGCGATCGTCGCCCACGTCGATCACGGCAAGACCACCCTGGTCGATCAACTGCTGAAGCAGTCCGGCACGCTGTCGGATCGCGCCGTGGTGCCCGAACGCGTGATGGACTCCAACGAGATCGAGCGCGAGCGCGGCATCACTATCCTTTCCAAGAACACCGCGATCCGCTGGACCGACCCGCGCGGCGGGGCATGGCGAATCAACATCGTGGATACGCCCGGACACGCCGACTTCGGCGGCGAAGTCGAGCGCGTGCTGAGCATGGTCGACTCGGTGCTGATCCTGGTCGACGCGATGGACGGTCCGATGCCGCAGACGCGCTTCGTGACCCAGAAGGCGTTCCAGATGGGCTTCAAGCCGATCGTGGTGGTCAACAAGGTCGACCGCCCCGGCGCGCGTCCGGACTGGGTGGTCAACCAGACGTTCGATCTGTTTGATCGCCTCGGCGCCAACGAGGAGCAGCTCGATTTCACCGTCGTGTATGCCTCGGCACTGCACGGTTATGCGGGCCTCGACCCGTCGGTGCGTTCGGGCGACATGACGCCGTTGTTCGAGGCCATCGTGAAACACGTGCAAGCGCCGCAGGTGGACCTGGACGGTCCGTTCCAGATGCGCGTATCGTCGCTCGATTACTCGAACTATGTCGGCGTGATCGGCGTCGGCCGCGTGCAGCGCGGCAAGATCCGCACCAACATGCCGGTTGCGATCATCGATCGCGAGGGCAAGCGCCGCAACGGCAAGGTGCTGCAGGTGCTGGGCTTCATGGGCCTGGAGCGTCGCGAAGTGCCGGAGGCGCAGGCTGGCGACATCATCGCGATCTCGGGCATCGAGAGCCTGAGCATTTCCGACACCATCTGCGACCCCTCGGCGGTGGAAGCGCTGCCCGCGCTGACGGTGGACGAGCCGACCATCAGCATGACCTTCCAGGTCAACAGTTCGCCGTTCGCCGGCAACAAGGATCTGTCGGGCGGCAAGTTCCTCACCAGCCGCCAGATCCGCGAACGGCTGACACGCGAGACGTTGCACAACGTCGCGCTGCGTGTTGAGGAAACGGCCGATCCGGACAAGTTCAAGGTATCGGGCCGTGGCGAATTGCACCTCTCGATCCTGATCGAGACGATGCGCCGCGAAGGCTACGAACTGGCGGTCTCGCGTCCGGAGGTGATCGTGCGCGAAATCGACGGCGTGCTGCAGGAGCCCTGGGAACAACTGGTCGTCGATTTGGAAGAGCAATACCAGGGCGGCGTGATGGAAAAGCTCGGCACCCGTCGCGGGCAACTGAAGAACATGGAGCCCGACGGCAAGGGTCGCGTTCGCCTCGAATACATGATCCCCGCGCGTGGACTGATCGGCTTCCAGACCGAGTTCCGCACGCTGACCGCGGGCACCGGCCTGATGTTCCACGTGTTCGATCATTACGGCCCGAAGTCCGAAGGCCTGATCGGCAAGCGCGCCAACGGCGTGATGATTTCCAATGGCACCGGCCCTGCCCCGGCCTACGCGCTGTGGGGCCTGCAGGACCGCGGCCGCATGCTGATCGACGCCGGCGCGCAGATCTACGAAGGCCAGTTGGTCGGCATCCACGCCAAGGACAACGACCTCACCGTCAACGCGTTGCGCGGCAAGCAGCTCACCAACGTCCGCGCCTCCGGCAAGGACGATGCGCTGACGCTGACGCCATACGTGAAACTGTCGCTGGAACAGGCGCTGGAGTTCATCGACGACGATGAACTGGTCGAGGTGACGCCGAAGGAGATCCGCCTGCGCAAGAAACACCTTACCGAGAACGACCGCAAGCGCGCGTCGCGTCAGGCGGCCTAGCGGCTCAGCGGCAACTCTCGGGCAGGTAGCGATCGCGGATATCCGGACTGCTGCAGCGCCAGTGCAGGCGGGTGGCACTGCCCATCGGCGAAATCACGACGTGCCCGCCACGGATGACGGCACTCGCTTCGTTGCCGTAGGTCACCACCACCTTGCCGCCTGCCACGCGCACACTTGTGACGTAGCGCGCGTGGATGGCTTCGGGTTTCGGCAGGCCAAGCGCCCGGTTGTTTTCGGGAAGCGCGCCGCGTTCCCCGATGTATTCGGCCACCAGCGCGCGGGCGCGTTCTGTCAGTTCGAGGCCCTGTGCCACCTCCGTGCGCAGCGCTCGGCTTTGCCACGCGGGAATCGCAAACGCGGCCAGAAAACCGGCGACCGGAAGCACCAGGAAAACGCAGGCGCCGATCACCACCAGGGCGATGCCCCAACCCGGCATGCCGCTGGCGCGCAGCGGCAGCGGTGATTGCTGCAGCGCCGTCTGCCCGTCTTGCCATTCGGCCAGCCCCCGCTTGCGCACCACGCAACAACCGGCCATGTCGTCGTGCAGCGCCTGTTTGCGCCCGGTCCACGCCGCAAGCAGAAAACCCACGCCCAGGGAGAAGACTGACACGAATTTCGCGAAGTAGCGCCCGGTGGCCCGGGCAAACCCGATCCGCCGCCCGTACTCATCGGTGACTTGCAATCCCAGCGCGAGTTTTCCGACCGTCGCCTGCCAGCGCGAGGATTCGCAAACCGCAAAATAAAGCCACACCACCACGATGCCAAACGGTTGCAACGCGATATCCACCAGTTCCGCCATCGCAGGCCCGTGGCCGCCGCCCAGCAACGTCCATGGCACCATCAGCCAGATGCCGGAGCACAACACCACCGTCCAGTGAATCGCGGAGAAGACCACCGCGTCGACGAGCAACGCGACGGCCCGACGCCAGAAGCCCGCGTACAGCCGCGGCTGGGCCCGATGCGGGGGCAACATCGGCGAACCATTTGCGAAAGCGGTTTCGGGTGAGTCCATCGGGGGCTGATGGTGGCACAGCTGACGAGCCGCGTCATCCGCAAAGGCGCGGGCGCAGCCGTGCAACAATGTGCGACATGACTTTGCACACGCGCGCGATATTGCCGGACGTGCTGGCGCCCGGCTTGCGCGTCGTGTTCTGCGGGACCGCGCCGGGCGCCCGCTCCGCGCAGGAAGGCGCCTATTACGCGCACCCCGGCAACTATTTCTGGCGCACGTTGTTCAAAACCGGTCTCACGCCGCACCAGCTCGCGCCGCGGGCATTCCGCGAAGTGCTGCAATTCGGGATCGGCCTGACCGACGTCGCCAAACACGCTTTTGGTTCGGACGCGCAACTGCCGCAAGAAGCGTTCGACCCCGGATCGCTTCGCCGCAAGCTCGCGCGCTACAAGCCGCGCATCGTCGCCTTCACCAGCAAGAATGCGGCGCGTGCCGCGTTGGGGCTTTCGCCCGGCGCGTTCCAGTACGGCCCGCAGGAATTGCGCGTCTCGCAATCACGCGTCTTCGTGCTGCCTTCGCCGTCCGGTCAGGCACGCGGATTCTGGAATATCGAACCGTGGCGGGAACTGGCTGAAGCCGTCGCGGAAATGCATTCGCCGTCAGTTCGCCCGCACCGATGATTTCCGCACGATCAACATCGCCAATTCCAGTGACTGTTCGTAGTTGAGCCGCGGATCGACCGTGGATTTGTAGGCGCGGGCCAGGTCGGCCTCGGAAAGATCGCGCGCGCCGCCCATGCATTCGGTGACGTCCTCGCCGGTCAGTTCCAGATGCACGCCGCCGAGGTGCGTGCCCGCCGCGGCGTGGATGTCGAACGCCTGTTCCAGCTCGCTGCGGATGTTGGCGAAGCGGCGCGTCTTGACGCCGGTGCCGAGTTTCTCGGTGTTGCCGTGCATGGGATCGCACACCCACAGTACGCCGCGGCCGGTTGCCTGCACGGCTTCGATCAGGCGCGGCAGGTGCTGGCCGATGCCGCCAGCACCCATCCGATGGACCAGGGTGAGGCGTCCGGGTTCGTCGTCGGGGTTCAATATTTCGATCAATTGCCGCAACGGTTCCGCGTGCATCGCCGGTCCGATCTTGATGGCGATCGGGTTGCGGATGCCGCGGCAGAATTCCACGTGCGCGCCGTCCAGCGCCGCGGTGCGCATGCCGATCCACGGGAAGTGCGTGGACAAGTCGAACCAGCCCCACTGGCGCGGCACCTGGCGCGTCAAGGCCTGCTCGTAGTGCAGCAGCAGCGCTTCGTGCGAGGTGTAGAAATCCGCGCGCTGGAAATTCGCGATCGGCCCGGCCAGCGTTTCCATGAAATGCATCGCGCCGGAGATGCCGTCGACCATCTGCCGGTAATCGGCCGCCAGTGGCGAGCGCTCGACCCATGCGAGGTTCCAGTATTCGGGATGGTGCAGATCGGCAAAGCCGCCGTCGATCAGCGCGCGCACAAAATTCATGGTCATCGCCGAACGCGCATGCCCTTCCAGCATGCGCTGCGGATCGGGGCGGCGCGCTTCCGCCGTGAACTCGGCGCCATTGACCAACTCACCGCGATACACGGGCAGGGTCACACCGTCGATGGTTTCGGTGTCGGCCGAGCGCGGCTTGGCGTATTGGCCCGCGAAGCGGCCGACGCGCAGCACCGGCATCCGGAGGCCGTGCACCAGCACCAGGCTCATCTGCAACAGGACTTTCAGGCGGTTCGCGATCACCTCGTGATTGCAGTCGGCGAAGGTTTCCGCGCAATCGCCACCCTGCAGCAGGAAGCGCTTGCCCTGCTGGGCGTCGGCCAGCAGGGACTTCAGCGCCAGCACTTCCCAGGACGTCACGAGCGGCGGCAATCCGCCCAACCGCTGCATGGCCGATTGCAACTCGGCCGCATCCTCGTAATGCGGCATCTGTGCGGCCGGATGGCTTTGCCAGCTCTGGGACGTCCACGGCCGTGCTTCGCGCACCGGGCGCAAGGTCGTACGCGACGACACTTCGGAAACGGCCATGGTCAACTCCTCGTGGCGCGCAGCGCGCGCGCATTCCCCAATTTATTCCCGCGCGGCCGCGGCAGCAATGCCCAAATAGCAAGCAGCACATACCAAATCAGCGTCCAGCCGGCCATCGACAAGCCAAGGAAGCGCCAAGTCACCTGCGCGCAATCGCCCGAACCGCGCAGCATGGTGGTCACGAACTGGCTGAACGGGATGTAATGTCCCTTGAGTTGGGCCAGCAGCATGTCGAATCCGGCGCCGCACGCAGGGATCTGGCTGGCCGGCAGCGATTGCAGCCACAGTTGCCGTATCGCCATGGCCGCGCCGAACGCGGCGCCGATCAGCACCAGCACGACATACACCCAGCGGCCGCCGCCACGCGGCGCGTGCAATCCGCCCACGAGGAACCACAACGCCATCCAGATGAATGCCACGCGTTGCAGGATGCACAGATTGCATGGCGTCAGCCGAAGCTGCTGCTCGGCGTAAATCGCATAACCCAGCAAGGCCACGCAGATCAGGAAGCCAAGCAGGAAAGCGACGCGGAAAGACCAGCGGAATGGATTCATGGTCGATTCGGATGGACAGTCAGACGGGCAACAGTAACGTTTTCGCAGTGGCGTGTCATGCCTGTCAACAAAAAACCCGGCCATGGGCCGGGTTTCCGTTTCGAAGTATGCGCCCCGGGATCAGTCCTCGGAGGTCTGCGCCTGCGGGCGATCCACCAACTCGACATACGCCATCGGCGCATTGTCGCCATCGCGGAAGCCGCACTTGATGATGCGCAGGTAACCGCCCTTGCGCTCGCGATAACGCGGAGCGAGTTCCACGAACAGCTTGCCGACCGCCTGCTTGTCGCGCAGACGCGCGAACGCGAGGCGGCGGTTGGCGACGCCGTCGATCTTGGCCAGCGTGATCAGCGGCTCGGCGACGCGGCGCAGATCCTTGGCCTTGGGCAACGTGGTGCGGATCAGTTCGTGCTTGATCAACGAAGCCGCCATGTTCTTGTACATGGCTTCGCGGTGGGCGGACGTGCGGTTGAGCTTGCGTCCGGATTTGAGGTGTCGCATGGTTTTCTCTCTTTATCGTTATGGGAATTCCGGAAACCTGTTCCGGATTCCCGCGGTTACCCGCTATTGAGTTGAAAGCAAGCTCCATCGAAGCGAGCTTTTTGTGAAAAGTCAGGGCAGGAAGCCCGTTCTGGTGTTGCCGACCGTCGAATCGCTTCAAGCGACTCGACGATTCGTGAAGCAGCGATCAGGGATAATCGCAAAAATAAACACGCGGAGATATGGGCGCGGGAACGCTTCCTACCTCATCCCAACTGCATGCCGCTGGAAATCCCCGCCGGCGGCCAATTCTCGAGCTTGGTGCCCAGCGCGAGCCCCTTGGCGCCGAGCACGTCCTTGATCTCGGTGAGCGACTTCTTGCCGAGGTTCGGGGTCTTCAGCAGTTCGACCTCGGTCTTCTGGACCAGATCGCCGATGTAGTAGATGCTCTCGGCCTTGAGGCAGTTGGCCGAACGCACGGTGAGTTCCAGGTCGTCAATCGGACGCAGCAGCAGCGGCGACACGCCGGTCTTGTCCTTCTCGGATTCGGTGGCCTCGCGGCTCTTGAAGTCGCCGAACACCGACAACTGCTCGTGCAACGTCTGCGCGGCCTGGCGGACGGCTTCGTCCACGGCCACGGTGCCATTGGTCTCGACGTCCAGCACCAGCTTGTCGAGGTTGGTGCGCTGCTCGACGCGCGCGGCATCGACGGAATACGCCACGCGGCGCACCGGGCAGAACGACGCATCGATCTGCAGGCGGCCGATCGGACGGGATTCCTCGTCCGGATTCGCGCGGCTGACCGCCGGCTGGTAGCCGATTCCGCGGCGCGCCTTGAGCCGGATGTTGAGCGCGACATCCTTGGTCAGATGGCAGATCACGTGTTCGGGATTGACGATCTCCACCGTGTGGTCGACGGTGATGTCGCCCGCCGTGACCACACCCTTGCCCTTCTTCGAAAGCGTAAGGTTGGCTTCGTCGGCGCCGTTCAGGCGGATCGCAACGCCCTTGAGATTCAGGAGCACCTCGATCACGTCTTCCTGCAAACCTTCGAGCGTGGTGTATTCGTGCAACACGCCTTCGATCTCGGCCTCGACGATGGCCGCGCCGGCGATGGACGACAGCAGCACGCGGCGCAACGCGTTGCCGAGCGTATGGCCGTAGCCGCGTTCCAGCGGCTCGACGACGACGCGCGCATGATTCGGTCCGACGGGTTCGACTTTCAGACCACGCGGACGCAAGACCTGAGTGGAAGAGACTGCCATGGGCTACTCCGGAAGATCACAGGTGGAGCCGCGAGGATTCGCCGCTCCGATAATCAACACCCGAACGGTCTTGCCGTCCGGTTTGCGTCGGTGGCGCAGGCGGCGACCGCAAGGTCCCGCCGCGCCGACAGCAACGCATTACTTCGAATACAACTCGACGATCAGCGCTTCATTGATGTCGCTGGGCAGATCGGCGCGATCCGGCACGGCCTTGAACACGCCTGCCGCATTCTTCGCGTCGACCTCGATCCAGCCCGGCCGAAGGTCCATGCTTTCGGAAACCTTCAGCGCTTCCTGCACGCGCAACTGCTTCTGCGCGCGTTCGGTAAGCTTGATCTCGTCGCCGGGGCGAAGCGACAGCGACGGCACGTTGGTCTTCTTGCCGTTGACCATGATGGACTTGTGCGCCACCAGTTGGCGGGCCTGGGCACGGGTGACCGCAAAACCCATGCGGTACACGACGTTGTCCAAGCGGGCTTCCAGAATGCGCAACAGGTTTTCACCGGTGTTGCCCTTCAATTGGGTGGCCTTCTTGTAGTAGTTGCCGAACTGGCGCTCGAGCACACCGTAGATGCGCTTGACCTTCTGCTTTTCGCGCAACTGCACCGCGTAGTCGGACGGCCGCGAACGCTTGGCCGCGACGCCGTGCTGGCCGGGCTTGTTGTCGAACTTGCACTTGGAGTCGATCGCGCGCGCCGGGCTCTTCAGCGACAGGTCGTAACCTTCGCGACGGGCAAGCTTGCAGGTGGGACCACGATAGCGTGCCATGTCAGACCCTCCGCTTCTTCGGAGGACGGCAGCCGTTGTGCGGAATCGGCGTGACGTCGATGATGTTGGTGACCTTGTAG